>Ga0315315_10004585_pt1 | contig 12740 bp, 15 predicted proteins | sample M140m3416metaG_FD_203699 | JGI IMG/M metagenome (GOLD analysis project Ga0315315, IMG submission 203699) | Ammonia-oxidizing marine archaeal communities from Monterey Bay, California, United States - M1 40m 3416 | ecosystem: Environmental > Aquatic > Marine > Intertidal zone | place: USA...
AAAGGGAAAAAAAGACGATAATGTTGTTGATGCGGATTTTGAAGAAGTAAAAGACGAAAATAAAGAAAAAAGCGCTTAACTGACATCTATTTGTCCAAGTTAAATACATGGCTAAAAGAGATTATTACGATGTCCTTGGTGTTAATAAATCCACAAGTCCAGAGGAATTAAAATCAGCGTACAGAAAATTAGCTGTAAAATATCATCCAGATAAAAATCCAAACGATAAAGCAGCTGAAGATAAATTTAAAGAAGCAAGTGAAGCTTATGGAGTTTTGTCTGACAAATCAAAAAAAGAAAATTATGACAACTTTGGACATGCTGCTTTTGAAAATGGAGGCGGAGGTCAAGGGGGCTTCGGCGGTTTTAGTGGTGCAGATTTTTCTGATATTTTTGAGGATTTTTTTGGGGATTTCGGAGGCAGCAGACGAAGTTCTAGAGGAGGAAATTCTAATAATAGAGGATCCGATTTAAGATATGATTTATCAATCACATTAGAAGAGGCTTATTCAGGTAAAAAACAAAATATACAATATTCAACTTCAGAAAGATGCAACACTTGCAAAGGAAATGGATCTAAACCTGGCTATAGCCCTGATAGATGCACATATTGTGGTGGAAGTGGAAGAGTAAGATCAAACCAAGGATTTTTTACAGTCCAACAAACATGTCCTCAATGCGCTGGTAATGGAGAAGAAATAACTAATCCATGTTCAGACTGTAATGGGCAAGGAAATAAACAAACCTCAAAAAAAGTATCTGTGACAATACCCAAAGGTGTTGATGATGGAACAAGAATTCGTTTAGCTAGCAAAGGTGAGGCTGGAACAAGAGGAGGAACGAGCGGAGATCTCTACTTATTTATTAATATTAAATCACATGATCTTTTTAAAAGATCAGACGTAAATTTATTTTTTGAATTTCCAATTTCTATAGCTGATGCTGCGTTAGGGACAACAATAGAAATACCTACCATAGATGGGAAAAAAGCAAAAATCAAGATTCCTGATGGTACTCAAGATGGTAAACAGTTTAGATTGAAAGGTAAAGGTATGCCATTCATGAGAAGAGGTGATCATGGGGATTTATATGTTCAGGTTAAGACCGAGGTACCTGTTTATTTAAATAAAGAACAAAAAGATTTATTAGAAAGATTTAGAAAAATAGAGAATGAAAAATCCAATCCGAGCATTAAAAAATTTTTTGATAAGGCCAAAAACTTTTGGAATAATTAAAAAATGGGATTAGAACAAATAATCCCAGCAATATTTATCGTAGCAGTTTTAATTTTAATACTTCCTGAGTTTTTAAGAACAAACTCAAAATTGAAACAATTTAATAAAAATCTATTCATTTGGTCTATAATTGTTGTAACAGTTGTGATAGCTTCTTATCTTATCTTTAAATGAAAAAAATTAACTTAGCTATAACAGGATGTATGGGCCGAATGGGCCAACAAATTATTAAATCTGTAAAAAAAGATAAAAGCTTTAAAATAATATCGCTTACAGAAAATAGAAAAATCAGTAAAAAAATAATTGGAATAAAAATTAGCTCAAATACTGCAGAGGCATTTAAAAAGACTGACTTAATAATAGATTTTACTATCCCAAAATGTACATTTCAAGTTTTAAAGATCGCCTCTAAATTAAAAAAAAGAGTAGTTATAGGAACTACGGGTTTTACAAAAAAAGAGGAAATTTTAATAAAAAATTATTCGAAAAAAATTCCAATATTAAAAGCTGGAAATATGAGTCTTGGTATCAATCTTTTAATGTATTTAACTGAAATTGCTTCTAGTTCTTTGGGAAAGAATTTTTTAAGTAAAATTAGTGAGACTCACCACAGACATAAAAAAGATTATCCTTCGGGTACAGCTTTAATGCTCGGTAAAGGAATTGCTTTAGGAAAAAATAAAAATTTTTATACTTTACTAGGAAAAAAATATCTCAATAAAAAAACATTTCCTTATGGAGGTAAAATTAACTTTAACTCTATCAGAAAAACTGAAATAATTGGTGAACATGAAGTTAAATTTTCAAGTGGTAAAGAAATAATTACCCTTAATCATGAGGCTTTTGACAGAGCCTTGTATTCTGAGGGCGCATTGACTGCTTCAAGATGGCTAATGACTAAAAAAGCTGGCCTTTATTCAATGAGAGATTTGATGAATTTCAAATAATGAATGAAATTCAAAAAGCAAAGATAATTTTAAAAATTTTAAATAAAACTTATCCAAAAATAAAAGTACCATTAAAAAGTAGAAATGTTTTTACTTTACTAATTTCTGTTTTATTGTCAGCACAATGTACGGACGTAAATGTAAACAATGTTACTAAAAGTATTTATCCAAAATATTACAAACCAAAGCATTTCGCTAAATTAGGAAGAAAAAAAATTGAAAGATTGATAAAAAAGATTGGTATTTTTAGAGTTAAAGCTAAAAGTATATATAATCTTTCAAAGATATTGATTGATAAGCACGGAAGTAAAGTGCCTAAAACTTTTGAAGAATTGGAAAAACTTCCTGGTGTAGGCCACAAAACAGCAAGTGTTGTGATGTCTCAAGGTTTTGGACATCCTGCTTTTGCAATTGACACGCATATACATCGTCTTGCCCAAAGATGGGGTCTCACAAATGGAAAAAATGTAATACAGACAGAGAAAGATTTAAAAAGATTGTTTCCAAAAAAGTCATGGAACAAACTTCATCTTCAAATTATCTACTATGGAAGAGAATATTGTAAGGCAAGAGCTTGTTATGGATTAACTTGTAAAATATGTACTTCTTGTTATCCTAACAGAAAAAAACCAGTTAAAACCAAAAAAGCTTAATATGCAAATTTTAGGAATAGGCAACGCTATAGTTGATGTAATTTGTAAAGTAGATGAAAATTTTATTTCTAAAAATAATTTAACAAAAAGTAATATGAAATTAATTTTTGATGAGAATGAATTTCAACATTTATTATCAAATTTAAAAATAGAAAAAACAATTTCTGGTGGTTCTGTTGCAAACTCAATTGTTGGATTGTCTCAGTTAGGAAATAAAGTAGGTTTTATTGGTAAAGTTTCTGAAGATGACTTTGGAGAAAAGTACGAAATTGGATTAAAAAAAGAGAATGTTAAATATTTTTATCAAAAAAAAGTAGAATCACTCCCAACAGGAACTTGTCTAATCTTAATCACACCAGATTCGGAACGAACTATGTGTACATTTTTAGGAACGGCGGGAAAAATTAATGAAAATGATGTGGATTTAGAGGCAATTAAAAAAAGTGACATAATTTTTTTAGAGGGTTATCTTTGGGATGAGGGAGATCCAAAAAAAGCATTTGATAAAGCAATTAGTAACGCAAAAAAGGTTGCAATGACGTTATCTGATAAATTTTGTGTTGATAGACACAAAAATAACTTTTTAAATTTAGTAAAAAATGATTTAGATATTATTTTTGCTAATGAGGATGAAATATCATCTTTAATAAATGCTAAGTCCTTTGAAGAAGTGATTTCATTTGGAAAAGAAATTAAAAAACATTTAATTATTACTAGAGGTGAAAAAGGAGCTATATCAATCTGCTCAGAAAAAGTTTCTGAAGTGGGGGTAAATAAAGATCTTAAAATTGTTGACCTAACAGGTGCTGGTGACTTATTTGCGGCTGGCTATTTACACGGATATTTAAATAATTTTTCTCAGGAAGATTGTCTAAAAAAAGGTACTGAAATGGCCTCAAAAATAATTCAACAAATCGGGGCAAGACTTTAATTTTTTTTTCTTTTAAAACTTCCTTTTCCTTTTTTAGGTTTTACTATTCTTGGTTTGTATTTTTTTGTAAATAAATCTTTTGCAAATTTATTTTTTTTTTTAACCAATTTTATAACCATTCTTCGTACTTAAGATAAAATTTTTGTCTTTATTAAAATCAAATATTTTCTTTTTTAATCTATGTACATGAGTTTCAACGGTATGAGTTTCTAATTCAACACTATAACCCCATATTTCTCTTTGTAACTCATTTATTGTTATAGGTTCAGATTTTTCATTAAGATAAATTATAATCTTAATCTCTTTTTCCGTTAATTTTAACGATTTATTTTCAAAAATAATTTCTTTTGAGTTTAGATTAATACTGTATTTACCAACAGATATTTTAGATTTTTTTGAAAAATTGTTTTTTAATATTGCAATATTAATTTTATCAATAATTTTAATAATAGGTAACGGCAGCAAATTAATAACTAGTTGATTATCAAAATTTGGATGTATTTTTTTGGAAATAATTAAATAATTATCAAATTTCTTTACTTCAATATTCAAGTTTTCTTTGTTTTGTATGTTGCTTAATTCGAATTTTAAAAACTGTTTTAACTCAGAAAAAATTTCATATAATTCTATGTAATCATAAAATATAAGTTTTGTATTATTCATGTATAAATAACATATGATAATTAATTTAAAAAATAAAGATACTCTTCAAGTTAATGAATTTCATTTCAAATGTTCAATTGGAAAAAAAGGATTATCCCAAGAAAAATTAGAAGGAGATTTAAAAACTCCTAAAGGCCTTTATCAATTTAGTACGTTATATTTTAGATCAGATAGATTAGAAAAACCCAAAACAAAATTAAAAGTAATTGAGATAAAAAAGAATATGGGTTGGTGCAATGATATTAAATATCCTAAAAAATATAACAAATTAATCAAAACAGAAAAAAAGGTTAGACATGAAAAAATGTTCCGTTTTGATAGAAAATACGATTTTGTTATTCCAATTGAATATAATTATAAAAATCCAATAATAAACAAAGGAAGTGCAATTTTCTTTCATTTAACTAACTCATATAAACCCACAGCAGGGTGTATAGCATTAAACTTAAATGATTTTTTGATCTTCTTAAAATTATTGGACAAAGAAAATAAAATCAAAATTTATTAGTTCTTTCTCCAAAAATTTTTGATCCTATTCTTATATATGTGGCCCCATTTTTCACCGCTTGAATATAATCGTTTGACATTCCCATGCTCAATTCTTTTAAACCTAACTGCTTTTTTAATTCTAACATCTCTTGAAAATAGATTTTTGGGTCAATTGACTCAGGTGGAATACACATAAGTCCAATAATATCTAAATCATAATTTTCTATACATAATTTATAGAACAACTTTAAATCTTTTTTTTCTATTCCGCTTTTTTGAATTTCGTTTCCAATATTAACCTGAATAAATATTTTAGGCTTAAATTTTTTTTTTATTTGTTCTAGCGATATCTTCTCAGCAAGTTTTTGATTGTCTAGTGAATGAATATAATCAAACAAAGGAAGAATAAATTTTACTTTATTTGATTGTAACTTCCCTACCATATGAAGTTTGATATTTTTATATTGTGGTTTAATATTTGACCATTTTTCTATAGCTTCTTGAACTTTGTTTTCACCATAATGAATATGACCATCTTTTAATAAATGATCAATAACATCAATTGGAAAGGTTTTTGAGACAGCTATAATATTAACATTTTGATTTTCTGAAACCACTTCATTCTTTATGATATTTAGATTATTAATACTTTTATGATCCATGATTACAATATTTACTATTTTATAGACAAATTTGATAGTGATGAATTATTAAAACTCGATAACAAAATCAATATCATTTATCGAAATTATAAAGAAAAAAATGATAAGGTAGAAATAGAAAATATTGTTAAATTTTGTAAAAAAAACAAACGCAAAATATTCATTTCAAACCATCTAAAAATTGCTCTTAATCATGATTTTAATGGTCTCTATATACCGGCTTTTAACAAAAATTTAAATTTTAAAAATATCAGTTTAAAAAAGAAATTTAAAATTATTGGATCAGCACATAATTTAAAAGAAATAAGAATTAAAGAAAAACAAGGCTGCGAAGAAATTTTTATTTCTCCTTTATTTAAGATTATCAAAAAAAAAGGTTTTTTAAATATTTCACGTTTTAATTATTTATGCTCTTTAACAAAAAAAAATATAATTGCACTAGGAGGAATAAATGAAAAAAACTTCAATCAACTTAATTTAGTTAATTCAAATGGTTTTGCATCAATATCTTGGATAAAAAAAAACCGGCCTATAATTAAATAGGCCGGTTTTAAAATTAAGTAATTTCTATAATTAGAAACTAAAGTTAACTGCTACTGATGTTTCTTCGTAGTTTTTATTAGCTACTGTACCTACGTTTGAACCTTCAGAGAAAGAACCCATAAGAGTCATAGCACCCATTGTGTATGAAGCTTGGATTGACTCTAACTCTTGTTCAGCTGTCGCTGCTGTAGTTGATACAGCATGTGTTACAAAAGTAGACTCACCATAAGATACTGACACATCTCCTGCTGTGTAAGCAATTGCCCACAACTCAGCTTCTGCGTCTGCACCTTTAACACTAGTTCCATTTCTAGAATCTTGGTATGATTCTTGGTAACCAACTGATAATGGACCCATTGCATACTTAATGTATCCAGTAGTGTTTGTTTGTTTAGAACCTTTAACAACACCTTGATCATTGTTTAGCTCTTCATTACCTAAACCAATTTCAAGTCCACCTGTTGAAAGTTGTAAAACCATAGCATCACCAGAAACGTTAGTTTCTTTACCACCTGTTGAAGCGTTGTAAGACTCTTCAGCAATAGCTGGGTCATAAGTATATGCAAAGTTTACAGTTACACCCATCATCTCCATAGCTGGGATTCTGTAATCAATTGAACCGTCGTTTGTAGGTCCACCAAAGAAAGATGGATCAGAAATACTAGCATCAGCTACTCTGTCCCATGTTTCCTGCATGGCATTAGGCATTACATCGTCAATTGCGTTAGCTTTTGAACCAACATAGTTGTTAACTTGTAATGTTCCCATTGAACCCATTCCCAACGTAACTTGACCAGAAGTTTGTGAGAGTGTTTTGTTAGTGTTAATACCTTGGTAGAAAGAAATAGTAAAACCATTATCTAATTCACCAGAAGCATTAAAATAAAGGTCAGTATCTACTGCAACACCTTTACCACTAGCCGCTCCAGATGACACTGAATCTTGAGAAGACCAAGATACATAAGCATCACCAGTTACAGCATAATCAACTGCATTTGCAGCAGTTGTTAGTGCTAGAGATCCAGCTAAAGCTGAAAGCCCTATTGTTTTTAATTTATTCATAATTCTCCTTTTGTTTATATTCATATGAATGTCAGGAAATTAACATCAAGCATCTTTTAAATTGCATAAATTTACCTTTTTACGTCTTTTTTTTAATAAGTGTGATATTTTTACAACATAATTGACTATTTGAATATATGTAGCTAATAGTTTAATTGTCCCTACAATTTATGATTACATTAAATAACATTGTCAGAATTTTAACCATAATAACTTTATCTATTTCCCTTTTTTCTTGTACTAAACCTGATTGGTCCAAAGTAGCAGAACCTGACGGTAAAAAAAGAGCACAAAAAAATGTCGAAGAAGGTAAAGGTGTAATATTTGATTTCGGCAAGAAAAACAGTGGGGGAGATTTTTTATTTGCATCATCAAATCCATTATGGAGAGCTTCTTTAGATATTTTAGATTTTATGTCTCTTTCAGTAGTAGATTATGCAGGCGGCGTAGTTATTACAGATTGGTATAATGATCAGGGGTCAGATGAAGCTATAAAAATTTCTATAAAATTTTTGACAAATGAAATAAGAGCAGATGCTCTTGAAATTGGAATATTTAAAAGAAACTGCAAAAGTTCAAATAATTGTATTGTTAATAAAATTGAAAACGATTTAAGTGATCAAATTCAAAAAAAAATACTTAAAAAGGCTGCTGTTTACTCTAAAGATTTAGAAGAAATACGTAAAAAGGATCGTCCTAAAAGAAAATGGGGCGGCGACGGCAGATAGAAATTTGAATTTCTATGAACAGGTATAATTTCAAGATAATTGAAAAAAAATGGCAAGACTATTGGGATAAAAATAATTTTTTTAAAACAAAAATAAATAAAAACAAAAAAAAATTTTATTGTCTTGAAATGTTTCCTTATCCTTCAGGTAAGATCCACATGGGTCATGTAAGAAATTATACAATAGGAGATGTTCTTTCTAGGTATAAAAGCTTAAATGGTTTTAATGTTTTACATCCAATGGGATGGGATTCGTTTGGAATGCCTGCTGAAAACGCTGCTAGACAAAATAACTTGGATCCGAAGGACTGGACCAATGAAAACATAAAAAATATGAAAATACAATTAAAAGAGCTTGGACTCTCAATTGATTGGGATCGTGAAATATCCACATGTTCTCCAGATTATTACAAACATCAACAAGAATTTTTCTTAGACTTATTCGATAAAGGCTTAGTTTACAGAAAAGAGAATTACGTTAATTGGGATCCAGTTGATCAAACTGTTTTAGCAAATGAACAAGTAATAAATGGAAAAGGATGGAGATCAGGAGCGGTAGTTGAGAGAAAAAAGCTTAATCAATGGTTTTTTAATATCACAAAATTCTCACATGAGCTTTTAAACGATCTAGAAAATCTTAAAAACTGGCCTAATAAAGTGAAAGTTATGCAAAAAAACTGGATTGGGAAATCTTTTGGATGTGAATTAGATTTTAAAGTTTCTGGAAATCCAAAAGTTGATAAAATCAAATGCTTTACTACTAGGCCAGATACCTTGTTTGGAATGTCATTTATGGCCATTTCAGTTGATCACCCAGTTTCAGAATTTTATAAAAATAATAAAGAATTTGAAAAATTCAAAATCGAATGTTCAAAAACTGGAACAACAGAGGAATCAATTGCTCAGGCAGAAAAATTGGGTTTCAAAACTGATTTAGTTGCTACCAATCCATTTGACGAAAAAATTAAAGTTCCAGTATATTTTGCTAACTTTGTACTGATGGATTATGGTTTTGGTGCAGTTTTTGGTTGTCCGGCTCATGATCAACGAGATTTAGATTTTGCTTTAAAATATGATTTAAAGGTTAACCCGGTCGTTAAGCCGAATAAGGATGATGAAAATTTTAAAATAAAAGATGAAGCTTACACTGGTCCAGGAATAATATTTAATTCAAAATTTTTAGATAATCTTAAGGTTCCTGAAGAATCAATTCCAAAAGCAATTGAAATTCTAGAACAAAAAAAAATAGGAGAAAAAAAGATTAATTTTAGATTAAAAGATTGGGGTATTTCAAGACAAAGATATTGGGGGTGTCCAATACCAATTGCCTATAATTCAAAAAATGAGATTGTAAAAGTACCTAAAGATAAACTCCCAGTAAAGTTACCTGAAAAAATAGACCTTAATGTAAGTGGAAATCCTCTAGATCACCAAGAGGAATGGAAGAAAATTAATATTGAAAATGAAGAGTGTACTTTAGAAACTGATACTTTAGATACTTTTGTTGATTCTTCATGGTATTTTTTAAGATTTTGTTCCCCAACTAATACTAAAAATGGTTTTGATATTGATGACATAAACTATTGGATGCCCGTAGATCAATATATAGGTGGCGTAGAACATGCAATTCTCCATTTACTGTATTCGAGATTTTTTACAAAAGCATTAGCTTACAATAATGATAATTTTACATTATCTGAGCCTTTTGAAGGATTATTTACTCAAGGAATGGTGTGTCACGAAACTTATAAATTAAATGGTGAATGGTTAAGTCCAGAAGAGGTTTTATCAGATAATGGCAAAGATTTTTTTTCAAAAAAAAATCCTAAACAAAAAATAAATGTCGGACCATCAGAATCAATGTCTAAATCAAAGAAAAATACTATTGATCCTGCTACAATGATTCAAAATTATGGAGCAGATGCTGTAAGATTTTTTATACTTTCTGACAGTCCGCCTGAAAAAGATGTTCAATGGTCAGACCAAGGAATGCAGGCGGCCCATAAATTTATTCAAAAATTTTGGGGATTGCATTGTGAAATAAAAAATAATTTTTTTCTTACTGAAACAAATAAAAAAGTGGTTGAAGAAAAAAACTTTGATATCGATGTCTTCACAAATCAGGCATTACACAAAATAACACAAAATTTAGAAAACTTTCATTACAATGTCATCATAGCTAATTTGCATGAGATTTATAATTTTTTTAGTAAAGCTATACTTAATAAAAATTTAAATATAAAAAGTTTAAATACGAATTATCTTAAAATTTTAAAAATTATAAGTCCAATTTTACCTCATCTTTCTTCTGAATGTATGGAAGATTTGGGTCAACCCTCAAAATTTAACTGGCCCGCAATTGAAGAAAAATATTTGAGCAATGATGTAGTAAAAATCGTTATACAATTTAATGGCAAAAAAAGGGGTATTATTGAGTGTCAAAAGGATATTAATGAAAAAGACGTAATAGATTTAGTCAAAAATACAACCGATCTTAAAAAATATTTTTTAAATTCTGAGATTATGAAAAATATCTATGTTAAAAATAAAATTATTAATTTTATTCTAAAATGAGAAAATTTTGTCTTTTAATATTAGTTTTATTTTTAACTAACTGTTCTGGGTACAAACCTGTATTTTCAACTAAAGATATTAACTTTTTTATAAGTCAAATAATAATTACAGATAATGATAAGATTTCATATAAAATAAAAAAAAAATTAAAACCTTATTCCTCTGAAAATATTAATAAGATTAAGATTAGTTTAAATATCAATTCTTCTAAAAAAGTAAAAATTATTTCAAAAGACAACAAAGGTGATGCTTTAATGTTTAACCTTGTTATTAATTCAAATGTAGATATTTTATCAAACGATATCGTTGAAAAGAAATATAAATTTACTGAAAAATTTACATTTAAAAATCAAGCAAATAAATTTGAGTTAGAGCAATACAAGCGATCTTTAGAGGATGAATTAATAGATAAAATTTTTGAAAAATTAATATTGAATTTAAGAACTTATTAAATGATTATTAAAAGCTTTGAATTAGATAGAAGTAACCTGGAAAAATATAATTTTTTTTTATTTTATGGAGAGAATAGTGGTCATAAAGAAGAGATTATTCAAAAAATAGTTCAAAAAATAAAAATTGAAAAGATGACTTATTTTGAAAATGAAATTTTATCTAATAGTGAAATATTTTTTAATTCTTTAACTTCAAAATCATTTTTTGAAACAGATAAATTAATTGTTATAAGTAAGGTAACCGATAAATTTAAAAATATTATAGATGAAATTTTCGAAAAGAAAATTAAGGACATAACAATAATTCTCAATGCGGATGAATTAAGTAAAAAATCAAAGCTAAGAAGTTTTTTTGAGAAAGAGAAAAGCCTTATATGCACTCCTTTTTATCAAGACAATTACCAAACGTTAGCTAGATTAGCCTCTGATTTTTTTCAAAAAAAACAAGTATCTGTATCAAGAGAAATCATAAATTTAATTGTTGAAAGATCAAATGGGAGTAGACACCATTTAAATAACGAAATATTCAAAATTGATAATTATTTATTAGATAAAAAAAAAATCTCACTAGATGTTATTCGAAAATTAACTAATCTAAGTGAAAACTATAATGTGACAGAATTAGTAGATAATTGCCTGGCAAAAAATAAGGGTAAAATAAATAAGATAATGAATGAAAACAATTTCTCTAATGATGAAACAATAATGATTATAAGAACATTTTTATCTAAAACTAAAAGACTTTATTTAATCAAAAAAGAATTAGAAAAAGGTATTGATTTAGAAAATATAATTATAAATTATAGACCTCCAATTTTTTGGAAAGATAAAGAGTTAGTTAAACAACAAATAAAATTATGGTCATATGAAAATATTCAAAATTTAATATCAGAAATTTCGGATACAGAATTAAATATAAAAAAAAATATTACCAATTCACTTAATATTCTAAGAGATTTTATTTATACCCAATCTGAAATTGTTAGTAGTTAGCTTTAATAATATCAATTATTTTATTTAACTGATTAACATCGTGATACGAAAAAGTAATTGTACCCTTATTTTTTTTATTATTTTTTATGACTACATTTAAACCTATTTTATCAGAAACAGACTGCTCTAAATTTTTAATATTTGGATCTTTTGATAATTTTATTGTTTTAGGATTTTTTTTAAAAATTTTCACAAAACTCTCTGATTGTCTTACAGATAATTTTTTTTCAATAATTTTATTAGCTAAAAAGGTTGCATTTTCTAGGCCAACTAAGATTTTAGCGTGACCAGCGGTAATTTTTCTATCTTCTATAAGTTTGATAACATCACTTGGTAAATTAAGTAATCTCAATGTATTAGTAATATAGCTTCTACTTTTACCAATAAATTTTGAAACTTTTTCTTGGTCATATGAAAATTCGTCAATTAACCTTTTATAACCTTGTGCTTCCTCCAATGGATTTAAATCATGTCTTTGAACATTTTCAACAATTGCAAACTCAAGAGATTTTAAATCATCTGCCTCAGTAACAACTACTGGAATATCATGAAGACCAGCTTTTCTTGCTGCAAGCCACCTTCTCTCTCCAGCTATAATTTCATATTTAGCAGTCTCTACATTTGAATGCCTAACTATAATTGGTTGAATTACTCCTCTTTCTTTGATTGAATTAGTTAAATCCTCAAGATTTTCTTCTTCAAAATTTTTTCTTGGTTGGTATTTGTTTGGAATAATATCACTCAAAGATAATTTATTCGTTTTATTTTCTATTCTTGTTTCCCCAATTAGCGAAGAAAGGCCTCTTCCT
>Ga0315315_10004587_pt1 | contig 12737 bp, 7 predicted proteins | sample M140m3416metaG_FD_203699 | JGI IMG/M metagenome (GOLD analysis project Ga0315315, IMG submission 203699) | Ammonia-oxidizing marine archaeal communities from Monterey Bay, California, United States - M1 40m 3416 | ecosystem: Environmental > Aquatic > Marine > Intertidal zone | place: USA...
TGATATCTCGTATAAGCGTCGCGGATCGCACTTTTCATCGCTTCTTTTCGCGGAACGTCCAAGTTGTAGCCCTTGAAAATGAGCGAATCGGGCAACTCTCGGCACAATTGTCGCGTAGCCGCGAAGGAGTCCCCCGACGACACTTTCGCAAAGCGTGGCGAGCACCAGTTCTGAGCGTGCACAATCATGAACGCTGGCATGTTTCTCTTCTCCTCGGATCCCTCTATTATTTGCTTTCGCTGCGTCAACTGGTGCATGATTGTCTCGAGTTCGTGCGTCAGACGCGCGAGGTGTACCTCCGCCACAGAGCCTTCATCCATGAGCTCGAGCGTAGCCGAGAACTCAAAAATAAAGAGATCGACGTTTTCTGAGTCGGGAAGCCATTTATCCAGACAGCTCGCAAAGGAGTGAATCCCACCACCCGGACGCGCGATGTTGATCCACTCGTGCGAAACGTTCGGGTTGTTGTACAGCGGTTCGACCTTCGACAGGTCTACCGGATACGTTTCCTCGAGCCAATCGATGGCGGGTCGCAACCATTCTCGAGCTTCACTCGGCGGCGCGTACATCCCAGCGCCGCAACATACGTCTCGCTTCCCGACCACTTCGCACATATGGCGAAGCGGGCGCGCGGTTGACGTGCAACCGCCGTGGACGCCCATTACGCTCGAGCCCAGCGCGACGATGCTCAGTCGTTCCCGCGCGTCGAGTTTACGGACCAGTTCACGCCAGCCCTCAGATACTGTGGAAATTGAGGTGGCATCGAATAACGCCTTGTCGACTCGCCGCGTCCAACTGCCCGACCGCCGGCGGTCGTCGACCGCCGGCGCCAACACCGCCGTCTCCGAACGCGCGCGCTTCTCGTACCGCGCCGGCGATGTCGCAGTAGTCGACGTGCGCGTGCGCGTTTTCACCGCGCTCGCGCTCGCGAGTGCTCCGCGCGAAAGCACGCTCAGCGCGACGAAAACGACCACCGCGGTCGCGTCCACCACGCGCGCGCGAGAAAACGAGGCGCGCGACGACGACCTCCCCGTGCATCCGCTCGCATCGTCGCGCTTTGTCTCCGCCATCGTCGCGTCGCCTCGGAAGCGACGCGACACCTCGTCGCGCGACACCTCGTCGCCATGCACCGCACAGTGCGGACGAACGCCTCGGACATCGCGATCATTCGCCGACGCGCGTCGCCGTCGCCGTCCCGCGCGCGCGCCTCGAGAGCGAGCGATCGCCGACGATTGATACGCCATGATCGAGCAGCTGCGCCGCGCGGTCGAGGCGAAGCCCGCGCTCGAGCCTTTTGCCAGCGGCAGACGAACGATCGACGCGAGTGGAACGGCGAACGTCGCGTCGTCGTCGTACGCGGCGAATAACATTCGAGCGTGGTTGAGCGGGGATGCATCGACGCCTTCGACGACGAGCGCGAACGCGACGAAGGACGACGACGACGCGTTCGACGCCGTCGCGTACGCTAGAGAGGCGTTCAGTCGCTCGCGACGAGGCGGCGCGGGGAGCGGTGGAGACGCTCTGGATGACGTCGCGTTACTCGCCGATGGCGCACGGACGATGGAGGCTTTGATCAGGGACGAAGTGATCGGGAAGCGTGAGACGTTGGAGGAGGCGTTGCGCGGCGTCGAAGAGGCGGAGGCGACGATGAAGACGATTCGCGAGGGCGCGAATGAAATCGCGGACGCGATGCGTCGCGTGGCGCGCGAAATCGGAGAACCGCATGAATCCGTGGAGGCGTCGACACGGACGCTCGAGCGCGTGATGGCGACGGGGGAGACTTTGCGGGGCGTCGTCAAGGTGTTGAAGCTGACGAGTAAATTGCGCGAGTGTTACGGCGGCGGCGACGACGAAACCAGATCGAGAGACGCGAGCGAGTTGAGTAAAGCAGCCAAGCTTCTGGGAGAGGTTAAGCTCACGTTGAAGAGCGCCGGTCGCGATTTCGACGGTGTTGACGTCGTGGATGAGCAAATGGTATTTATTCAAGACTGCTCCGTAGCCGTCAGTCGCGAGGCGAACGAGGCGCTGGATCGAGGCATGGAGACCGCATCACAAGCTGACGTCGGCGCGGCATTGCAGGTGCACTACAACTTGAATGAGCTTAGCGCCGTCGTGGATGCGCGCGTGGCGAGTTACACGAACGCCGCCGTCGACGCCGTCAAGGACGCCGTCGACGCGGAGAGCGTAGGCAAGACGGCGACCGGCGCGAGCGGCGACGGCGCTCGACGCGGCAGTCGAGGTCTCGTGGCGCCACCGAGTGGAGCCGAGCACGCGTGGGAAGATGCTCTGTGGCGTCGCGTCGACGTCGCCATGGAAACCGTGCAGGAAAATGCCATGGCGGTGTGGCATCTGCAACGCGTGTTGGCGAAGAAGCGAGATCCCCTCACTCAGACGCTGTTTCTCGATGAAGTTGTCGGTAAAACTGCGTCGACGCAAGCGCTTTGCGATCGTTTTTGGGCCGTGTTTGCCAAGGGCGTGAGCGAACACCTGTCTCGCACGCACGCCGCCGGGGGATTTGTATCGCGCGCCTTGCAAAAGGGGTTCCCAAGTCTCATCGGCGCTCTCGAAGACGCCGTCGCCAAGTGCGCTCGAGACGCGGACGCGGCAAAGGGGGCACCAGGATGTACGCGTAAAGACGGCACGACACGCGCACTGGTTTTGCGTGCGTGCGAACCGATCGCCGCGGCGTTCTTCGCGCACTCTTCCTCGCGTCTGAGCGACGCCGCAAACTATTGTTTCGCGGATGGGCGCGTGATAGACGAGGCGAGCGCCGATCGATTTCTTTCTCGCATTCGCGCTGAAATCGATGTCGTCGCAGAATACGATAATTTGCTCAACAACGCGTGTGGAAACGCGAGTTCTGCTTTGAAAACATTGGCTGACCGGGCAAAGCGGTCGATCGGTCGATCGATCGAGGCTTCGAGTCTAACCGAAGAGGCCACGCCGACGCAACGCGCGAACGCGCAAATCGCCGAGCAACTCGCGCGAGCGCACGGATTGATGAGCAAAGTGTTGCCATCCTTCGCGCCGACGCCAAAGCGAGCGTTGGAGGTTGGACTCGAACACATCGAGTCTGCGGTGCGCGAAGCCACCAGACCGCTCTTCGACGCCGTCGGCGATTGGTGCGACGCGAGATTTACTCAAATGCACAACACCGACTATAGCTCGACTGCGTCGGACGGGTCTGCGAAGCACATCATAGCGGTCACCTCTACACTCGGACACGTGGCTGATTCGCACCCAGGTCTTTTCACCGCCGCTCGCGGACCGTTGTTTGCGGCTCGCGTCGCGCTCGGCGATCGAATCCTGCACTCTTTCGTCGTGCACGCTTCGCTCATTCGCGATTTCGATCAGGGCGGGAAAATGCGTCTCGTCAAGGAATGCGGAGAGATCGAACTCGCAGTGGTGAAGACCCTGCGTCTGGCTGGGGCGGAAACGGAATCCATGGAGTTCAAATCCATCAAGGCGTTTAAATCGCTCGTTCTTTTGCCGACGGAGAACATCGAAGCGTCTCCGTTGGTTCGAGATGTGTCGCGGCGAGCGCTGCTACATCACTTGTACAGTCGCGCGCCTGCCGAGTTAACGACGCCCGCTAATCGTGCATCCCTCAGTCAAACGCAATACGCATCGTGGTTACTTAAAAAAGCGAGCGACGCCGAGGTGTGGCGCGGTGTCAAGGGCACTCTCGACGTCTTCACGGACGTCAACAGCGCAAATGCATCACACGTCGCCGTAGCGCTCATGCGGAAAATTGGTGAGAGCTTTGGTAAATAAAGTAGCAGTCTCGGCGTAGATTGAGAGCATCGTTTGCGTTGTAGAGATTGTAGATATTATTAGACGGCGAACGGTGATCCAATGCGCGAGCTCAGTCAACTCGATGTGGAAGACCTCGGGCGTCCTCAGAGCGAGGCGATCATGCGCGCGAACGACTTGGACACGGCAAACAGCGATGATACGGCGAACGGCGATGACGACAATGCGCGTCGTCGCGTCGCAAAACGTCGCGCACGGCACGATCGCGCGATCGCGAACGCCTTTGGCTCGGAAAAAGCGATTCGTATTCTGCTAAAATTATCTGTGCCAACGCACGCGCGCGAGGGCGCACGCGTTGACGCCGCCGCCGCCGCCGACGACGACGATGATGATTCGCGCGAACGCGCGTTGCGCCCGTCGCGCGACGCTGCGGAAGCCCTGCGCGCCGACGGCGATGCCTTCGGCTGCATCGAGCGCGAGACGTCGCGGACGCTTCGCGCGGAGAGCGGAAATCGATTGCGGACGATGGCGGCGCATTCACGCGAACGCGAGGAAGCGCGCCGAGAAGTCGTTCGTGAGACACGGTATTCGTTTCGGTGCGACATGCTCGATGATGCTGAGACGAGCGGGGTTTTGAACGACGAACTCGTTGAGGCGTGGAACTCGCTTTTGCGAGAAAATCATATTTCAAAAGACGACGAGACGGGAGATGGCTTCGGCGCACGCGACGACGACGACGAGGACGGCGATCGCGTTGATTGCATGGATCTCGACGCGCGGTTCCGCGCGCACGTTGATGCATGTAAAACCGCGCTCGAGCCGAAGGAATCGCTCGCAGCTCGGTTGAAGGCGCATTTAGTTGCCGAAGTCGACGCGCGATTCGACGATGCGATACACAAGCACAGACTCGAAATCGGCAAAGCTCGACGACTGGCTGCAGAAGAAAGACTCACGCGCGAAACTGCTGTCGAAGAAGTCATTTCAAACACGAAAACGACCTTTGGCGAGACCTCGACGCGTCGAGACGCTTTGCGCTCGGAAGCTCTCGCCGCGACCGATCGCTCAGCGGCGGCTGAAGACGCGGATTTATCTGCGCGATCTCGGCGCGAAGCGGACGCGCGCCGCGCATCTTTGATAGAAATCAAACTTCGGAACGCGAGTGAGGTGTCAGAACTTCGCGCTTGCTTAGAGCAGCGCGTGAGTGAGGCCTTCTCCCGTCTCCAGTATGCCATCGCTCGAGCGCCTCTTCGAGCCGAACGGCTGCGAGACGCGATGAAACGGCGACGGGGTGACGAGGCGCGAAGGCGAGCGAGGGAACGCTTGGCGTCCAGAGCGATGAAAGACATGCGCTTCGAGTTACAAGAAATGAAGAGATGCTATACCGAGACGGAGCGAGCCAACGCCGGGCGGGACCGGAAACTACGACTGGCGACGCTGAAGACGACGTCTCGCGTCGGCTCGATCGAGAGTATCGGCGCGAAGTCGGAACGCGGCGATAAGATGAACGCGATACTATCGATGAAACAAACGCGCATCGCGAATCTGCGTCGCGAGCTAGATGCGGCAGAGGAAGATGTGTGGCTTCGAGCGTTGGCATGCAATCGACCAGCGTTCGCGAAGGACGTTTCGCTCGATGAAAAATGTCGCGCCTTTGAAGCGCTAGAGCGAGCGCTTCGTTCGGAGACGCGACAGATCGCGGCGTAATCACAGCGCGAGTGTTGTAAGCTTTCATTTCAATCTCATTTTAACCTTATATTACACAAAAGCGCTAGCGCCGCGAGCGATCAAGTGCTAATCAAAATGACTCAAGCGTGGATTATAGTATGGATATGCGAGGGGTTGTGCCAGCGATGGTCGGCACATGTCTTGAAGTCGCGTCAGCAGTTTCAGTAGTACTGGGCATCGCGTGCGATTGCGGCGTCGATTTCCGCGTTGGTGATCGTCAAACCAGTGGCGCTTTCGACGCCGACGGCCGCGGTTTCGAAACCGGCGGAATGCCAGTCCTCGTCCACAGGTCGGAAATTGACAATCTTCTTCTTCTTGACGACGAACTTGATCTGAGCGCCGAGAGAATCCGGCTTGCCGTTGGCGTTCTTAAACAACGCCCACGCGCAGAAAAAGTCATATTCGCGCTCGCCGTTGCCGTACCGCGCAGTTTTGATGCCCGACCCTTGATCGCCGTCGGACAAGATGATGTGGCAGCACTTCGATTTGGGCGCCATCTCAGCCGCCTTTCGACCGCACACACCCTTATTGGCGAAATCCATCGCCATCTCGATGCATTCTTCGATTTCGCCCGCCGGCCAGTTGGTGAATTCCTGAGCCTTGCGAACGGGTCCCTTGCCGCTCGCCTGCGCGGCGTCGAGTGTCATAGTCCAGGTCGCGCTCATGCCCGGCGCGTTGGGATCGGTGAGATGTTGCCCGCACATTCCCAAGACAGCGTCGTTATCATCGCTACCACCGCCGATGGAGTCGAACATGGGCGCGCCGTCTTCGTCCTTGTAAATAACGCCGCGCGGACGGATGCGAACGGTGAAGCTGTGCGCGCCGGCGCCGATCTTGCCCATCAGCTGGGCCCATTTGGACATCAAGCTGTGCACATACGTGAGCTTATCGTCGCCCATCAAAGCGTTGTCAACATCGTTAGCCATGAGCGGCAAGTACACGTACCCGTCGTCGTCGCCCCAACGCTCATCCTTGACGATGGTGGCCCACGGCTTGGAACCATCGGATGGGCCTTTCTTCAAGAAGTCCTTCATCCAAAGTTCACCTTCAAACGTGTTCTTCACCGCCGCATCGATCGCCTTGTCGCGCGACAAGTTCGCGTCGCTGCCGTAGCACACGTGCCCGTCGGCGTACGCCTTGCCGTCGATTTCGACGTACAAATCCACCGCGTGCAATCGGGGTAAAATCGCTCGCGCGCTGCCGCCGTTGACTTTCACGCACGCCACCGGCATCGATATCGCGGCGCCTTGGCAGTACCACAGTTGCAGCTCACCGTCGCTCACGTCGATCGTGGCCCCGTTCAAGGGCTTGGCGTCTTTAGATATTTTGCACTCAGCCTTGTCGACGTACATGAAGCAATTGTGCGTCCCTCCCGGCGCGAGTCCGAACGCCTTGGCGAGCGTGTGCGATCCGCCGCGCAGTTGAACGAGCTTACCGAACGGTTTCCCGGCACCGTTGCTGTCGAACGTCGCCGCGTTCGTCAAGAACGACAGCGATTCTTCGCTCGACATCGCGTACGGTCCCGTGGGCGGTAACGCCGCGAGGTTCACGCCCGCGGCCTCGAGAACGCTCATGCAGGGCCCCATGTCGCTTAAAGTTTAGGTATTCGTCGCGGTATCGGCGTCGGTTCGCCCGGTCTTCGCGCGTGCGAGCGCGATGCGCGTCGATCAATGCGTGCGGATCGTGAATCGCCCGCCGATGGCGATTCGACCGAATGTCCGAATGTCCGAATGTCCGAATGTCCGCGTCGGCCGTTTCGACCGTCCGCGTCGCGCGCGCCCGGTCGAGGGCGGCGTCACGCGCGGACGCGCGATCGCTCGTTCGAGATGCGAGCGCGAACGTCGTTCGAATCGTCGTCTCCGGCGTCGTCTCCGGCGTCGTTCGCGCGCGGGTCGCGCGCGTCGCGCGCGATGCGTCGCGCGTCGTCATCGCGCGCGTCGTCGTCGTCGTCGTCGTCGTCGCTGTTCGAACTCGTCGACGCGTCGCGACGAGGCGTCGGTGTGGCGCCGAACGATGACGCGCGACGAGACATCGAGCGCGCGATCGATGCGTTGGCGTCGACGACGCGCGCGAAAGGCGACGACGCGCGCTCGAACAACGCCAAGTCGTACGCCAGGTGGGAGCTCGCGTACACGACGGAGAAGGAAACGCTGTGGTTGCTAGGGCTGAAGACGCGCTCGAAGACGCGAGCGTTTCAGACGCTTCGCGAAGACGCGAAGACGCTGTCGAATGAAGTCGTGTTCAACGACGGGGAGGTGGTGTTTAAAGTCGACGCCGTCGTCGAAGAGTCGTCTCGCGCGACGATGAAGTTTCGATTCACGGCGGCTTCGTTGACGTTCAGGGACAAGTTTTCGATTCCCATTCCCCCGGTCGGCAGTGGATGGTTCGAAAACGTGTACGTGGACGACGAGCGGCGCGTGTCGAGGGATTCGCGCGGCGACACGCTGATTTGCGTAAAAGTAAAGTAAAGTAAATCAGCGCGTCGCCAAAGTAGAAGTAGCGTAGGCGAGTTGTACGCCGTGGAGCGCCCGCACTTCGTGGCCACGACGATGGGCGACGTCGGCGACGGCGACGGCGACGCCAATTTATTCCAGCACCTCAAATCACACGTCGTCCGCGTCGCCGAGCGCGTCGCTCGCTCGCACGACAAGTCGTTGACGCCCAAAACCGCCCACGCGTTGAGCGAGCTGTCGTACGAGTTGACGAAGTCCATCGCGCGCGACGTCAGGGCGTACGCCAATCACGCCGACCGCGACGTCGTGGGCGTCAAGGATTGCGATTTGCGCGCGCGGAGGCTCCGTCAACTCGTCGAACGACGGCGTCGAGCGATGGACGAGGACGGCGACGAGTGATTGTGATTTTTCAAAAGTCCCGCCGCGCGCACTCGAACGAGCGCGGGATCGGCGCGCGCACAGTCGGTCGCGCGCGCGCTGACGACTGAGCCGGACGGTCGTGGACGAGCGACAAAAGGTGGCGACGACGGGCGATGACGGCGGCGACGGCGATGTCGAGCGCGATCGCGAGGGGCGCGGCGCGAGGGACGCCGCGGAAGATGGATAAGAGGACGACTCGGTCCGCGACGGTTCGACGACACCGAAGCGCGGTGCGACTCGAAGCGACGTCCGAGGCGGCGACTGCGGAGACGAACGCGCCGGCGGCGGCGGCGGGGGAGTCGTTCGATTGGTTCAGCGCGTGGTATCCCCTTCGTCCGGTGAGCTTTTTGGATGCCAACGAACCGAACGAGCTGCGCGTGCTCGGTAAAAAGCTCGTCGCCTACCTCGACCCGACGTGCAAGGAGTGGCGAGTGTTGGAGGATAGCTGTCCGCACAGACGTGCGCCTTTGAGCCTGGGATACGTTCAAAAAGACGGCACGCTGGCGTGCCGGTACCACGGCTGGGCGTTTGACGGCAAGGACGGCTCGTGCGTGTCCATCCCGATGTCCGTCGATGAAGCCGCGGAAAAGACCGCGTGCGCATCGCCGCGATCTTGCGCTACGAGCTATCCGAGCCGCGTCGAAGACGGAATTCTCTGGGTGTGGCCGACGGCGGGCGCGGATGGCCTTCTCGCCAGCGCGGGCGCGCCGTGCGCGACGTCTCTGGCGCGAGAAGGCACGCTTCCCGGGGAGTGGGGCATGGTGGAGCTTCCCGTGGGTTACGCCCCGGCGCTCGAGAATCAGTTTGACCCGTCTCACGCGGAGTGGTTGCACGCGAGGTACGACGCCGAAGGACAGCTCGACGAGCGCGCGAACGCGGGTTTCGTGGCCATGACTGAGTTCAGCGTTCGCGAGGGGACGATGCAAAAGGATGGATTCGTGGTCGAGCACGGTGGATACAACAAGTCGAACGTCGGCGTATCGGCATCGCGCGTGTTCACCGCGCCGTGCTCGAGTCGAAGCGAATACTTGGACGCCAAGGGTAAAAAGTACCTCTCGGCGGCGATTCTCTACGCGCCGACGGAGCCCGGACGAACGCTCATGTTTACAAAGTTCCAAGCCCACCAGGCGAGCGCGGTGCAGGGCGCGGGCGCGCGTAAGGTTTCACCCGCCGATCGCATCAACTCCCTTGTCACCGCTCCCGCGACGTCGCTGTTTGACTTTTACGTCGACAACTTTACGAGCGACCCAAAGCTCGTGCGCGTAGGGCTGTCGCACGGCACGCCGCCGGGATCGAGCGCGTACAACTTGGGGGACCAGGATATCTTAGCCATGCACGGAGTTGAGGTCGAGATGGAGCTTCAAAACAAACCGTGGAAACAATCGTATTATTTGCCGACGCCCGCCGACGCTGGAGTGTCGGCGTTTAGAAATTGGATGGACAAGCACGCCGGAGGCAAAGTCGCGTGGGCGCCGGGCGTCGTCGACGACGCGTCGAAGGTGAAATCCGAAGCCGAACAGCTGGATCGGTACCATCGTCACACCAAGCACTGCGTGGCGTGTAAGACGGCGCTCAGCGAACTCGGCGTGCTCGAAGAGCGATGCGTCGCCGCGAGCAAGTACTTGCTCGCCGGCGGGTTGTTCCTCGCCGTCACGGGTGCAGCGTTCGATCAAGAAGCGCCAGCCATCATCGCCACCTGTCTCGCCGGCGCCTCTCTCGTCGGCGCCGAAAAGGTTCGCGACATGCAGCACGAATTCCTGTCGAGCGTGCCTCGAAGAGGCGTGCCGAAACCGAAACTTTGGTGAGTCTCACTTGTATTATGAAAGAATGAATGAAGAATATAATTTACAGTACCGCGTGCGCTAGTGCGTAATAATCGCTGCTGCGTGTGTGTGTGTGTGTCTGTGCGCGCGTGTTCTGGTGCTTCGGTGCTCCGGCGCGCGTTCCCGTTTCCCTATGATGAACGTCCATCGCTCGTCGCTCGAAGTCGTCACGGCGTCTTCGTCTTCGGCGGTTTCGGCGTCGCCTTCGTCCCGCCAAACGCCTCCCCGCCGCTCGGCATCCCTCGCGCGCTGAACCCGGCGTTCGTGAACACCTTTTCCGTGAACGCGGTCGCCCGTCGCACGAGCCACTGTTCGGTTATCATAGCCGCGTGACACGTGTGCCACAGCACTCGCTCCGTCGTCCGGCGATAGGCGTTCTCCGAAGCCTCGACGTCGCCAAAGGCGTAGCGCGAGAGCTTTAATCCTCGTCGGTACAGTCTCTTCACGCCGAACGCGCGCACGGCGAGCAGCACGGCGAGCTTTTTCGCGATCCACAGCTTGACGAGCAACATCACCGATCGTTCGCTCTCGCCTCGCGCTCGCGCGTTCGTCGACGGCGAATAAAACCGAACAGATGAATCAATCAATCACGCACGCGTTCGACGCGTCGCGCGCGGCGACGGCGCGAACGAACGAACGGCGCGACGACGCGACGACCGCGACGACGCGCGGATGCGTCGATCTCGCCCTGCGCCGTGCCGCGCGGGTCCACGAGCTCGTTCTCGCGCGATCGCGTCCACGGACTCGACCGCGCCGTCGACGTCGAGGCGCGCACTGCCGCGGGGCTGTCGAGCCGTCGCCGACGAGCGAGCGAGCGGGCGAGCGAAAGAAGAACCGACACTTTGTCCGCGCGGTCGTTTCGATTACAAAATCAACGCGCGCGTCGACGTCGTCGACGTGTCGCGCAGATGAATGCGCTCCACGCGCTCTATCTACCTAGGATGCGCCGCGCCAGTCGCGCGAAAGTCGACGGCGCGCGTCACGCCGTGGCGCCGACGGCGCACTTTTGCATAAACTCTTCGCCCATTTGGATTTGGGTTTGGAGCTTTAAATCCAGCGTGCCTTGAAACGAAAGCTGCGGGGTGATGTAGATTTGATTCGGCACCTCGCGCAACGCTTCGCAATCGACGGTGTAGCCTTCGTAGATTTTGTCGATGATGGGCTGGTACGCGGCTTCGCGAACGAGGTAGAAATCGCTCGAACGCATATCGCACCCGGATTGGCGCATGATGCACGTGAAGGCGTTCTTCTTCTCGCAGCGACAATCCTTCGGACACGTCTCCTTGCCTTCGAGCTTGCTGACGCTCTCGATCGATCTATCGATGAACATGGCGCGATAGCCGACGCGAATCGTGCGCCAATCCTTCTCCAAACGCATCGTATCGCGAACGTGCCCCAGATTGTCCAACAGCATGCGCCACCCGACGCCGCCGTCCGCGAAATCTCGCGTGATCACGTCTTCTTCGATGATGGCGACCGTCTTGTGCTGCTTCTTTTGAGCATCCATCAACGCGTGGGCGTGCGAAAACGACGCCTTGTGCCAGTGGTCGATTCCCTGCGTCTTGAGACACTCGTCGATTCTAAACCCGTGCACGAAGGACGTCTTCGCCCGCCAATCCTCGGGGATGCCTAAAGAACACTCGGTGCACAAGATGTAAATCTGATCCGCCAACGCCGCCAATTTCGTGGCGTGCACGGAAAACTTTGCAAAGTGCTCGGGTAACTCGCTCGCGCCGGGCCCGCCGAGGCTCGCCGCGCCCACTTTCGGGGCGAAATACGCCGCCGGGCAGTCATCTCGCGTCGCCCCGAGCGCGGCGAAGGCTGCCGTGCCCGACGTCGTCTTCGGATCGACGCCGTGCGCGCGCAGAAACTTTGCGCGCGCCCTCCTGCGCTTGGCTTGCCCGTAATTTTCAATCCAAACCTCGTCGTCCAACGCGCGAAGCGTGGCGTTCGCTTCGTACGCGTCGTCGGCGTCGGACGACGCCTCCGCGTCCTCGCGCCCCGCATCGTCGCTCTCTTCGCCGACGTCGAAATCTCCCCCCACCCGCGCCTTGGTCGGGATCCATCGTCCTCGCGTCGCCGCCGTCGTCTCAACACCCTCCGCGTCGTCCTCCGCGTCCGCGGCGACGACGCGCTCCACGGCGTCGACCCACATCCCTCGCTCGCGCGTCGTCGACGCGATCGTCGCCGTCGTCCGCGCGTCGAGCGTCGCCGTCGCCGCGTCGCGCGTCCCGTCGCGCGTCCCGCGTCCCGCGCTTCGTCCCGCGCGTCGTCCCGCGCGCGTCTCCGTCCTCGTCCTCGTCCTCGCGTCGTCTCTCTTCCCCCCCGTCGCTTCGCTCGCGTCTCTATCGCGCGTCGTCGCGTCCGTCGTCGCTTTTCGCCCTCCCAGGTCTCGGCTCGCGATCGCCGCGCACCCTCCCAGCGCGAACAGCGCCGCGATCGCGACGCCGCGTCGCCATCGTCGTCGTCCTCGCTCGTCCCGCTCGCGCGTCGCGCCGTCGTCCTCGAGCGCGCCGCGCGGCAGCAGCGGCGTCGCGTCGGCGTCCATCGTCGTCATCCGCGG
>Ga0315315_10004588_pt1 | contig 12735 bp, 10 predicted proteins | sample M140m3416metaG_FD_203699 | JGI IMG/M metagenome (GOLD analysis project Ga0315315, IMG submission 203699) | Ammonia-oxidizing marine archaeal communities from Monterey Bay, California, United States - M1 40m 3416 | ecosystem: Environmental > Aquatic > Marine > Intertidal zone | place: USA...
CTGCCTGATGCTGAAGCCGTCTGCTGGAAGTCGGATGGTGGAGAGAGCTATGAGCTTGGCGAGGGCACCCGCACCACACGGGGGACGACAATTACCCTGAAGCTCCGTGAGAATGCGACGGAGTTTGCTGACGCTGACAAGCTCCGAGAGGTTGTTCGTAAACACTCAGACTTTGTTCCTTACCCTGTGAAGATCGAGGACGAGCAGGTCAACCGGGCCAAGGCCATCTGGGCATCTGCACCTGCAGACGTCACCGACGAAGAGTACACAGAGCTGTACAAGCATGTGAGCATGGACTGGCAGGAGCCGCTCACGCGGATCCACATCCGAGCAGAGGGAACGCTGCAGTTCAACGCCATCCTCTTCATACCCAAGAGTCGGCCCTTCCAGCTTGATCGGCTCGACTTCAAGGTCGGTGTGCAGCTCTTTCAGAAGGGTGTGAAGGTCTTGGACCACGCCGACACCATCGTCCCACGCTTTCTGCGCTTTGTGACTGGTGTGGTGGACTCCCCGGATCTGGACCTGAATGTCAGTCGCGAGATTCTGCAGCAGACTCCCATCGTCCAGGCCATCCGAAAGCAGATCACCAAGAAGCTCCTCAAGCACCTCGCCGCTGAGGCCAAGAAGGAAGATGATCTGACCTACGACTTGTTCTGGGGCGAATTCGGCCACATCCTCAAGGAAGGCATTGCCGAGGACGCAGGCAACTCGAAGGATCTCCTGACAGAGCTGCTGCGCTTTCAGACCACCGAGTCTGAGGGGGCTCAGGTCTCTCTCGCTGAGATCAAGGAAGGAATGGAAGAGGGTCAGGATGCCCTCTGGTACTACACGAGCGTAGACAAGGAGCGCATCAACTCAGCACCGGTCCTCGAGGGCTTCAATAAGCGCGAGTGGGAAGTGATTTTGATGACAGACCCCGTCGACGAGTGGGTGGCGATGTCCATCAATGAGTTCGATGGTACGCCACTGAAGAGCGTGCTCACCGGAGACCTGCCTGAGGACGATGCCAGCGACGATGAGGACACCAAGAAAGCCAAAGATGAGGCGCGCCCGCTGATCACATGGATGGGTGAATTGCTCTCGAGTGATGTCTCCGAGGTTCGCATGTCGAGCCGACTCACAGACAGCCCCTCTGTTCTCGTCGACAAGGCAGGCGGCATGGGCTCAAACATGGAGAAGATTCTCAAGGCTGCCAATCAAGAGGTAGGGCCGGGTGCGCAGCGCGTACTCGAGATTAATCCCGAGCATGCACTGGTCCAGACGCTAGCAAAGCTGAACAATGAGGGCTCCACCGGACTCGAGCCGTTCGCCAGACTTTTGCTCGACCATGCCTCGATAGCCGAAGGACAGCTCGATGATCCGAAGGGCTTCGCTGGTCGCCTGCAGGCGCTCATGGAGAAGGCCGCTCAGAGTATGGGAGCGCAGTGAACTCAACTCACGGGGTAAACCTCGAGGGCATTGAGGCCATCATATTTGATATGGACGGCACTCTGGTTGACTCAGAGATCTATACCATCAGGGCCATTGAAGAACTCACGCGGGAGGCCGGCCTCTCGGGGTCTCGTGTGCAGCCAGATGATGTCTACGGTGTGACATGGGATGTGGTGTCTGAGCGGGTGCTGGAGGCCTTCCCCGAGCTGGGCTCAGATTCTGTATCATTGGCGTTACAGCGTCACTTTAGAGCGATCTCTCAGCAGGATGGGTGCGCGCTGATACCGGGGTCAGACGCTTACTTCGCTATCGTCAGTCGTGAGGTAAAGGTCGGTCTTTATACCTCGAATGTTCGCGCTGCCGTCACCCACTTGCTCGGTGAGCACACCTGCTTTGAGGGGCTTGATACAATTGTCACATCCGAGGATGTGACAGAGTCGAAGCCCTCTCCCCAGGGTTACCTGCTTGCCGCGCAGCGACTGGGTGTGCAGCCGGAACGGTGCTTGGTCTTTGAAGATAGTACCGCAGGCTTGAAGGCAGCGCGTGCGGCGGGAATGCGGACCGTCGGCGTGACCCATCGCTGTGCTGACCTCGGTGCTGTACAGGCTCTTGCTGGTCAGACCATCAGTGACTACCGAGCACTTCTGAACTGAGTTTATCGGGCCTTTTTTGCCACGGCGTAGATGCTCGTGGTGAAGAATTTCTCGATGGGACTCAGTGTCCTGAGGGCATTGAAGACCGGAAACAATTTATTGTCGCCGCGATTGTAGTGAATCGCGACGTCTTCCCACTCAGGTCCAGAAAAGATCTGTCGAAAGTCGCATGGGGTCATGCGATTCAGGCCCAGATCCATGCTGTCTCGGGCGGTCTTTCCTGTTCGCTGATTGAGCCACCAGATCAGTGTACGCTCAGGCAAGACTGCGTGTGCCCAGGGGACACTCAGCTCAAAGCGCGCATGATCGCCGAAAGGGCTGAAGTACAGTGGGCTGAAGCCTGGGGCGAGGTAGCCTCCGGGTTTCAGCAGGCCGTGCAAGTGCTGAACCACACCAGCCAGATCATCGATGTGCTCGAACGCATCCTTACTCACGATGAGATCAAACTGATCGGTGAGGTTCATCACATCCTCACAGCGAAAACTGACAGTGGTGTCGAGCCCTTTGAAGTCTCTCTTGAGGATGCGCTGGGCGAAGTCAATCCGGTCGCTGTCGAGGTCGAGGCCCACCACCTCTGAGGCACCACGCTCAGCAAATCCTATCGATAGAGCACCGTGCCCGCAGCCGAGGTCCAGCACACGCATCCCTCGGACATCAATCTGGAAGTCCATGCGCTTAAACCACTCGAGATTGTTCTCGAGTTGGTCGTCGAAATATGCCTGACGTCGGCGCTCCTTTAGCGCAGCTGCATCCTCTCCAGGGAGGGGTGGAATCTCCCATGGAGGAGTCTTGGTCTTGCGAAAGAGTCCAGTGAGCATCAATGATCCATCGGAATTCGGGGTTCAAATCATTATGGTGCTTTGCCCAGCTTAGCGACCCATCAGCTGATCGGCGAAGCTGCTGCGCTGGTCCTCATCGACCTGATTGAAGCGCACAAACTGTAGGTGCTTACTGGGCAGGGCTCCGCCGAGATCGATGCCCCACAGCGGTGCAACTGCGTTGGGGACAGCGGCATACCGAAAGTCACTCAGGATACCAGGATGTCGAGGATCCTGAATGATGTATCCAGCGGAGAAGTCAGCGAAGCGGCGAACATCCTCGGCGTGGATGGGCTCGAGCTCAGCACAGAGGGTGTCGAGGTCTACGATCTGGGCAGACTCGCCTGGATAGATCTTGGGGGCTCCCCACCACGGTACGCGAATCGCGTCGGCCTGGTAGACACCATCGTGCGCGTAGAACCCACGAAAGAGGAAGTTGTTGCCGATGCTTGGCTTCACCTCGAGTGAGTTCGTCTCGTGTCCTCTCGCGCGCTGCAAATCTCGATAGGCCGCAGCAGCTCGGTCTCGCTGAAAGAGACCAAAGAACAGATAGGCGATGGCGAGACCAAAGACGCACTGAGCGATTCGGCGGTTCTTGCGTCTCACGGCGAGCAGGACTCCCGCCAGGAGCGGGAGGGTAAAGAGAGGGTCGATGATGGCCACGTTGTGCCAGGCTATGCGTGCACTGGAGAAGGGCCACAGCAAGAAAGTCCCGTAGCTTGTGCATGAGTCCAGCAGACCATGGGTGGCCCAGCCCAATGTGGCCGGCAGCCACAGCGAGCGGATGGTCTCCCTTCCTCGAGTGATGACGCGACCGATCGCTGCTGTGATGAGGCCCCCTGCCGGTATGAATATCAGCGAGTGCGTGAAGTGGCGGTGGTAGTCCAGGAATAAAAGTGGGTCTGACGACGAGCGAATCAGGATGTCGACATCTGGCAGCATTCCACCGAGCGCACCGACCCATAGTCCTGTTTTCAAGGATGTTCTTTTATCTAAAGACTGGGCGGATGCTGCGCCGATGACTGCCTGAGAGAGGGGATCCATGGTCCAGGTTTAACCGCGAACCTCGTCGAATGACTGGGGGCTCGATAGTGGGGAGGTATGGGCGAACACATCTATACACATGATGACCCACCGAATCAGCGTCACCTCGACCAGATCTGCGAGACGCTGAATAAGAACGGTGTCGTTGCCATCCCAGCCGGGACGCGCTGGATGTTCTGCTGTGATGCAGGCTCTAAGAAGGCCGTTCAGCGGATGCTATCGCTCAAGCCAGGCCGAGATGAGCGCAAGCCGCTCTCTCTGGTCTGCAGCAGCATCTCGATGGCCACGGAGATGGCGAATATCGATGGCTATGCATTCAAGACCATCAACCGCATTGTCCCAGGTCACTTCACGGTGCTGCTCAAGTCGAGCCGCATGCTCCCCAAGATCCTCAAGAACAAGAGAGAGGTTGTGGGTGTCCGAATACCTGATGCTCCCATCACCCTCGCGGTCGTAGAGCAGTTCGGTCGTCCCTTAGTGGCCACAAGTGTTCCGGAGGATGCCTCGGGTCAGACATTGACGATGGGCTATCAGATTGCAGACACCCACGGGCATGGACTGGACCTTGTTGTCGACCTCGGAGATGAACTGGACGGACAGCCCACGACCATCATTGATCTCACACAGGGAGATCTAGAGGTCATTCGCGAGGGCGCTGGCGACCTCAGCTTGCTGTAGGAGGCACGATGTCTGGCGGTCGGATTAATTGGTACCCGGGTCACATGAACAAGGCTCGGCGTGAGATCGCAAAGGCGATGCCCAAGGTCGACCTCGTCATGGAGGTTCTCGATGCACGAATTCCCCGGAGCAGCTCAAACCCGCTGGTGCCCGAGCTTCGCGGTGAGAAACCATTTCTCAAGATCCTGAATAAGGCTGATCTGGCCGATCCAGGGGCTACCGGTACATGGCTGCGACATCTCGAGAACGAGCCTGGCGTCCGGGCGATTGCAGTCCAGAAAGACAAACTCAAAGAGGTCAAGGCACTGCTCGATGTGGCTCGAGGAATGCTTCCAGACCGGAGAAAGGGTGGACGTCCCATTCTGGCCATGATTCTCGGTATTCCAAATGTGGGGAAGTCGACGCTGATCAACACCATGTGTGGAAAGGCCATCGCCAAGGTCGGCAACCGGCCAGCGGTGACTCAACATCAGGCGCGAATCAAGGCGGCCAAGGACTTTGTCTTGCTCGACACTCCAGGCTTTCTCTGGCCGCGGCTCGATCCGCCGGTCTGTGGCTCCAACTTGGCCGTGACTGGTGCCATCAAGGATGCGGTTCTTGACCTCGACGAGATTGCATTCTTCGCTGCTCGCTACATGGTAGAGCGCTACCCGGGACTGCTGGTTGATAAATATAAGCTCGAGAAGAGTGACCACGAGCCCTATGAACTGCTCGAGCACATCGGTGCCCGCAGAGGATGTCTCGGGCGAGGTGGAATGCTGGACCTGCAGAAGGCCAGCGAGATCTTTCTCAGAGAGCTTCGCGCGGGATCTGTCGGCCGACTGACGCTCGAGTGGCCCTGAGACCCACTACCGCTTGCTGACGTTATTACCGCTAGAATTAGTGGGATGGATACGGTTTGCGACCCTCTCCAGCAGGGTCATCACAGCAGCTTTTATCTTCTTGGAGAGCAGTCGTTTCACAGCTGTCTCTGGGGTTAGGTGTGGTTTGGGTTACGAGCGTCCCACTGTGAGGACTCTATGAGTGTATCGCGGCGACCGCTGCCCATGACCCGCGAAGAAGCGGGTAACCAGGACTTGGACGTGATCCTTGTCACTGGCGACGCCTATGTTGATCACCCTGGATGGGGTGTTGCAGCCATTGGCCGTTGGCTCCAAGACAGTGGGTTTAGTGTCGGCATCATTGCTCAGCCGGACTGGACTGATGTCTCCGCCTTCCAGATCCTGGGCCGGCCTAAGCTGTTTATGGGCATCACTGCCGGAAACATGGACTCGATGGTCAACCACTACACGGCCAGTCGACGCATTCGCTCCAATGATGCCTACTCTCCTGGCGGTGAGCGGGGGATGCGTCCAGATCGAGCGACGATTCCTTATGTCTCGAAGGCCCGCCAGGCACATCATGGACTGCCCATCGTGGTCGGTGGAGTGGAGGCCTCGCTTCGGCGCTTGGTTCACTATGACTTCTGGCAGGACAAGATCCGTGGCTCAATTCTGCTGGACTCGAAGGCAGATCTTCTGGTCTACGGGATGGGTGAGATTGCAGTCGTCGAGATCGCCAAGCGGCTTGCTCGCGGCGAGAGCATCAAGTCCTGCCGCGACGTGCCGGGTACCGCCTACGCGCTCGGGGCCAAGGATCCAGTTCCAGAGGGTGATGACGTCATCACACTTCCGAGCCTCGCGGAGTGTAAGTCCGACAGGCGGGGCCTGAATCGTGTCACAGTGCACATGTACCGTGAGTCCAACCCTCACTGTGGACGGACGCTGATACAGCTCCACGGCAGTCGCTACGTTGTCCAGAATCCGCCGGCCCGTCCACTGGAGACGGCTGAGATGGACAGACTCCATGAGCTTCCCTACATTCACTCAGCACATCCTTGCTATCGAAAGCCGGTACCGGCCCTCAGCAGCATCGCAGGGTCCGTGACCGTTAATCGAGGCTGCTCCGGTGGCTGCAGCTTCTGCGCGCTCACCATCCATCAAGGCAAGGATGTCACGAGTCGCTCGTCGGAGAGTGTGCTCAAGGAGCTGAAGTCTCTGCCCGAGCGGCCTGGCTTCAACGGCATTGTGTCGGACCTCGGGGGCCCCACGGCAAATATGTTTCACATGCGCTGTGAGAGTCCCGCTGCAAATGCGGTCTGCCGACGTGTGAGCTGCCTGCACCCTATTCGCTGCAAGCACTATGGCACCGACCACAAGCCGTACCTGAACCTGCTTCGAAAGGCGAGAAAGCTACCAGGTATTCGGAAGGTCTTCGTGAACTCCGGTATCCGCTATGACCTCGCTGCACTCGACCCTGAGTTCGTAGAAGAGCTCGCGGCTCACCACGTCCAAGGACAGCTCTCAGTTGCTCCAGAGCACGCGAGTCCTGCGGCACTCAAGATGATGCGTAAGCCAAACATCGAGTACTTTGATGACTTCATGCGACGCTTCAAGCAGTCGAACGAGAAGGCCAATAAAGAGCAATATGTGGTCCCTTATTTTCAGTGCGCCCACCCGGGAATCGGTCCTGAAGAGACCATCGAGCTGGCGCTGTACATGAAGAAGTCGGGTCTCCGACCGCGGCAGGTTCAGATGTTCATGCCGACCCCAGCGACGATTGCCACGGCCATGTATGTCTCTGGTGAGGACCCCTACACGAAGTCTGATGTCTTTGTGGCTCGTGGAGATCGTGAGCGAAGCCGTCAGCGTGCGCTGTTGTTCTACTGGAAGCGCGAGGAGTGGCCTCATGTGCGTGAGGCTCTGCAGTCCTGGGGCCGTCGAGATCTAATTGGCAAGGGACCTGCATTCTTGGTGCCGCCAGGACCGTCCTACGGAGCATGGAAGTTCTGGAAGCGGAACAAGGGCTCTGTGCGCTTTGATACCCACATGGGCATCCAGGTTGAGCGGGCCAAGAAATTCGAAGAAGACGAGCAGAACTGGGAAGCAGTCTCTACCTCTGGCTGCGGTGCTTGAGGTGTCGGACCTCCGCAGCCAGCTCATCTCAAAGCTCGGTGTCTCGGCACCAGAACCTGATTCTGAGCTGCCCACGCCGGACGACCCCCTCGCTGCGGATGCACACCTGAGCTCTGAATGGCTTGCTGCTCTCGAGCCAGCTGCTGCACGGGCTGGTATCAAGCTCAATCCCCGCCCGTCCTTGGGTGCGGCGAGACAGGCTCACGATCTTCTATCCAAGCGTCTCAAAGCCAACGGAGACAAGCGCGCTCGGGCTGCACTCGATGAGCTCAGGGGGCGCTACGAAAAGAAACGCGAGAAGCTGGCATGGACTCGCCTCAAGCGCACGCTGGAGGATGCAGGTGTGAGCGCCAAGCTCTATCGAGCGATCAAGTCGAGCAAGGTTGGACCCGAGACTGTGCTCACGCGCTGGAGTCGGCTCAAGTCAAAGGGGCTCAATAGCGCTCAGCTGCGTACCGAGCTCCTCGGCAGCTGAGCCTGTGAATAGACAGATCCCACTTCCGATCGACGGGGTGCTTCCACAGCTCGCCGAGAGCCTCAAACGGCACGCTGCCGTCATCCTTACGGCGCCACCAGGATCGGGAAAGACGACGCGTGTACCGCCTGCGGTAGCACGACAGGTTGAGGGTCGTGTCTTGCTTCTGCAGCCACGTCGCGTTGCTGCACGATCTTGTGCTCGACGTATCGCCGAAGAGGACGGCACCAGGCTCGGTCAGCGAGTGGGCTACTGGGTACGCTTTGACCGGAAGTTCTCGGCGGAGACTGAGATTCTTGTTGTGACTGAGGGGCTCTTGACTCGGCTTCTACAGGCAGACCCATTCCTTGAAGGTGTGGGTGCGGTCATCCTGGATGAGTTCCATGAGCGCTCTCTACACTCCGATCTGGCCATGTCGATGCTGGCGGAGGTTGTCCGCGATGTCCGTCCAGATCTGAAGTTGGTTGTCATGTCTGCGACCCTCGATGCTGAGCCAATACAGGCTTTTCTCGGCGGCAGTGCGGCATGCCCTGTGATCTCGGCAGAGGGCCGCTGCTTTGATGTCGACATCATCCATGCTCCGCTGGACAAGGACCGCTGGCTCGAGCCTCAGGTGGCCCGGATTGTCCGTGAGGCGGTTGCTGCGGATAGCGAAGGTCATGTACTTGTATTTCTGCCCGGAGTGGGCGAGATCGAGCGGGTTCGCACTCACTTGGGTGATCTGGGACCAGAGACCGAGGTCATGGCCCTTCATGGTCGCCTCCGATCAGCAGACCAGGATCGCGCCATCGGGCCAAGCAAGAAGCAGAAGGTCGTGTTGGCCACCAACATTGCAGAGACGTCTCTGACGATTGACGGTGTGACGACTGTTGTTGATGCCGGTTTGGCTCGGCGTCCGCGTTTTGACCCGCGGCTTGGGGTCGAGCGTCTTGAGACCGTGCAGGTCTCTCTGGCCTCAGCAGCTCAGCGTGCAGGTCGAGCAGGTCGAACGCGGGCGGGTCGCTGTATCCGGCTGTGGTCAGAGTCGAGTCATGGGCTGCGTGATGACCACGAGCCGCCATCCATAGCACTCGCCGATCTTGCATCAACGGTGCTCGATCTGATGGCCTGGGGAACGACACCTGACGCATTCGGTTGGTTTGAGGCTCCGCCTAAAGCGGCCATCAGTCATGCGACGGGATTGCTCACTCAGCTGGGGGCATTGAGCGCTGGAAATCTGACGGCGGTGGGCTCCGAGCTGGCCCGCCTTCCTGTGCATCCGCGCCTTGGCCGGGTTGTGCTGCGCGGGGTCGAGCTTGGTGTCCTCCATGAAGCTGCAGGTGCGGCAGCCCTGGCGAGCGAGCGAGACCCTTGGTCTGGAGAGGCGGTAGCAGAGCTGCTCACACGCTTGGATTGGCTCGACTCAAGGGAGAACACCGGCGCGGACAGGCGTGCCCTCGCGGCGGTCAAGCGGGTTCGTGATGACCTGGTCCGACTCGGTCAGCGTGCCACTCTCGAGGCAGCGACGGAGCGTCCACGACGACCTGTTGTCGCGGCTCTGGTGGCAGGATTTCCGGACCGGGTTGGTCAGCGCCGCGAGAAGGGAGGGCGCGCTGTTCTGCTGGCGAGCGGTGTGGGCGTAGAGTTGGGCCGTGGTGTTAGCGGCGGCGACTGGATGGTGGCCGTCACCCTCACTGCAGGGGAGCGCGGTCGCTCTCCAGTGATTCGCGTCGCAGCAGAGCTGGAACCAAGCCTGCTCGACACGGACTGGGAAGATGAGGTCACTTTCGACAAGGATCGAGAGTCGGTCACTCAGCGCTGTGTTCGACGGTGGGGTGCCATAGTCTTGGCTGAGAAACCGACATCGCGCCGAGCTCAGCCTGCCGATGTAACCGAGGTGCTTGCAGCAGCAGCACAGCCGCGGTTCTCGAGACTGTTTCCTGAGGCCGATGCCTATGGAGCGCTCTTGGCTCGACTTCGATTCGCGGTTCGTGTCTCGACAGATGATGGCTGGCCCGAGTGGATTGCGAGTCCGGAATTGTTGCTTGAGGACTGGTGTATGGGCCGCCGCTCGTTCGCGGAGTTGCGGAAGCTCGACTTGGTCAATGATCTCTTGGGTCGGCTGCCTTGGGGGCTTCGGAAGCAGCTGGATGTCCTGGCACCGCAGCGAATGGAAGTTCCAAGTGGCGCTCATATTCAGCTGGAGTATCCAGCAGACAAGCCGCCCATACTCTCAGCGCGTGTTCAGCAATTATTCGGGATGATGAAGACACCAAAGCTTGGTGGTGTCTCCATTATGGTTCACCTGCTTGCACCGAATGGCCGACCAGCCCAGGTGACTCAGGACCTCGAGGGCTTCTGGTCTGGTACCTATGCGGAGGTCCGCAAGGATCTCCGTGGCCGATATCCAAAGCATGCCTGGCCCGAAGATCCCTCCACGGCGATACCAGAGAACCGGCCGCGCAGAAAGCGTCGCTGAGCCTAAAGGCTGCCGTCTTTCAGCTTGCGATCAACAACGAATGGGCCAAATGGCAGCATTGAGGCGACGAAGGGGATCAGCGCCTGCTTTATGGTCCAGCCTTCCTTGCTCTTGGCATCGATGAGCGCGAAGCAGAACACCACCCACAGCAGTCCGTGCGCTTGACCCACGATCTTGACCAACGATGGGTCGCCATAGATGTACTTCATGGGCATCGCGATACCAATCAAGAGGAGGAAGGACAAGCCCTCGATCATGCCGATGAGGCGGAGACGGCCGATGGTAGTTGTAAGCATGATGTCGTCCTATCGAGGCAGTTCAATGTCGGCCATTTAACAGGCGCCTGAAACTTTTTTGATTGCTCGCCCTTGAACTGTTGTGAAGTCAGCATGCGCTGGCTCCTGACCCCAATTCAGATGGAGAGAATCATGAACGCCCTTACCTTAAAGATGTCCCCCCTCTTTGTGCTCGCTGCTTGCGCGAATCAAGAACAAGCGCCTGTGAACATTACAAATGAGATCAACAACGAGATCACAGTCGACAATGGCTGCTGCGGCTGCGAGGACGAAGACCCGTGTGCTGAGGACGAAGATCCCTGCGCTGGTGATGACACTGGCGAGCCTGGAGACACTGGCGAGCCTGGAGATACTGGTGAGCCCGATCCAGTCTTTGAGGATGTCTTTGAGGTCACCGAGTATAGGCTCGATCTTGAGGTCAACCAGGTAGACGTCACGTTCCTGGTCGACACCACGGGCTCGATGAGCTCAACCGCAAACGCCATGGCCTCAGAGTTTGGCGATATCGTCGATGAGCTCGCTGTGAGCATTCCTGATGGTGCCTACGGCTACGGTACATTCGATGACTACAACTACGAAGGCTTGGGCGGATCAGTGGACCGTCCATTCATCCTTCAGCAGCAGGTCACAACAGACCAGGTGCCTGTCCAGGCGGCACTCGATGCCACCACCATTCACTACGGTGCTGACACACCCGAGTCTTCCATTGAGGGTCTCTTTCAGGCGCTCACTGGCTACGGCTATGACCAAAATGCTGATGGTGCACTCGACCCAGACACTGATGTTCCTCCCTTCATCGCTTCAGCTGACGACGTGTTCTCGGGTGCTGTACCAGGCATCGATGACCCATCCACAGTTGGCGGCGGTCAGATCGGTGGCTTTGGCTTCCGGGATGGCAGCCTCCCAGTGATTGTCTACGCAACAGATGCGTACCTTCGCGACCCAGATGCAGGCTACACGGTTCCACCTGATGCCAGCTATGCTGCGGGCAGTGATGATGTCATCGATGAGGCAACCGACCTCGGTGCCCGTCTGATCGGTGTCTCGACAGGCTCAGGTCTGGGTCTTGCTCAGATGACAGACCTCGCTGTGGCGACAGACTCACTGTACGAAGCTGACGCCGACGGTCTGGTTGACGATCCTCTGGTCTTCAGCTGGGCAGGCTCATCATCGGCCTTCCGCAGCACGATTGTCGAGGCCATCGAGGGCATGCTCGAGAACGTGACATTCAGCAGCGTGACCGCTGTGGTGACCGGGAATGTCTATGGCTTCACAACCAGTGTGAGTCCCGCGTCCTACACCAGTGTCACGGTCGGCTCTACTCCAGTCCTCCTCGACTTCGGTGTCGAGATCAGCGGCTCAGTGGCAGCCTCCACAGTCGACCAGACCTTCCCGCTCACCCTGGAGATCTACGGTGATGGAACGACTCTGCTCGGTACTCAGGACCTGACGTTTACGGTGCCCGCAAGCCTGTAAGCAAGTATGCCCGGCCTACGCCGGTCTGACCCCGCTCGGTGCCGACGAGAAGATCGTCGGCACCGTCTGCGTTTACATCCCCTGGACTGGTCACCTTGATTCCGGCGTGATCGTTCAGCTCCTCGCCCTCAAAGTGAACGGGAGCATCTGCCACATCATGAATGCCCGGGCTCAGTGTCTCGCCCCAGTAGAGGTAGGCATCTCCAGGGCTGTCCATGCCCTCGATGACATCATCTCCGCCCTCACCCTGTGTCGGTGGAGCCATGCCGCTCGCACCGATGATGAGGTCGGAGCTACCGTTGCCATCGAAGTCCATTCCGCCCTCGACGCTGACCCCGAGTAGGTGGTCGACTTCGTGGGTCACAAAGCGAAGGTCAGCCTCAGTATCGAGGAGTTGGTCCCGGCTCGTGAGTGTGCTGCCGAAGAACAAGGCCGCCTCTCCGGCGACTCTG
>Ga0315315_10004590_pt1 | contig 12733 bp, 8 predicted proteins | sample M140m3416metaG_FD_203699 | JGI IMG/M metagenome (GOLD analysis project Ga0315315, IMG submission 203699) | Ammonia-oxidizing marine archaeal communities from Monterey Bay, California, United States - M1 40m 3416 | ecosystem: Environmental > Aquatic > Marine > Intertidal zone | place: USA...
CAGCCGTGCTTTATCCATGTTGTGCCCATCATAAATCCTGCACTTCGCCGGGGTGTGCGAGGCACTGGAAACAACACCGAGCCCTTTTGTTCCATGGGCATAGCTGGCAAATTCCCGCTTGCACCCAGGCATGGTTCGACCATCAACAAACAGCTTCGTCCCATCAGCAAAAGTGTATTCCATCGAGTAGTTATCGAAGTTTTGATCAACACTATCACCTCGATAGTGTCGCCCTCCGCTCGCAATGACTTTGACCGGCCATTCGTTTTTCATCCAGCATGATTCATCAATATTGTGAATCAGAAAATCACTGACCGCACCGCCGCTGAGCCACAGGAAGCCGTGAAAGTTTCGGATCTGATACTGCAGTTCACTGTACTTTCCATCGTTAGGTGGTGCTGCTGCCGAGCCGGTGGGGCCCGCCATGCGATAAGCCCGCAGCATTGTCAGATCACCAATCTCACCATTTTGAATTCGATCGAACAACTCCTGTCTCGCCTTACAGTGGCGGCACATCAAACCAACACCCACTTTGAGATTTTTCTCCTCGGCAACTCGGTTCAGTTCCAACATTCTTGCCGAGGTAGGGCCGTCGACCGTCACCGGCTTTTCCATGAATACATTCAAGCCTTTTTCGATGGCGTAGGTGTAATGCACCCAACGAAACGCAGGCGGTGTTGCGAGGATCACCAGATCGCCAGGTTTCAATAAATCCATCGCCTGTTTGTAACCATCAAAGCCAATGAACTTGTTCTCTTCAGGAACATCGACACGCGAGCCAACTTGATCGTGACCTGCCAAGGCGGCGTAGGTACTGTTCAAGTTCTTTTCGAACACGTCAGCCAAACCCACTAGGTGTGGCCCATTCGCCACCGTCAGCGCGTTCAACGCTGCTCCCGTGCCTCGCCCCCCGCATCCAATCAGAACCACGCGTATTTTATTGTCCTCAGCCGCGTGTACCTTCGGCGCGGCCGTCACCAAAGTGGTAGCCGCAGCGACACTACCTGTTTGCTTCAGAAACTGGCGTCTTGATGGAGTTTGATCTTGTTTCATCTTTTCACATGAAGGTAGGAGATAACATTCGGAATGAACCGAAAGGTGGGAATGAAAAAACTGGGCACGCAAGAAAAGTATGACGCAGGATTCCCGTGGCCATCATGCACCACGACTCAGGTCAATCCTCGGGATCTTTTTGCTCAGGAGCAGTTTTGTCCCACTTAGTCTTTCGTTCTTCCGCTGACGGTTCCTTGAAAGGACGCACCACTCGAAAACCGACACTCAACGCATCCGTATGATACCAAATGCTGCGCGGAATCTGTGGATCCTGATCCTTCCACTCATTGCTGGACCCTTTCCGAACGGCTGAACGAAGCATTTCAGGATCGTCATCCCACCCACCACCGCGCACCACTCGTGGATAAAGTTTGGAAGGTATGTTCAGTGGATCAACTGTATTGCTGCCTTGACTGTAGTAGTCGGCGGCGTATTGATCCAAAACCCATTCGGCAACATTACCGTGCATATCGTACAACCCCCAAGGGTTGGGTTTCTTTTTACCAACTGGCTGATAGGCCTCATCAGTGTTGTCGAAGAACCAGGCATACTGACCTAACTCTGCTGGATCGTCACCAAAGGAATAGGCCGTCTTCGTGCCGGCCCGGCAAGCGTATTCCCACTCAGCCTCTGTGGGCAGACGATAATACCGCCCTGTCTTGGCGGAGAGCCATTCGCAAAAAACTCTTGCGGCATGCTGTGTCATACAGATGGCTGGAAAGTCACCTTTCCCCATCCCAAAGCTCATGTCTGTGTACTCTTCAGTTGGCTTTGATACACCATCCACAGCCAAGTCCCGAGGACCTGCTTTGATCGACATCAATTTACGCCGCAACTGGTCAATATCTTCACGCCATGCATCGTACTGATCCCAGGTGACTTCAAACTTTCCCATCCAGAACGGACTGATCTCAACCTCGCGTAGTGCCCCCTCGTCCTGATTTCGATCCGGTTCCGATTCGCCACTGCCCATGATGAATTTCCCACCGGGAATCGGCACCATATCAAGCGTTAAATCCGTATGCTCCAGAGGATCTGAGTAAGGCTTCATCTCGGCAGCGGTATTGGCAACCGCAGCAGGCACGGGCAACACCAACCCGCTCTTGTCACTCACCCCATCCTCAGCGATGGCTTGAACAAACAGCGAGCCAAAGCCGGCGATTAAAATAGAAGATGCGGTCAGCACATGAATACGTCGACTACTCAAACTCATCTGATCTCTTACTCAATGTGATTCCATCAAAGCTCAAAGGGCTCGACGAATCTAGTGGACGGTACACCCGATATCTGGACACCCGGTATCTGGAAACGGTAGGCCACAAAAGGTGGGAACAAAGTGGCGTTGGAAGGGCACGAAAATCTTTCCGTTCCGCCATATTCTAGCTATTCGAAACCGGCTTTTCGCAGTCGAAATTGAAATCTGCCAGAAATCCCAAGCCACAGCAATGAACACGCTACTTTTTGCGTTGGCAAAAGCAGCAGATTGCTCTCCACAACACCTCCGAGTACAGACACTACTGGGTACAGGCGTTGCCGAACGAAGGACGCAGAATGCTTGCTTGCGCATCGCGAATAACACTGCGGAACGACGCCGCAGAGTGTGTTTGCGATGCCATGTGTTTGTGATGCCGTATCTTTGTGCTGCCGTGATTTGCAAGAATCAAAGATTCTTCAGGGACACAAGCGTTTGCTCCCTCCCTCATCTTTACAGCATCAATGCGTAACACATTCATTCGTAAACAGCGTATTTTCTGTTACGTTCAGACGCATGCAATTACGCCGCGATCATTCAAGCTTGGCCCTAGCCAGCCAAGCTGACGCTTGTCGTGCAGAGACTAGGCAAGCAGAGCCTTGATAGGGTCTCCGTCACCACCAATTTTGAAGGGACGGCCATTGGGAGCATACCGTTCTTCTTCGAGTGGCAGTCCAGCTGCCGCCGCGATGGTCTTGTTAAATTCCGAAACAGAGACGTGATCTTTTGCGACAGAGAAGCCTTGCTTGTCTGATTCTCCGTAGACCTGTCCGCCCTTGATACCGGCCCCCATCAGCAGACTACTGAAGGCCCCGGGATGATGATCACGACCACCGTTGACGTTCATCTTCGGTTTACGGCCAAACTCCGTTGTCAAAACAACCAAGGTCTCGTCCAACAAACCCTTGCTGTGCAAATCACGCAGCAGGCTCCCGACTGCGTTATCGACATTGGCCGCCCGCTCGTCGAGCTTGGTATAGAGATCCTGATGCATGTCCCATCCGCCATAACTGACCTCAATGAAACGCGCACCACTTTCCACCAAACGCCGCGCTAGCAGACAAGCCTGCCCGAGCTGGTTACTACCATACGCCTCCTGAATCGGTTTTGGCTCATCTTTGATATTGAACACCTTCAAGTGATCACTACCGATCAGTCTCCGTGCCTCACCATACAGTTGGTTGTAAGCTTCGATACGGGAATTACTTCGGCGACTCTGGAAATTTTGATCAAATTTACTCGCCAAGCTCAAACGCCGATTAAAAAACTCAGGGGTCAAGTATTTCGGCAAGGTTGTGTTTTGCAAACCAGCTGAAGCATTTGCGATCGGCACAGGCGACAGGGACGGTGGCAGGAATCCTGCACCCGGATGCCGATTGCTACCACCGATCACGTAGTTTCCTGGCAATTCTTTGTTGAGCCGCCCGGCTTCTGAAACCATCCAAGCTCCCATCCCCGGATGCTGAATGCTGTTGAGCTGCTTGTAGGAAGTACGCATCAGGTACTTTCCTTTGTCATGAGCCCCTGTTTCTGTGCTCAATGACCGAACCACAGCGATCGCACCGGCTAGATAAGAAAGCTTTGGAAAACGGTCCCCAAACTGCATGCCTGGCACACGTGTCTGAATGGGCTTGGTTTCGCCAGCCTCCTCTACACCCACCTTTGGATCAAAGGTATCCAGATGTGTCATCGCACCATCCATGAACAGATAGATGATGTGTTTGGCCTTGCCCGCGATCGGAGCAGCCTGTGCCTCACCAAACAGACCTTGCGATGCAACAGATCCAGCGAAGGACACCCCAAGCGTCTGCTTGGCAATGGTCTTCATGAAATCACGGCGTTGTTCGGGGGCAAATTCAGGTCGGGGCATTTGTATCTCCGGGGCAACTAGCGCCACTATCTTTGAGTTCTACCTAGTAGGTAATTTTGTGTCAGAAATCGGAATCGTCATTTCCGATTCATACCTTGAAGTCTTCTCATATGCGGCCCGTCTTCCGCCGTAGCGTCAACGGACACATTTATCAGGGTTCTACTGAATGAACAGAAATTCTCGGGTATTCAGTAGTCCCCAAACAATATTGCCAAACGCTTTTCCATCACTTTCGGTTCTGGAAAACTCACTCGCTGCAGCGCGTCGGTCGGTGGCATTCGGCTTTCTAGCCAGCACACTCAAAAAGACCGCCTCCATTCGTTCTCGGGTGTTATCAACCGCAACAAGGTTATCGACCAAAGCCGACCCTGCTTCGAGCATGACATGCGTGATGGGTCCATTGAACATCGCGAGAATCTGTGGAACTGTTGCATCCTGCTGACCGCCATTGATTGTTTCGCGATCACCCTGCCCAAACTGCCTCAGAAAGTGGTCAGCAGGCACGGGTGATGGCAGCTCACTTGCACGACACAGAACGTTGCCCTGATAAGCGTGCTCATTGAGCGATCGCTTATAAGGATTCATGAAATAGGTTTTCGCAAATTGCTCGGACTTGCTCTTCACGCTGCTGTAGGTGGCAGTGCCAAAGTCCAGATTGAGAACTGGAGCCATGTCCTCAGCAGTCGGGCGTTGGAATGGCCATGGGTTGTGCACTGCCAACGTCAGAAATGAATCCCAAACTTGCTCAGCAGTCATCCGACGCAGGGCAGGTCCTTGAAAATAATACGGTTCTCCTGACGTGATTTCATAGTCCGTTGACTCACGCTGGTAAGTACGACTGTACAGAATCGTTCGAATGAACTCTTTCAAGTCGTAATTGTTACTTACCATTTCCTTGCTCAGAAATTCGAGCAATGGCTCATTCATACAAGGGTGTTCGTCGCGAAAGTCATCGATGGGCTCCACCAAACCCACACCCATGAATCGCTTCCACAGGCGATTGGCGATGGTCTTACTGAATTGTGGATTGTCATCGCTGGTAACCCAAGCAGCGAACTGCTCACGCGGTGATCCATTACGAGCCTTGGTCGGAACTTCGCCCCACAGAACGGCAGGCTTCACAACCTCCTTCGGTTTCGCATCCTCATAGGCATAATCATGAGGCAGACGCATGACAGCGTTCTTGACCTCGCTGACACTGTAGGTATTCGCTCGTGCGATTCTCTGAAACTCACCTGGGACTCGGCCTTTGTCGTGCTTGGTTCGCGCCTCGTTGATCAACAGGTTTGCTGGGTTCTGTTTTGTAAACCCGGGTGAACCACGCAAAATGCGAGTACGGATGCCATTGGTATATGCAGCAAGTTCATAGAACTGATACTGGGTCCACTGATCAAACGGGTGATCATGACACTGAGCACACCCGATTTGAGTGCCCAACAGAATACGCACAGTATTGTCGACGTACGGCAACGGCATGCCATCATCGCGCAACTGGAACCCAACTGCAGGATTTTCCCACGTCTTACCGTCAGCAGTGAGCATTTCATAAACCCACTGATTGTAGTTCTTGTTAATCCGAATCGAATCTTTCACATAACCCAAGTACGGATCAGCTACGATGTTCGTCTGCGGTCGCTCAACAAGTCGCAACACGTCAGCCCAGAAGTTGTACATATTGCTGACATAATCAGGACTGCCCAATAGTTTGTCGATCAAGTCTTCCCGCCGCGTTTCCGAACTGGAACCCAGGAAGTCAGTCGCTTCCTTCAACGTTGGGATACGTCCCGCTACGTCCAGATAGACTCGACGAAGAAATATCTCGTCACTGGCTAATTCATTCGGCTCTTGATCCTCGTCCAGCAATTTCGACTCAACCAGACTGTCCACCTCACCGGCAGCACGTTGCACGGCACGACGGTTACTTGGATTGACGGGCACCACCTTCATGGCCACGGGAGTACGTTTACGAACGCTCTCCGGCAACTTGATTTTGGGCTTCGCTGGTGGTTTCTTGCTTTTGCGTCCCTGAGCGCTGGCGGGCAGACAAAGCATCGCAAAGAAGCCAACAACCAACAGACACCCAAACATGGTGGGCAGTTTCACTCGCAAGAAAGTCATTCAATACTCCAGAGAGCTGGCAAATCAGCCAGACTTACGAAAAGGGGAGTGCGGATGCTGTGGCACAAACAGTAAATCCACCGTCTTATGATAGTCGATCTTACCGCACGCTGAAGGCCAAACTTATCGCTCACCTGTAGCAACGCGTGAAGCTTCCGCTTGTACCCATGCACAATCCTGAAAATCGCGCACACCTGAGACATTCCCAAGCCATCCCCCAAATTTTCACAAACAGGGTCGCTACCGTCGTACTTCTGCAGGTTTGAGCCACGACAGCGACCGAAAATTTCCTGAAAACCGAGAATTTTGCGGCAAAACACCAAAACTGAGATCAAACACACTGCACAGCGAGTGAACACCCCACCCATGCGTGGCGGCCTAGCCCATCATTTTTTCCACACAAGCTTTTCGATAGCAATTCCACCGTACCCTCACCCTCCCTTACCTCAATTTTGGAAGGCGAAAAAGAAAAGCTTTTTTGTATCTTTGCTGCCATGATCCGAGTGTTGTGAGTGACAGACTTTTCATCGTGTTAAAAATTCGACGCAACTTCCGTGATGCACCGCTGCTGATCGATCATGTATCTTGGACCAGAAAGCTTCGAACGCTCACGCCACAAATACCATTTGCTTATAACTTGATCACAAATTCAGTGGTTCAAATGATTGAACCTTCCAACAATATCATTGATCTGCCTTTCACCATCCGAATCTGACTTCTACGGGTCAGACCACTGAATAGTTACCCCATTTCGGGCAACGCCATCACAACGATCCCATGCAAAATAACGGCAAACAACCTTTTGATCTAACCGGACACTGCGCACTAATTACCGGCGGAACGCAAGGTGTGGGCGCTGCAATCGCTGTAGCACTGGCCAATGCAGGATCGGATGTGGTGCTAGTTGGACTCAAAGATGACGAAACCGCGAAACAAACGCTGGCCGTCTGCCGGAGCCTGGGGGTGAAGTCGGAGCTATTACTTGCAGACTTGTCAGGCCCTCCCGATAGCTACTTACCTGAATTGCTAAAAAGCGTAGAGGAGGTTGCTCCGAAAGTTGACTTATTGATCAACAACGTAGGAACCTACATCGACAAGCCCTACTTTGAAATGGATTACGAAACCTACCAAACGACGATACATTTGAATGTAACGTCAGGTTACTTTTTAACTCAGGCAATTGCCCGGCGGTGGGTCGAACAAGATGTTCAAGGTCGTATTCTGTTCACAGGTTCGATCAACGGTGTACTTTCGGAACCAGACCACACCGCTTACGACACCAGCAAAGGCGCGGTCGCCGCCATGGTCCGTTCACTTTGCGTGACGCTGGCCCCAATGGGAATCCGGGTCAACGCTCTGGCCCCAGGATTGGTCCGCACTCCACTCACCAAAGTCCTCGACGAGAACCAGCAACTCGATTCGTGGATGAAGCTTCACACACCCAACGGTAAGGTTCCGAGCGCTGATGTCTGTGGTGGTGCTGCTGTCTTTCTACTATCTGATGCAGCAGGGCATGTTCACGGCCAAACGTTGCTGGTTGACGGTGGTATGAGTGTTTGGCAACAACCCGATCCACCGGACGATTGGTCAGCTTTATCTTAGCGGCAACCTACTAAAAACCGATCCCAACATTTGCTCATCATGCAACGGTTGTCTACACCACACCGTGAGCGTTCGAGCTGGCTTCAATTAGGTTTTAGGCCTGCGATCGGCATTGCAACACGATACAGTCCTGTGCGTGCGGTGACATACATTGTTTTGCGATCAGCGCCCCCAAACGTCACGTTTGCAGGTTGCTGAGGAAATGCAACCAAACCGAGATGTTTTCCCGCCTGCGAAAAAATTTCAACGCCAAGATTGGTGGTGATGTAGAGATTCCCCTCAACATCAACAGCCATCCCATCGCCTCCGGTATTGTCTTTCCCTTGCGGTTGCCTGAGTCGACACAAAGTACGCCCGTTCGCAATCTTGCCGGGCCCAGTTACATCGTAAACAAGCATTTCTGCCTGCCGACTTGGAATCACGTAAAGACGTTTTCCATCGGGGGACAGACCAATGCCGTTGGGTGCAGCAATATCGCCCGTCAGTCTGGATACTTTGCCATCTGGATGGATGTAGTACACAGCCTGAATGCCTTGCGGCAACGGCTGGGGAGCTCGAAATAGCGGATCAGTGAAATAGATCCCGCCGACTTTGTCGATGATCAGATCGTTCGGGGCGTTAAAACGCTTCCCGTCATACGTGTCGGCCAGAACTTTGTACTTGGCAGTTTTTGCATCGTACTGAACCACTCGCCCGTCCATTTGGCAAACCAGAATCCGGTTCGACGCATCTACGAGGATTCCGTTGGCGTGACCAGAATCACTGGTAAAAGTACCAAGTGCGTTGCTTTTCTCAGACAACAAATGAATTTTGGTGTTGGGGATGTCTGTAAAAAACAGTGATCCCTGCTGACTCCATGCTGGCCCCTCCGTGAAAGTAAAACCGGTCTTTACTTCCTCAACTTTCCCAACAGGCTGAACACCACCGTGATCAGACGCTTGCTGCGCGACGCACAAACCGCAGGTGTGAACCGCCGCCAAGACAACGACCATCATCAGCAACGCTGAATGGCGTGTGCTCTTCAGCAACGCAATGCCCAACATACCAAGAACAGACTCACCACAAACGGCACCTAGGATCGGTGTTCTCATGTTGCACTCCGAAGCGAAAAATCAAATCAAATCAATCAATGGATGCCGGAGCCCCAATGCTCAGACAAGAAAGTCGCGTCTTAATCGGGTCAAATATTCCAGCAGTGGACGCTCATGGCCCTCCGCATCGATCAGTCCCGTATGGCTGACAACATGCGGCACCTGATCGGACCAGCCTTCCCAGACGATCCCGTGAACGATGTGCTTTGCCAAGAGTGTCCTAATCAAAGGCCCAGCAAGTCTCAACTGCTCGGATGCCGGATCGCCACCTTGCGACTCGTGCTGAAGCACATCGCACGGTGCTGCTGCCATCGGGTCAGGTCCAACCCCACCGGGCACAGCCAACTGCACTAACATGGGCATCCCAAGAGTGGCCCAACGATCAATCATTTGCCCAAGTTCCACAGCCGAGCGAGGGAACGTCGCCTTTTCGGCATAGTTCATACGAACTTCCAAACCGAGACCAGCCATTCCCAAACCACTACGCACCAAGGCGTCAGCGAAATGAAGTGGTGAAATCCCTTCCCGATTCTGGCCTAAGTATTCCCCAAATGGCTGGTCGAACGAGATGATGGCAGGTGTCGTTGGATCAGCACGACGGACCGTTTGCAAAATCCCAACCGACAGACGCATGATCTGCTCGTCGCTCAATTGCATCGGCCCGGGAGTATTTAGTCCGCTCGCACAATTCCACAACTGCACTTTGCCCCGAAATTTATTGACGGTCGTTTCCACAAAGTGCGTCACTGCATTCAAGAAAGCATCAAAGTCATCCTCTAGCAAGTACAGCCAGTGGGGCATCAAACGCTCTCGAAAATCGATCAAGGGCCCTCCGATAATACGCATCCCCTTACTACTGCAAAATTCAATTGCCTCTTCTGCATTATCGTAAGAGAACCGCCCGGAGTCTGTTTCGATGTCAGCCCAATTCAGACGAATCGCAGCAGAGTTGAACGCTGCCGTAAACGCCGTGTGGGACTGCAAGCCGAGCGGCGACGGCGGCGTAACAGTACCCGCCAGAAGCGTGCCTATCTGAGGTTCACGTTGTTTACGGAATGCAATCGACTGCACCGCATAACTTTCACCCAAATCAGAGATTGCTTTTTCCAGCAGCAATATTGCTTCCATGGCAGCTTCGCTCGAACCATCAGGATCGGCTCTTCGCTGAGCCGCATCTAAGAATCGAGAGGTACCCTCCTGCAGCAATTCGACAAACTCTTTGCTGAGCGTCAAACCAGCACGCTGCCAGGCATCCGACTGGATTCGGGCGCGATAACAACTTCCGCGGGCAAACTCCAACGGTAGTAAGTGCGGCTCATCAGCCAGCGGTCGCAAACTACAGGTGCTGAGAGTGCGAAATCCGATGCCATCCAACGGACAAGCCATGTACAGTTTGCCGGATGACTCGATCGCCCGCGTGAGAGTCAGACGTGATCCGTCAAACTCGATCCGAGACTGCCAAGGTACACCTTCAATGCCACAGATGTACGCGTCATTCCACAACGACTTTCCAATAAAGTCGCTCGCCGCATTTGGGACATCAAAGTGGAATTGCCCCATACCGGCGCGCCGCGAAATGAACTGGGAAAATGAAATGGACACTCCAACGATACTGTTGTGCCATCGTCGAGAAACGCCATGTTAGCCTTTTCCCGCCTGTTCTGCGACCACGCGACGACCACGCAACGCTACCGGGCAAACTGTTTCCCCATTCAAAAAATCGTTCTTTTACCGTGAATCCTGCGATTACGGAGCAGGTGAATTGCGTTCCAAACGCGTGCCACCTCTGGGCGCCTCGACGCCAAACCGGAAGGTCCCCGCTTGTTGAGCATTGAATTCCGGGACTTTTTCAACCCTGATACCAGCTCCCGACAGCAGTGATCCGGTTGCTCTGCTACGAATGGTTTGCCAAATTACCAGCATGAACGAACAACAAAGCAACGACCTGTATCGATTTGACCCTTCCGGAGCCCTGCTGGAAACGAGGCTCCCGCTTCCGCGCCGGAGTGGAAAAGTCCGCGACGTTTACGACTTGGGTAACTCTTTGCTGATTGTCAGTACGGATCGCATCAGTGCTTTTGATTACATCTTGCCGTGCGGGATCCCGGGCAAAGGACAGCTACTTACCCAGATGAGTTCTTTCTGGTTTGAGCAATTGGGGATGCGGCATCATCTGGTATCAACGGAAATTCCGCCCTCACTGGCAACACAATTTGATATCGCCCCACTGCGGGGACGTGTCATGCTGACCGAGAAAGCGGAAGTGATTCCGTTCGAATGTGTGGTGCGGGGTTACCTGGAAGGCAGTGGGCTGAAGGAATACCAGGCAACAGGTGAAATTTGTGGAAACCCACTTCCAGCAGACCTGGCACAATGTGACCAACTTCCCACCCCCATCTTCACGCCAGCAACCAAGGCAGAGGAAGGGCATGATGAAAATGTTCCGATCGAACACATGATCGAAGATCTTGGCGAGACACTCGCAAATCAACTGCGTGATACAAGTTTGCAGATCTATTCAGCTGCCTGTGACTATGCCGCGGCAAGAGGTTTGCTAATCGCCGACACAAAATTTGAATTTGGCAAGGTCGGCGATGAAGTCGTTTTGATCGACGAAGTGCTTACACCAGACAGTTCACGCTTCTGGGCCGCAGACAATTATTGTCCCGGACAGGCTCAGGCTTCCTTCGACAAACAATTTGTTCGCGAATGGTTGTCACAATGTGGCTGGGACAAACAAAGTGATCCACCAGCATTGCCGACTGAAGTGATTGAGCAAACAGCTGCCAAGTACCAAGAAGCGTATGACCGTCTGACAGCATGACGACACGCTGATCGCATTTTGCTGGATCCAGGTTGCGGCCATTCAACATGCTTATCACGTTTTCGAAAGCTGAGGGCTGCCCTTGCACAAGAACCTCCCTGACCGGGACGAGGTCGTTCGCTTCCAATCAGCGAACTCGATGTTCACTGATGGCAAGGACAGCGATCAACCATTTGCCTGGCGTCACTAATTTTCTTTCAGTGTTCGCCCCTCGGCTGCCACCAATGCCTGAAACTGTTCGAATTTTTCCTGGTCATCCATTCGCTTCAGATTTTCCGCCATGATGACATTATCGGCGGTGCGCAGAAAACGGTCAAACTTCACTTTTCGCTTCTGTTCACTTAACGTCGATTTCGCCTCCAGCGAAAATTCTCGGTAGCTTTCATACTTTGGGTGATCTTCGATCGCTGCCACCAACTCATTGCTTCGTGTCGTGATCAATTCAATGGCAAGGGGATTGAGCACATTGGCCAAAGCTGGCCAGCGTCGCTTCAGATCAGAAGCAATCTCACGCCTCACATCGCGACTTTTATCTTGGCCACGAGACACTGGCTGGCGGTTGCGTCCCGGTCCACGACGAGTCTGAGTTGCTTTCCAGGCATCGACGAGACGATTGTCTCCAGAAAGTTTCAGCTGCTCGGACAGGCCCTCTAAAATTTCTTTCTGCGAAGCTGTCGCCAGCTCCAAAACCAGTGAGTAATCGACGTCATTGGCCAGCAGTCCGTCATCCCCGTCACTGAACTTACTGTGAACCGTCAAGAATTCACCCGAAGTCTTAACCGGTAAATCGATGGTATCGGCAGTCAGGATGACATAGGCGTGTGCTTCCTCAAATGAAACTTCACCATTCTGGTCATAGTCCGGAATCGCGATTGCCTTTCCACCTCGGTCACGCCCCCCAAGTGCTGCCCAGAAAAAAGAAC
>Ga0315315_10004593_pt1 | contig 12729 bp, 9 predicted proteins | sample M140m3416metaG_FD_203699 | JGI IMG/M metagenome (GOLD analysis project Ga0315315, IMG submission 203699) | Ammonia-oxidizing marine archaeal communities from Monterey Bay, California, United States - M1 40m 3416 | ecosystem: Environmental > Aquatic > Marine > Intertidal zone | place: USA...
GACCAAACTCGTGAAGTACGATCAATATAGAGAGTCCTAAAACGAACTGTAAAATCTGAATAAGCATGTGCTGTAGTTCTAATTGAGGGTCAAAAGTAACGCTACGGTTGCAGATGAGCACTTTGAGCAACTAATAAACCTCGATAAAGTGTTGTTAAAAGTGGACTCCTTACTCTACTACTCCTAATTCCTTACCCACCTTCGTGAATGCCGCAATGGCTTTATCGAGGTGTGCTTGGCTGTGTGCAGCACTCAACTGAACTCTAATTCTCGCTTGACCTTGCGGTACAACCGGATAAAAGAAGCCAATAACGTAGATGCCTTCTGTAAGCAGTTTATCTGCGAATTCCTGACTTAAGGCTGCATCGTAAAGCATGATCGGTACAATAGCACTATCACCATCCTTATAATCAAAGCCTGCCGCCTTCATGCCGTCTTTGAAGTAGTTCACGTTCCATTCTAACTGGTCACGCAGGTCTGTAGTTTCGCTCAACAAATTCAATACCTCAATCGAGGCCCCTACGATAGCTGGCGCTAGTGAGTTAGAGAAAAGGTATGGACGCGATTTTTGACGCAACATCTCGATAATTTCCTTTCGTCCGGTAGTAAAACCACCCATTGCACCGCCCAGAGCTTTACCTAAAGTTCCGGTGATAATATCTACACGCCCCAGCACGTTTTTCAGCTCGACTGTCCCACGTCCCGTCTTACCAATAAACCCGGTGGCGTGGCATTCATCTACCATTACGAGTGCACCGTATTGGTCCGCTAAATCACAAATTTTGTCCAATTGTGCCACATAACCGTCCATGGAAAAAACACCGTCGGTCACAATTATTTTGAATCGGGCACCTTCAGCAGCTTTCAATTGGACCTCTAAATCTGCCATATCATTATTTGCATAACGGTAACGTTGCGCTTTACATAGACGGACACCGTCGATAATAGATGCGTGATTCAAACTGTCCGAAATGATTGCATCTTCCGCGGTAAGCAGCGGTTCAAACACTCCACCGTTGGCATCGAAGGCTGCTGCGTATAGAATAGTGTCTTCACAGTGCAAGAACTCCGCTAGTTTTGCTTCCAATTCTTTATGAATGTCCTGCGTACCGCAAATAAAACGGACAGATGACATACCGAAACCGTGCGTTTCTAACGTTTTTTGAGCCGCCGCCAAAACACGTGGGTGTGAGCTCAGTCCAAGATAATTGTTCGCACAAAAATTCAGCACCTCCTCGCCTTCAGTAGTTTTGATGATGGCGTCTTGGGGTGTTGTAATGACACGTTCGCGCTTGAATAAGCCAGCTGCTGTGATCTCTTCAAGTTGTGCAGTCAAATGGTCTTTTAATCCTCCGTACATAGGTCAGTTGTGTTCGTTGTATTGTTAACGCTGCTTGAGCGGTTTAGTTTAATTTATAAAGGGCTGCTCGTTCACCCATTCTATGCTTTCCTGAAGACATTGAACAGCTTTGTCCGCTGCACAGAAGTCTTGTTCGATATAATAGTGTTCGAGTCCTGCTGTTTCTGCCATGGCAAATATTTCCGCCCAATCCAGAACACCTTGCCCCACAGGAACCTGTGTCGCGGTATCTGCGGCAAAATCTTTTACGTGCCACAACGGAAATCTACCGGGATAATTGGTCATCCATTCTACAGGATTTTGTCCAGCGAAGGCGACCCAATGCATATCCATTTCAAAGACGACGTTGGTTCCCTCTAGGGCGTTCAATAGGTATTCATAGGCAAGGGGAGTGCCTGGTTGGTTGGGCTCTAAAGGTTCAAACTCGAATTCGTGGTTGTGCCAGCCAGCGACCATGCCGCGCTGCGCTGCTGCGTCTCCTAATTGGATAAGGTATTCGATCAAATGATCGTACCCTTCCTTATTTCTCCACGCTTCGTTCATCCAAGGAATAATGACCCACTTTTGTCCGAGCGCTTCAGCAGCATCTAAGAATTGATTTATGGAGCGCGGATCAATAGTTCCCAGAGTTGTGCTTTCCAATTCAGATGGCATATAATGTCCCGATGGACTTATAAGGTCGGCATCTGCAATGGCCTTATTGAACGCTGCTGTACTCAGTCCTAAAAATCCACCGTCCACATAGCCAAAGCTCTCGACTTTCTCATAACCCATAGCACGCGTGGATTGAAGGGTAGCTTCAATCGAGTCTGCTCCAGTAAGTGCTTCGCGCACGGTATATAATTGATATCCTTTTTTAGAATTTTTCATTGCACTTGTACTTTCATTTTTTTGGGCGGCGGCACTTTCGTCTGCGTTTTGGCAGGCAAAAAATATAGACAGGCTAACGGCCCCGAGGAGTGCGAATTTTTTCATTCGATCATTTTTAATCTTGAAGGCTTGAAATTAGTGGAAAACGTGCAATTTTGTGGACATGCGTATAGACAAATTCTTATGGTGTGTCCGATTGTTCAAAACCCGCACCTTGGCGGGTGAGCAGATCCGTAATAACCGGGTTTTGATGTCGGAAGTGCCGGTTAAACCATCGAGAGAGGTTAAGGAAGGGGATGTGTTTACGCTTAAGCGCCATGGATATGATGAGGTTTATGAAGTAATTGGGTTGCCCAAAAGCAGGGTGAGCGCTAAGTTCGTCGCAGATTTGGTAAGCAATCAAACGCCTCAGATTGAGCTAGATAAAAAGAATTTTCTTCGCTTGGCACGCAACGTAAGTCGTCAAAAAGGGGCGGGAAGGCCCACAAAAAAAGAACGTCGAGATATCGATGATTTTCTAGAATAAAATTCACGTACCTTTACCCTGTAAGCGCGGCTAATAGGCCGTAAAACCTAGAAATCCTTCTAATTGTCCGGCATTTGTCCGGTTACAGAAGTTGCTCCTTGAATAATTCATTAGCACATTGCAGTGTACAAATTACACTTTATCAATAAAACACGACACAATGAACAAACGACAACATTTCATCGCGTCTTTCCTTGTCCTACTTTTTGTGGGATGCTCTGCGCAACTGAGCGCTCAGTACCGAGGAACAGTCGTAGATGCTGCTGACAACTCACCTCTACCAGGCGCTGTAGTCAAGGCGGGACAGAAATCTGCTATGACAGACATGGAAGGAAGATGGACGCTTGATGCCAAGGAAGGGTCGACCGTTACGGTTTCTTTTGTAGGATATATTTCGAAAGATGTAACCTTAGGTGCTTCGAAGAATGTGAGCATTCAGCTCGACTATGATCAAGCGGCTTCTACTTTAGACGAAGTTGTCGTTGTCGGATTCGGAACGCAGAAGAAGTCAAATGTTACTGGAGCGATATCGAGTGTTAAGTCGGAAGACTTAGAGGATATCGTATTACCACGCGTTGAAACTGCGCTGCAAGGAAGAACGTCGGGAGTTAGCGTCGTTCAAAGTTCCGGTCAGCCAGGTGCTGGTGCAGTGATTCGTGTACGCGGTACTTCATCAATAAACGGCTCAGATCCTTTGTATGTCATTGATGGCGTTGTCATTGGTGGCGGTATAGATTATTTGAACCCTAACGACATAGAGACCATTGAGGTACTTAAGGATGCAGCATCTGCCGCTATCTATGGTGCTCGTGGTGCCAATGGTGTTATCATCATTACAACCAAAAATGGATCGAAAGCGCGTGGGATGGAAGTGAAGGTAACTTCATATACGGGTCTACAGAATCCATGGAAGAAAGCGCCAGTATTGAACGCTACTGAGTACGCTACGTTACAAAATGAAATGGCCGGCGCAGCTGGTCAGACACTTCCTTACAGTAACCCTAGCCAATACGGAGCAGGTACAGATTGGCAAGACGCTGTGTTTAACAGAAACGCAGTGATTCAAAATAGCGATATTAGCATCGCAGGCGGAACGGACCGCGGATCATACTATGCATCCATTAGTTCGTTTAATCAAGAAGGAATCGTTGCTGAAGGAAAATCATACTACGAAAGATTAGCGGCTCGACTAAACACCACAACGAAAGTAAACGATCGCCTCACAGTTGGTTGGAATGTAGCTTATACGCACAACCAAAGTAATGGTGTTGCAGAAAACACAGAATGGGGGTCGCCTTTAGGTCGTGCATTAAACATTGACCCAATCACTCCATTGTATGAAACTAATCCGACCGTGTTGTCTGGAACGCCCTATTCTTCAGGTGGCGTACTTAGAGGTAATCTCGTTCGTGATGAGAATGGAATTTTCGGTATCTCTAACCGTGTAACTTCAGAAGTAGTGAACCCGGTCGCTGCATACAGTATGATTAATAACGTAGGTTGGGCAGATAAAATCGTCAACAACACCTATGCTGAATTTGAAATTCTACCGGGTTTAAAAGCGCGCTCAAGCATGGGTATTGACCTCGCATTTTGGGGTAATGACGGTATGACGCCATCACACTACTTGAATGCGACAAACCTATTAGACACAAATAACGTATACTCTAGTTTTAATAGAGGGTTTACTTGGATTTGGGATAATACCTTAACCTACACACACAGCGTAGGCAAGCACAACCTTAACTATCTAGCGGGGCACAGTGCTCAAGAAGTAAACGGTCGTTACATCGGCGGTAATAAGCGCGATGTCCCTACACAAGATTTTCAAGACGCTACTATCGATTATGCCCGTAACGAAATTTCGGAGCAAGTTTACGGAGGTAAGTGGGAGCGTTACGCAATAGAGTCCTACTTCGGTCGTGTGAACTATGATTACGACGGTAAATATGTTGCAACTGCAATTCTACGTGCAGATGCTTCTTCTCGCTTTGGTCAGAACAACCGTTGGGGTTATTTCCCTTCGTTATCCGCCGGGTGGAATGTTCACAAGGAAAACTGGTGGGTTTATGATAATGTAAACACACTGAAGTTTAAGGCCGGTTACGGTTTGAATGGTAGTGACGCAGCAGGGTCACTGGAATACGCTTCAACTATCATTGGTGGTCGCTCATATACGTTCGGCGCGAACGAGGTGTTAGTAAATGGTACAACGCCTGCGCAAGTAGCGAACCCAGATCTTCGTTGGGAAAGTGTTGCCCAACTAAATGTGGGTGCAGAAATTCGCGCATACGATTATCTAGTTTTAGGAGTAGATGTATTTAATCGTCGTACGAACGGTATGAAAACACGTCCGCCATTACCAGATTATATCGGTAATGATCCTTCTACAGCAAACGTTGGTTCAATGTTGAACCAAGGTGTTGATATTGAATTCGGATATGATCGCAGCTACAGTAAAGATTTCTCTTTCGGTGTTAGCGGAAATGCAAGTTTCATTAAAAATGAAGTCGTATTGATTGGTAACGATGCCGGTTACTTGACAGGTGCTGGATGGGGACCACAGGGTATCGAAATCACTCGTATTACAGAAGGCTTGCCTATCGGTTACCTCTACGGATATCAAACGGACGGGATCTTCCAAAACATGGATGATGTATTTAGTCACACTAGTGGAGATGGTGATACACTGCAGCCGATGGCACAAGCGGGTGATTTCCGTTTTGTGGATGTCAACGGTGACGGTGTAATAGATGCAGACGATAGAACTATGATCGGAAATCCAACGCCTGATTGGACGGCCGGTTTGACGATCGATATGCGCTACAAAAATTGGGATGTAAACATTTTCGGTCAAGGGGTATTTGGAAATCAGATCTACAATGCGACACGCCGTTACGACTTGCCAACCTCAAACATGCCTGCTAAAGCAATAGATCGCTGGACAGGTGAAGGTTCTACAAATGACTACCCAAGACTTACGTTCAACGATGTAAATAGAAACTTTGCACGTAGTTCAGATTTCTACGTTGAAGACGGTAGCTTCTTCAGATTGAAGTCTTTACAGATTGGATACAATATTACGGGCCCAGCTGCTGAGCGCATTGGTCTACGTAAAATGCGCATCTACTACAGCGGTACGAACCTTCTTACATTCACTAAATACAGTGGATTTGATCCAGAAATCGGTGCTGGTTTCGGTATAGACAGAGGTATCTACCCGCAAGCAAGAGTGAATACAATAGGATTGAACATCACATTTAAATAAATAAAACATGAATAAGTTAAACCAAACAAAAAGTATCTGGGTAAGCTTGCTTCTAGCGCTTACGATGATCTTGGGCTCGTGTTCAAAAGACTTTTTGAATACTAGACCAGTTGGCCGTGTACTAGAGGTGAACTACTACCAGACTGAAGAGCAGGCGTTCGAAGCCTTGGTTAGTATTTACGATGTACTACAGTGGAATGATCAATATGGTTTCACCATGTTTAGATTCTTACAGAACGTTGCTTCAGATGACACATATGCTGGAGGTAGCGATGCATCTGATCAGCCTTCATGGGTTGCCTACAATAACTTTACATTAACCCCGAACCTAGGACCACAGCGTGGTTTCTGGAGAAAAGGGTACAAGGGCATTTACCGCGCTAATCTATTCTTAGAGAAAATTGACGAAATCGAAGATGCCAGCGAAGCCTTTAGAACGCGTACCAAAGCAGAGGCAAAATTCCTCCGTGCAAAGTTTTATTTTGATCTCGTTCGTTTGTTTGGGAACATCCCTTTGATTGATCACACACTGGGCGCATCGGAATATTACACAGTTGAGCAGGTAGGTCCGGATCAAATTTATCCATTAATCGTTTCTGACCTTGAAGCGGCAATTGCAGATTTACCAACCTCTGTTGGTTCAAACCAATTAGGCCGTGTAACTAAAGGTGCTGCACAAGCACTTTTAGCACGTGTTCTACTTTTCGAAAACGATGAGTCGAGTATGTCTCAAGTAGCATCTCTTTGTGAGTCCGTAATTCAGTCAAGTGAATATTCGTTACTCTCAAACTACTCTGATATATGGTCTGCAGAGGGCGAGTGGTCTTCAGAGAGTGTTTTTGAAATTACTTACAGTGAAAATTCAGCTTCAGACTGGGGTTCGTTCGGCTGGGGCGGTGGAGAAGGAAACGTTGGCGTGCAGTTTATTGGAATGCGCGACTATAACGGCCCTACCTATGCGACTGGATGGGGCTTCTGTCCGGTGTCAACTGAATTAGAGGCTGCTATGGACGGTGATCCACGTTACGGTTACACCATTATCGACGCAGATGCATTACCAGGTGCAGAATACACACCTGGGTATCAGAACACAGGCTTCTGGATGCGTAAATATGCTCCGATGGCATCAAATGTTGCACCAGACGGCGATCCTGCTCTTAACTGGGGAAATAACATTCGTGAAATTCGCTACGCAGACGTTTTATTAATGGCTGCTGAGGGAATCGTTAGGAGTGGTGGTTCGGAAGGTACTGCAAGAACGTATTTAAACCAGGTGAGAAGCCGCGTCGGCCTTGCTGCTTTAACAAGCACAGGCAGCCAACTGCTTGAAGATATTTACACAGAACGTCGTATGGAATTAGCGACAGAAGGACACCGATTCTTTGATCTTCTTAGAACCGGTAAAGCCACAGAGGTATTGGGTGATCAAGGTTTTGTTGCGTCTACGCATACTTACCTCCCAATTCCGCAGCAGGAAATTGATGCTGCACCAGATGTATTAACTCAGAATCCAGGATACTAAAAATCGATAACGATGTTAAAGAAAATAGCTCTATTTAGTCTTGTAGCTCTCGGTTTCATTGCTTGTGAACCAAGCGAAGCGGGACATACAGAATTGGGGGCACTCCCTCAAGCAGATTACTCCTTAACCTACATTGACAGTAACACTGTACAAATGGTTTCAACTTCTACCGGTGATCCATTCCTATACCAATGGGAAATCGACGGTGTTGGTACTTATACCGGTGAAAGTGTTGAAGTGTTCATAGGAACTATGGGTACGTATGATGTGTCTCACACGGTTTTCAATCAAGGTGGTAGTGCGTCAGCAACGGGCCAGATTGAAATTTTGAAAGACGGTCCTATGCCTTGTATTGGAGCCATGGAATGGTTGACAGAATGTACGTCGAGAACATGGAAACTTGCACCACAAGAAGGTTCACTTTGGGTTGGTCCAGATGCTAACACAACGTGGTGGGCAATCCCTGCAACGGGTCCAACCGATCGTCCATGTTTGTTCAATGATGAGTGGATTTTCAGTGAGGACGGCACAATGGAATACGATGCGAACGGAGATGTTTACGCTGAAACGTACATGGGTGTCTCTGCTGAGGGATGTACGCCTGAGACAAATTTGACTTACCCGCACGATGCGTGGGCTAGTGGAACGCATTCGTTTGAGGTTATACCAGGCAATGGTCCACTTCCTGATCAATTAAAAGTAAACGGTTTAGGTGCTTTTATTGGCATACCTAAGGCAGCGAATGGTGGTGAAGTATCTTCTCCGGTAACGACTGTTACGTATGATATTTTATCGATGACAGATGTTGCGGGAGACCGTTACATGGAAATTGAATGTGACTTTGGAGGTGGCCTTTGGCGCTTCACGCTCTATTCTGAATAAAAATAGATGATTCAAATCATAAGACATACAGCAATAACAATCGCAGTAGGCCTTGCAACCGTTGGTTGTGAGGCCCCTTCGGTTCCTCAGCTCACTGCGTACAGTATTGAAATAGATGAGGGCAATGCGACCAAAACTGTTGACTTTGATGTTTTTCTTTCCGCCCCTGCGGCGAGGACAATCACGCTCGACTATACTACGAGCGACGTTAATGCCGTTGCCGGTGATGATTTTGAACACGTGCAAGGCACTTTAGAAATACCAAAAGGTGCGACAATGGCGTCTATCCCCCTTACTATTTATGGAGATGACGAGTCTGAGGAGACTGAGACGTTTTGGATTTCTTTCAGTAATGCTGTGAATGTATCGATACCGGAGCCTTATGCGTCAATCACATTACGTAATGACGACGGCGCCCCGCCTATCGAAGATATAGGCTACACCACACCGAACTCCTACCCAGGAAAGACATTGGTCTGGGAAGAAGATTTTTCAGGTACAGATTTGAATTTGGCGGATTGGAATTACGAGACTGGTGCTTCGGGCTGGGGAAATAACGAAAGTCAGTACTACCGGGGCGGTAATAGAAATGCAGAGCTTGATCAGGGGTATCTGCGTATTACAGCTAAAGAGGAAACGCATTTAGGTGCGCCATATACTTCTGCAAGAATCACCACTCAAGGCAAGCAGTCGTTCAAATACGGTAGAATAGATATACGAGCGAAAGTTCCTTATGGACCCGGAATATGGCCTGCATTGTGGATGCTGGGCGATAATTTCTCTACAGAAGGCTGGCCGGATTGTGGCGAGATTGATGTCATGGAGCTGATCGGAGGTGATGGTTATAATGATCGTACTGTCTATGGAACTGGGCATTGGTCAAATAATGGGAGTCATGCCGAGCATAGCGGGAACAATAGCCTCACTTTTGGTAAATACAATGACGAATTTCATGTGTTCTCCATAGTCTGGGATAGTGGCTCAATTAAATGGTACCGCGATGATATTCAGTATCATTCGTTGAACATCTCCAATCTAGGCGCGTTTAAGAAGAAATTCTTCTTTATCCTGAATATTGCCGTAGAAGGAAACTGGCCAGGCCCAGTCGGCCCTTCAACAACATTCCCCCAGTACATGCTGGTGGATTATATCAGAGTATTTCAATAATTACTAACTATAAATAATGCTTAACATGAAAAAAATCTACGCTTTATTAATGCTAGCCCTACCTATGTTGGGTTTTGCACAAAAAGACGTTACGTTTATCGTTGATATGCGTGACTATTCAGGTTCTTACACTACTGTGCACCTTAATGGTGATTTTAACAGTTGGTGTGGTACTTGTAACCCAATGACTGATCCAGAAGGAGATTCTATCTGGACCGTAACGCTTCCTTTGACTGCTGATTCGATTGAGTACAAATTCACTTTGGACGGTTGGACAGGTCAGGAAAACTTGACTTCAGGAACTGCATGTACTAAGACTTCTGGTATTTACACGAACCGTTTTGCAGCTTTCACTGGCGATACTATTCTACCTGGTGTAGCATGGGAATCTTGTGCAGCTAAAGCAGGACAAGTTTATGTAACGATGCAAGTAAACATGGAATTCGAGACTGTTGACTCTACTGGTGTATTCCTAGGTGGAGGTTCAGGCTTTGGTACTCCAGGTCAAAACCTAATGCATCATATCGGTGATTCAGTATACTCTATTACACTTCCACGTGATACTGGTTTCTTCTCGTTCTTTACCTTCATGAATGGTAACTGTCCGAGCTGGGGATGTAAGGAAAATCTTGCAGGAAAGCCTTGTGGTGACCCCGCAAACTATAACGACCGTAGTGTTGGTTCTGCGCTTTACGGAGACTTCCACTTGACAACTTGTTTTGGACAGTGTTCAACAGATGGATCGTGTACTACCCCACCTTCACCGGTGAATGTAACGTTCCGTTCTGACCGCACAAACTCACCTTCTTTCACTGATGCGTATCTTTCTGGTACAATGAATGGTTGGAGTGGCGATGCTACTCCAATGACGGACGCTGACGGTGATGGTGTTTACGAAGCAACTGTTTCACTATTGCCAGGTGCATATGAGTGGAAATTTACAGCTGATAACTGGGCAGTTCAAGAAAACTTTGATCCAGCAACAAGCGATTCTGTGTGTACCATTACTCAAGGTGCATTTACAAACCGTTACATGATGTTGGGTGGAACTGCTGACACAACTTTGGAGATCCACGGTTGGGAAATGTGTGGTAACGCTAATATTGGCATCGATGAAGCAACAGCTGAATTCGTTGTTAAGCCAAACCCTGCATCAGATGTATTATTCATTGAGAACACTACTGGTACTGCTTCTACTGTTGCAATCTACAGTGTAACAGGGGCTAAGGTAATGGAGCAAAACTTTGAGGCGAACACGCGTCTTGATGTAGCTTCCTTGCCACGTGGTATGTACATCGTACGTGTACAAAACGGAATGACTGAGCGCGTTGTACGCATTGCTCTTAAATAACTTAGTTCTTACCTTTTAGTTAGTAAGTAAGTGTTGAAGGGACCCGGTAACGGGTCCCTTTTTCATTTGTAAATTGCTGTATGCGAAGTTTCTTATATACCGTTCTTTTTGTTGCGTGTTCACTATTTGCAAGTGGCCAGTCCATACGTCATATAGGCGCTGCTGAGGGACTCAACAATCCCACAGTGTATTCGATAGTTCAAGACGACTGGGGTTTTGTTTGGATAGGAACTCGCGACGGTTTATACAAATACAATGAAGGTCGGGCACGCTCTTTTCCTTTTCTAGATTCCACAGATTTTCGTAGATCGAACAATGTCCAGAGCTTATTGGTCACTCAAGATTCCGTTCTACTTATTGGGCTACAGCTCGGTGGCATAATGGGGGTTGATCTTGAAAGTCTTCGGCCTATTCCGGATAATAAGATTCCACAACTTCCAAGAGAGGTGTCAATAATCTCCCTTCACCAAGATTCGGAAGGAACTATATGGGCAGGAAGTTCTGGTTCCGGAATATTCCAACTAAGACTGGGCAGTGAAGAATGGGAGCGTTTCGTATCTGATGAATATGCAGCGGACTTAAAATTCATATTCGATTTTGAAGATCAAGGCGATACTTTGTGGATTGCGACGAGCGGAGATCACCTGCTGTACTACCTGAAATCGCAAACGTCTGTTTATGCGCTTGAGGCGAATAAAAGCGTGAGTTCGTTTCGAAAATCGGTGGATGTATCTGGCGGGAGAGTCATTTTTTCTGTTGAAGGAACCGGCGTTTTTGAACTGATAGGCAATGAGTTTTACGAATTGGTGATTCCGACAAAGGGAACCCAACGTGATGCCATTTTTTATGAAGGCAACGTTTGGATTTCTACGGATGGATATGGCGTATACGAATGGAACGGTAGTACTGTTCAACATTTCACGAAACAAGATCCTACCTCAGGAATTATTACGGATCAATTCTATGGGATATATAAAGTGTATGATGAGCTGTGGTTGGGAACCTATAATGGAGGTATCGCACAATTCCCTGTAAACAGCAGTGCGGTAGCATTACTTCCAAAGCCCAAGAAATTTGTTGCTTCAAGCATTCAGAGTGCCATTAGCATGGTAAGCGATAACGATTTATGGGTTGGTTTTGATGGTGATGGTCTCGTGCGCTATCGAGAGACAGAATCTATTTGGCAGCCCACTACTTTTGACAACCCCTTTTTACCCAACGTTGTTACAAGTCTTGAGTTTTATCAAGACGAATTGTGGATTGGAAGTCTGGGTCAAGGATTATTTGTGATGGACACATCTGGTACCATCAAAGAACATTTCTTAGCCTACTCTCAATCTTCACGCGGACTCGAAAATTCAAACATTTGGTCTTTGGAGAAAACCTGGGGCGATAGTTTATGGATTGGAACGCTTTATGGCTTGCAATTCTGGGATGGAGCCAAAATCACATCGCCATTTGACACCCCGTGGCGTGTAGGCCGAAACATAATGGATTTAGAGTTTGATGGGAATTTACTTTGGGTAGGTACGGAATTTCAAGGTATTTATACGCTCTCAAGACAAGGCGCTATCCAGAGCATACCAATAAAGAATTCAGTCTTGGATATTGAGACTTATCTAAATTATAAGCTCGTAGGTACCGAAGGCAGTGGGGTATTAGTGATTGATGAGGGCAGAGTCATCGATACAATTATTGGGAAAGAGTCGTTTGTTAATTTATAAAACATTATCGAAAAAAATGGAAGAGTGTATTCCCCAACAAATGTACGCCAATTTGAGAA
>Ga0315315_10004594_pt1 | contig 12728 bp, 10 predicted proteins | sample M140m3416metaG_FD_203699 | JGI IMG/M metagenome (GOLD analysis project Ga0315315, IMG submission 203699) | Ammonia-oxidizing marine archaeal communities from Monterey Bay, California, United States - M1 40m 3416 | ecosystem: Environmental > Aquatic > Marine > Intertidal zone | place: USA...
CTCAGGAAGCTATAAATAGATGCGAAGTATACCTCTAACGCCGTGGTCATCCTAGTTCGTTTAGAGAATTGCAAACACTGCATCGTGGGAGTAACGTTAAGGGATGGCAACGTAAGTTCAAGCAGAATCATTTTCTTGATCCAGTTATTTGATAACCGTAGGTGCAAATGTATAAAAGCAGAGTTTTATTTAAGTTAATGCTCATTTCGAGCAGCTTATTACCTGTAAATAACTCTTTCGCACAAAGTGAAGCGGAAGCTTATTCCGGGGTCACAGAATCTCGTCTAATGTTTCAAGAGAACTGCGAGGTTTGTCATGGGCGAGATCTAACCGGAGGGCCTCAAGGGGTCTCCTTAACGGTTGAACTAGCCCATGGTCAATCTATGGATGAAGTTATTGCTAGCATAACCGAGGGATATACAGAGACGGGCATGCCTGCCTGGCGAGATCACCTTGCGCCCATCGAAATACGCGGCCTAGCCATGTATATACTCGAAACTAAAGAAAACGTCGATTATGTAACTTCCAATTATGATGCGCCTATGGAAATTCCAAACAAAGTTTTTGAAACTTCGTTACATAATTTCCAACTAAAGCCGGTCGTTAAAGATCTCGATCCATTACCGTTTTCTATTGCCGCCTTGCCCGATGGAAGCCTTCTTCTTGCAGAAAAAACGAAAGGTTTGAGAATTATTTCCCCTATTGGGGAAAAGTCAGATTTTATATCAGGAACGCCACGCGCATATGATGACATCTACCGGTTAGACTCACGAATAGACATCGAGAGGGGAATGGGATGGCTATTTGATGTCGCACTTCATCCGCGCTACGAGGAAAACGGCTGGATTTACCTTTATCACAGCCACCGCTGCAATGGATGCAATGAAGTTAGTAGAAACGAGCAGCGCCCGGTTTCTATGAATAGACTCTTACGGGGACGCATAAAAGATGGAGCCTGGGTAGATCAAGAAATTATTTGGCAGGCACCGTTTGAGGACTATTTTTTTGCCGGTGATGTTGGGGCTGGAGGACGAATAGCTTTTGATAATCGAGGACATGTTTATTTCACCCTTGGGATGAAATGCGGAGGCCGAGGCGGCGGGATTCAGGACTTATCGACTCCCTGCGGGAAAACACATCGCGTCTATGAAGACGGATCTATCCCGATAGATAACCCCTATGTTGGAATAGAAAACGTATATGAAAGTATTTACACATACGGCCATCGAAGCCCTCAGGGTCTGGAGTACGATCAGACCAACGGAGAATTGTGGGGAAGCGAACATGGCCCTCGTGGCGGCGACGAGATAAACAGATTACTGCCCGCCGAAAACTATGGCTGGCCTCTGCATTCTGCAGGTTTGAACTATGATGGCACCCGCGTAAATGGAAGTGGTCTGGGTATTGCGTTTGAATTAGCAGATATCATGCACCCCATCGTCGACCTTACTCCGTCGCCTGCTGTTTCAAGTTTTATAATTAATGACAGTGACAAATTTCCGAATTGGCGTGGCGACTTTATAGTTGGATCTTTGAAATCACGAAGCCTTTTTCGTATCACCATTGAAAATAATCGCTTTATTGAAAAAGAAACACTGTTCGAGGGAGTAGGACGTATTCGGGATGTCGAAAAAGGCTATAACGGCCAAATTTATTTATTGTTCGAACACAGCACAGGCGGACAAATCATAGAAATTATTCCAAAGGATGGGCCTGAACCATGAGAAAAATCCATCTAGACGTATTTATAGACTATGTTTGACCCTGGTGCTATCTCAATACTGTAAGTATTGAAAAACTGCAGAACAAGTATCCGGTTTCAATTCGATGGATACATTTCCCTTTGCATCCAGAAACCCCCGAGGACGGAATTTTTCTCGAAGAGTTATTCCCTGGCCGCGACCTCACTCCCATCAAGGAAAGAATGCAAGAGTTAATGGCAGAGGCTGGTCTCCCTTATGGAGATCGCTCGCGAACCTATAACAGCCGTTTAGCGCAAGAGCTTAGCGCATGGGCAGTTCATCATCCCGGTGGAGAAGCAATACATAACTTGCTCTACAAGGCTTATTTTGTGGAGGGAATTAACATCGGAAAGATCGACGAATTAATGAAAATTGCCCAAAAGGCGGGGCTCGACCCGGACTCTGCAAAAAACATTTTAGAAACCAGGAAGTTTAAGTCTGACGTCGATAGAGACTGGCAGCATTCAAGAAGAATGGGGATAACAGGTGTTCCAACCACTTGCAGCGAAGATCTTACCCTCGTTGGGTGTCGTCCATACGAAGAGTATGAACAGTTCGTTAACGACCTAATTGAACTTAAAAAATCTTAACCTTTATCTCTATATTTTTTACACAATAGAACTACTACGGCCCTCCCAGAAAGGTTTGCGTAATTCTGTTTTTAAGATTTTATTGATCGGTGATAGCGGCATCGGCTCCTTTCGGAACGAAACACTAACAGGACATTTATATCCTGCGATTTGATTCTTACAAAATGTTATGAGTTCTTCTTCTGTGACATTGGTTCCCTCTTTCAGAATAACGACTGCATGCACAGCTTCGCCCCAAGTTTCATGAGGAATTCCGATAACCGCACACTGATATATCGCGGGGTGGTTTTCCAATACATTCTCTATCTCAATTGGATAGACGTTTTCACCTCCGGATACAATCATATCTTTTACCCGGCCCTCCAAGAAAAGAAATCCCTCGTCATCAAGATAACCCGCGTCCCCCGTATGATACCAACCCCCTTTTAGCGCTTCTTCAGTTAACTCCGGCATTTGCCAATATTCCTTCATAATATTTGGACCTCTTGCCAAAATTTGACCAGTAGTTTCCGGCGGCAACGCTTCGTCGCTTTCATCAGCAATGATAAGGTCGACATGTTTTACCGCACGGCCAACGGAACCAAGTTTGTTCGAGTTAGGTCCTTTCAGAACGTGATATTTCGAATCAAGGCTCGTGAGTATTGGTGATGCTTCCGTCATTCCGTAAGTTTGAAAGAATTCTATCTGAGGAAACGCCTCTACAATACGACCTAGCAGGGCAAGCGACAAAGGTGCTGCGCCCGACGCCAACATCTTTAAAGTAGACAAATTAAATTTCCCTAATTCAGGATAATCCAAAATCATTTGATACATCGTGGGAACTAGGGTTGCTGAATTAATACTGTAATCATCAATCGCTTCTAATAACTGACCGACATCGAATTTTGGCAAAATGACTGCGTGACCGCCGAGAGCAGTGCTGCTAAAAACACGGCTTCCCGCGGCGAGGTGAAACAAAGGTCCGACGATAAGGAAGGTCCAGTGTTTCTCCATTCGGTAGAGAGGAATTGAACAAGTCGTATTGCATGCGCAATTAATATTACTCAAAACCACCCCCTTCGAACGGCCAGTAGTACCTCCGGTATAAAACATAACTACCGACTCGTCATCTTCACTCGGACGCAGCTCACAATATTTCTCCTCAGAAATGATTTCGTAAAGCTCATCCTCATATGAAGCCATACCGTTTGGGCACCTCGGACCCCCGAATGAAAAAACCGTTTGCAGGCTTTTGCAGGCATCCCTGAGTTGGCCGGCTTGTTCGATAAAATGCTCCTCAACAAGTAACACTGATGGTTCGCAATCTTCAACACATTCAATCATTTCTCTGACCGACAAACGATAATTAATAGGCACTAGAATTGCTCCGATAAGCGCTGGAGCGAAATAACTCTCAAAACATACGTTAGAATTTAGCCCCAGGTATGCAACTCTATCACCACGCCGCACCCCAGCGCGCACTAAAAGTGTAGCAGCAGCGTGACATCGATTTTTAGTCTCTAGCCAGGTCTGCGTTTTCCCTAAAAAAGTTATCGCTGGCTTCTGAGGCCAAGAATCCGCTGCATCAAAAAGCAGATCAGCGATGGAAGTAGTTCCGTTATTTTCTAAATTCATTATTTCTCTATATATTTAATTTTTTGGGCCCGCAATGATTTTTGCATCATGAAGCTTTCCTATTTCTAGACTTCCTAGACACAATATTTCTGAAAGTATTTCATCGGTATGCTGACCAAGCAGTGGAGCGGGGGCAGGTGGCTTAGAATCCAGTCCCGTGAAATAAATGGGTTGGGAGGGCACTAAATATTCTCCGATACCCGGTTGGTCTATTTCCGAAAACAAGGGGTTCTCAGTGGAACAGTCTGGATCATTAGTTACCATATCTGAGATACTTTGATAAGGGCCCCAACAAACTCCTCCCTCATCCAAGGCTCTTTTGACTTCCAGAAAGCTATTGCTGGCAAACCACAAATAAAAAATTTCCTGTATTCTCTCTCGCGCCTTAAAACGATCTCCTTCAGTTGAAAAATCTAGCTTTAATTCTTCTTCTAAAGAAACTATCTTGTCTTCAGATTGAGTCACTTTAACTAGCGCTTTCCATTGGTTAGGGCTGACTCCGACCACCATGACTCTGTAGCCGTCTTTGCATTCGAAATCATGACCAAATGTTCCATAAATATGATTCGCTACTGGCTTTCGCGCTTCACTATTTAACTGAGCCTCAGCGATAAAGCCAAGATGTCCCATAGTTGCGAGAGCAACATCGGTTAATGCTAATTTAACAAATTGCCCCTCTGCCGATTGTCGGCGGTGACGCTCTGCTGCCAAGAGAGCAATAGCAATCTGCTGCCCCGCAACGACATCCCAGGCAGGAAAAGGATTATTTATTGGTTTGTTCCCGTCTCCGGTTAGATAAGGTAAGCCGATCTTGCTGTTAACAGTATAATCTAATGCACTCCCTCCATTTCGATCACCAGTTAGATTTACATATATTAGGTCGTGCCTTTTCGCCCGCAAATTGTTATCGGATAAAAACCCCTTGGCAGGGAAATTCGTAACAAAAAGGCCGGCATCTTCACCTGAGGCGGTAATGAGATTTTGAATCAGCTCACGTCCTACCGGACTTTTTAAATCAATGGCAATAGAGCGTTTACCTTTATTGAGCGAGTGCCAATAGAGACTTTTACCCTCATCCGTAACAGGCCATCTTCGATAGTCAATCCCGCCGCCAATCTGGTCAAAGCGAATAACGTCCGCACCTAATTGTGACAAGGTCATCCCGCCAGAAGGTGCTGCGATAAATGCACTACCCTCTACTACTCGCATCCCTTTGAGAATTTGCTGCAACTTCTTTCCCTAATCAATCGCCAACGAGCAAATAACCGTTGTTAATAACAACTTTATCTTGCTCTAGGGACCTGCAACGAAACGCGATTTCATCGCCATCGCGCCAAATTTCTGTCCGAATTGTATCACCTGGATACACAGGTGCTGAAAATCTCAAACGCATTCTTTTGAAACGACTTGGATCATAATCACAGCAAGTTTTAACTAAGGCGTGAGTCATTACCCCAACAGTACAAAGCCCGTGAAGAATCGGGGCCTTAAAGCCAGCATTTCTTGCAACGTTTGGCGAAGCATGAAGAGGATTAAAATCTCCCGAAAGTCGATAAAGTAAAGCTTGCTGAGGCACCGTCGGCAGATCGCAAATAATGTCAGGGTCACTCAAAGGTATGGCGTCCGGCTTCGAGGCCGAAACTCTTCTATCTCCACCGAAACCGCCGTCACCTCTGGCAAGAATAGTCGTTCCGAGCGTACAGATGTTGGTATCAGTGTTGACGTCTCTTACTACTCGTTCCGAGTTTATTAGCGCACCTATCTTTTCACCTTTGTCCGTTACCTCGGTTATCCTTGTTGTGGCCTCAACGGTAGCGGAGATCGGAAGCGGGTTATGGAAAATGATCTCCTGCCCTGCATGAAGAACTTTTACCCAATCAATCCCAGTGTCTTCCTCTTTAGCCCAAAACCCTGGATGAGCCATTATCACGGACTGACTCGGGAGAATTTTGAGTTCATCTTCATAAACAAATTTTAGGCATTCCTCATCTAGAGGATCGAGACCCATACCAACACCCAGGGCATAAAGGATACAATCTTTCTCCGTATAGCTATGGCGAATGTTATCAAAATCACGATTTAATAATTTTTCAGGATTGATAGTCATGTCTGTCTTCTTTGATTTAGTTTTACATCGGGTCCCAGCTAAACACATCCCCTGATCGCTCCAGAGGTGTAAAATCCGAAGTGAACGCTGGAATTACTCGCCCCAACACTGAATCCGGAGTCCAACCGTCCGCAGTATGAGCGAAGCGAACTGGTCGTGTGTGATTAAATAAAAATATTTCGTTATTGCGGACTCCAAAAATTTGACCAGAAACATCTTTTGCAGCATCACTGCATAAAGCAATTGCCAAGGGTGCAATTTTCTCTGGCGTCATCTGTTGAATTTTTGCAACACGCGCCTTTTCTTCGTCAGTATTTGTGGGAATAGTTCCGATCAATCTACTCCAAGCAAACGGCGCAATACAATTGGACCGAACCCGGAAACGCCCCATATCGAGGGCCATGGACTTAGACAACCCAACAATACCAAGCTTTGCTGCGGCATAATTTGCCTGCCCAAAATTACCAATCAATCCGGAGGTGGATGTCATATTGACAAAACATCCGCTAGTTTGCGCTCTAAAGTAAGTCGCTGCCGCTCTACTTACGTTGAAAGTCCCTTTCAAATGAACATTGATAACTGAATCGAAATCTTCTTCAGTCATTTTATGAAATATTGCGTCACGCAGATTTCCTGCGTTATTAACAACGCAATCAACACGTCCGAAATAATTCACTGCAGTCTCTACAATATCATGGGCGGCGTCCCAATCAGTAACGCTCGCATAAGAAGCAATTGCTTCACCTCCTGCAGCCTTTATTTGCTCAACCACTTCATCTGCCGGAATAGCATCAGACCCAGAGCCATCTTCAGAGCCACCAAGATCATTAACTACAACTTTCGCGCCGTTCGCCGCCCCCATCAGAGCAATGCCACGACCAATACCGCGACCAGCCCCTGTTACGATCAAAACTTTGTCTTGCAGTAAGGCACTCATTGCTTTGTTTATCCCTCTTATAAGATTCTTAGATTAATCCGCCTAATGCAGGCTATTATGCTTTTTCTACAAGCTCTCTTGCGATTACCTTTAGTGCGAGGACTTCTTCAGCACCCTCAAAAATTGAAAGAACCCGCGCATCTACAAAATAACGAGATACTGCACTTTCTTCAGCGTAACCCATGCCCCCATGTATCTGCATAGCCTCACGCGTCAACCATTCAGCTACGCGGCAACTAAATAACTTAACCAAACTAGCCTCCATCTGACCTTCGCCGACATCCATTAGCTTTGCCACAGCATAACTGAACTGGCGGCAAGCACTTATTGTAGCTAGCATCCGCGCCAATTTAATTTGCGTGAGCTGAAACTGACTAAGCGCATTATTGAACACTTGCCGGTCACAAGCGTAATTGACCGCCTTCTCAAATGCCGCTTGCATCAGGCCTGTTGCACGCGCAGCCGTTTGAATTCGTCCTCCAGAAAATCCCGCCATGGTATAATAGAACCCTCGACCTTCCCCCGCTTCGCCTCCGACTAAGTTTTCCGCTGGGACAAAGAAATCTTCGAAAAATAAATCGAAGGAGTGCATACCTCGGTATCCGAGTGTCGAGATAGCCTTACCGGTCAATGTTCCTCCGGCTTCCTGACTATGTTTAAACTCGTGGCCTTCGAAGGAGGGCTTCTCAACCAAAAACATACTTAAGCCTTTAAACCCTAGTGAGATATCAGAATTAGTTCGGCATAAAACCACAATTAATTCTGATCGTCCCGCAAACGTGCACCAAGTCTTGCTCCCATTAAGTATCCAACCTCCCTCGGTAGCTTTTGCTTTAAGCGACACTGCCGCTACATCAGACCCGGTGTTAGGCTCAGTAATAGAAATCGCACAGAGTATTTCTCCTGCAGCAAGTCTTGGCAACCAGTCCAGCTGCTGGCTTTGCGTGCCGCCCGCGATAAGCGCCCGGGCCGCAATCTCTGGTCGCGTAATCAAGCTACCAGCTGCCCCTAAAGACGCACGCGAAAGTTCTTCCGTTACAACAATCATGCTTAAGCTATCTGCCCCTTTATCTGGCTGGAGGCCACCAAACCTCTCAGGTATGCATGTCCCAAAACAACCGAGATCGGCGGCAGATCTTATTATTTCTTCCGGTATATCTTTATCTTCTCGATGAATCTCTTCTGCTAAGGGCGCGACCACTTCATCAGCAAACCGAAGAAAAGTATCCCGTACTAATTCTTTTTCTCCATCCAAACCAGAGGGCAGTCGCACAATTTTTTCTTCACAAATCTGTCCGCCTAATTTAGCAACGCTTTCCGCATTACAGTTTTTTAACAGCGCTCGAGCTAAAATACTCCCTTCAAGTTCTGCAAGTTTTTTCCAATCTAAACCTGCGTCACTGGAAACAGATTTCAATCTAGTCATAACAGATTGGAATATGTCGCCGGCGAATAGCAAGGCCAAATTCTGGTGGAGTGCATCAGGCTCAGATTTTTCTGTGTGGTCTAGGAAACTATTAGCTGCTGAAATTTCTGCCTCACAAAATGCGAGCTCATAACTCGTCAATTGATGATCGTCCAATAATGCAGGGTCCAGCTTCTTATTTTTTATACAAGCTGCTTTTATACTTTCCAGACCAACGTCCAAAAATTCATGGAGAGATCGAAGGAGTTGTTTAGCGCCGCCTGCGCTGATCTCTGCTTCTGTGGCGTGAATTAATTTATTAACGCGCATTTTAACGGATAAAGTTAGTAAACTTCATGCTGATCCTAAGGGAAACGTGTTGTTTAACAATAATTAGTCGTAAGGTCCCACGATAGAAATTGAACAGATATTCTGGTGCGGAAAGCCTCCCAAGTTATGATTTAAGCCCAACTTCGGATTCGATAGTTGTCGCGCACCAGCCCTTCCATTTAGCTGCAGATAATTTTCATAAATCATTCTTAAGCCAGATGCTCCAATTGGATGCCCAAAGCACTTAAGACCTCCATCTATCTGACAAGGAGTTTTACCATCGGCATCGAAATTTCCATCCAACACGTCGTTTACTCCTTTACCTTCCTCTGCTAACTGCAGGTCTTCCATGGTAACCAACTCTGTAATCGAAAAACAATCGTGCACTTCTGTCATGGTGATTTCTTCTTTAGGCTTTCTTATACCTGCCTCATCATACGCCCTTTGCGATGCAATACGCGTGGTCTTCAAATAGGATCCATCCCAGCTGTCATGGCTCGATTCTGTGCCGTTCGAAACCGCTAATTGCAAAGCTTTTACAGAGACAAGGTTTTCTTTGCCGAGGGTTTTTGCGATCTCAGGCGTAGTAACGATGGCGCAAGCAGACCCGTCACTGACCCCACAACAGTCAAAAAGGCCTATCGGCTCCGCAATATAAGGAGCATTCAACGCTTGATCTGAGGTAATTTCTCGCTGGAGGTGGGCTTTGGGATTTTTAACGCCATTCGCATGGCTCTTCACAGAGACATGGGCCATTGCCCTTTTTAAATCTTCCTTGTTGTGCTTGTGTTTTGCGCGATAGCCCGTAGCCAACTGAGCAAATGCTCCTGGTGCCGATAAATTGGGCCAGTACATATCGTTTTCCAAGCCCCTAGATCTTTGCGGTAGTCCCCCATATCCAGTGTCCTTAAGCTTCTCCACACCCAAAGCCAGAGCAATATCACAGGCCCCAGATGCAACTGCGTAAACAGCGCCACGGAAAGCTTCAGTTCCCGTAGCGCACATGTTTTCAACTTTCGTAACTGGGATATAATTGAGGCGCAAGGCAATCGCCAAAGGCATCGCGGAAGCACCAACATTAAATGCATCGATGCCAGCGCCAAACCAAGCTGCCTCAATTTGATTTCTCTCTATCCCAGCATCTTCAATACACTCCTCAAATGCCTCCACCATAAGATCGGAAGGGCTTGAATCCCAACGCTCACCAAATTTACTGCAACCCATTCCTAAAATGACAACCTTATCTTTAATTCCACTCGCCATTTCTAATCACCCATTTTTTATCGTTAGTTACTATAACTTATCCCTGAGGTTAAGTTTGTTTGGTTTTCGTATGAAAGCCGGATGTCTAATCTTCAATAACTGCCTTCCAAAAATATTTTTTAAACCCTCGAACCGCGTCAAACTGACGAACACGAAAATGGACTGATAAAGTAGAGCCTGTATCAATTTTACCTTCTTCTACTTCTGTAAAGTCCATCATGATTTTACCCCCGCCATCAAACTCAACCATGCCGAAATAAGCAGGAGGACTCCAATCAAAAGTAAGCCTGTCAGCCGTCCAAGTGGCTACTCTGCCTTTTTTATCGGAGAAGTAATATTCATCCTGGCTATCAAGCATATTGCATTCCGGGTTAACGCAGTATTTTTCCCGAGGAATCTGAACAGTTCCACATTCTCTACATTTCCCACCAATAAACCCAGTTAGTAAATCTTTTCTTCGGTTATACCCCGATAGAAAGGTCTGTTTGTCGACCTCCCCTCGCTTACCAATATCTTTTTCCAACAAATTATTAAAGCTCAGGAATTTATTATAATTCGTTTCTTCGCGACGATTCTTAATCGCCGCATCAACCCCAACAACCGGCTTATAATTTACGATCGCGTCCGTTGCTTTAAAAAGAATTGCATCACAACCTTGTCCGAAGCCAACTAGTAAGATGTGCTCTCCAGGCGATGCTAGTTCTAATGCTTTAACCAACAACAAGAGTGGCTGAGCTGCACCCGCTACGCCTATATTCTGGATCTGGTTATCCACCACCATTTCATTGTCAATTCCTAGCCTTTTTGCTAAAACACCGGGGGTCCTAGGTTGATCACTAGGAAGAATGAAATGTTTAATGTCGCCAATATTAACGCCTGTTGCGCTTAATAATTTGTTAACCGTATGCGGAACAGCTTTCATATACCCCTCGTCTCGGATCCATCGCTCTTCCCAGTCGTAGTCAAAATCAGAGTCCTCCCCTCGATAATGATCCACGAAATCGCTAGCATAGGTTTCGATGCCAAGACATTCTGCGACTACATCATTTGAACCGATTAGCACCGATGCGGCCGCATCACCCCACAGCATCTCTGATCGGGAACCTGCCTTGGTCCTGCGATGCTCTGAGGCAACAAGAAGTGCGTTACTTTCAGCATTGGACTCGAGTAAAGAGATTAGCGATGAAGTTCCCGCCCTCTGTGAACCACCGACATCCATCGTTCGGATCGTCCGACTCAGATTCAATGCCTCGGATACTACAACAGAGTTTTGTCGATCAATGAAAGGGAACGTCGTTGATGCGAGATAGAGAGAGTTTATCTTGGCATCCTTTTGCGAGACTAGACAGTTAGTAGCCGCCTCAACTGCCATAGTTATAGAGTCCTCATCCCAATTACACATAGCTCGTTCGCCCTTAGCCAGTGAGTTTAAACTTGAATCAAACCAAGCATTGGCCTCAGCGATCGCTTTTTTATTTAACCTCGCGCGCGGTATATATGCGCCGTAGGCAGTAATTCCGACCATATCCGTCCTCTTAAACAGTTCTTCCTATTACTAATTTCATTATCTCAGATGTACCTCCGTAAATTCTCCTTACGCGAGAATCGACAAACAGTCGGGAGATAGGATATTCATTCATGTAACCGTACCCACCAAATAGCTGCAAACATCCATCCACAATTTTATTGCCAGCTTCCGTAGTCCATAGCTTAGCCATAGCGCCCTCTTCTGGAGTTAACCGCCCTTCTAGAATTTTTACTAAGCATTGATCGATATAAGACCAGCCTACAGCCAGGTCAGTTTTCATCTCAGCTAATTTGAACTGAGTATTCTGAAACTCATAGACTTTGATCCCGAATGCCTGCCTTTCCTTTACATAATTTACCGTCAGTTCATAAGCGCGCTGCGCTTCAGCTAAAGCACGACAAGCTATAGTAATTCGCTCCCTCGGGAGCTCATTCATTAGCACCGCAAAGCCACCTCCTGCTTTGCCAAGAAGGTTACTAACAGGAACATGCACGTCCGAAAAAAACATTTCTGAAGTGTCAGCAGCTTTTTGCCCAATTTTCTCCAAATTCCTGCCGCGGCTGAATCCATCTCGATCAGCTTCTACAATGATTAGACTAACTCCTTTAGCACCAGCTTCAGGATCTGTCGAGCATGCCAATAGAACGAAATCGCAGTTCTGGCCATTAGTTATAAAAGTCTTCTGGCCGTTGATTATATATTCATCTCCTTTTTGTACGGCAGTCGTTCGCATAGCCTTAAGATCACTGCCACAACCCGGCTCTGTCATTCCAATCGCAGCAATCGCCTCTCCTGTTACCATTTTAGGTAACCACCTTTGCTTTTGCTCATCCGCACTGTTATGCAGCAAATAGTAGGCAACGATATCTGAAGACACCGAAAAGCCCACGCTAGCACCACCGATGGCAAACCCAACCTCTTCTGAAAGCACCATGTTATAAAGAAAATCAGCGCCAGGTCCTCCATATTCTTCAGGTACACCGCAGCAATGAAATCCATTTTTCCCAGCCTTCAGCCAAAACTCTCTGGGTAAGCAACCTTCTTTTTCCCACTGATCTATGTTTGGCTCTAATTCCTCTCGAAAGAAGCGTCGCGCGTTAGCGCGAAAAAGTTCATGATCAGTATTGTAGATAGCTCGGTCATGCATTTTTTCGCGTTTCCTGATGAATGATGGTTGAAAATTTAACTAGCCGATTTTAGTCGAAATGGGGC
>Ga0315315_10004595_pt1 | contig 12727 bp, 13 predicted proteins | sample M140m3416metaG_FD_203699 | JGI IMG/M metagenome (GOLD analysis project Ga0315315, IMG submission 203699) | Ammonia-oxidizing marine archaeal communities from Monterey Bay, California, United States - M1 40m 3416 | ecosystem: Environmental > Aquatic > Marine > Intertidal zone | place: USA...
TTCGCCGGCGCCTGAAATGTCCTTCGACAATAACACAAGTGCAACTAGCAACACCACAGTGTTCGGTGAAGTGATGGAAATTGAACGAGTGTCTGCCTGGACAGACGGTTCCTTAGACGACCTGGACGATCTAACCAGAGCAAACACTGTCAGAAACAGAATGCCTCTAAGTCCCGTGTCAGAGTCCGAATACGAGTATGTACCTACAAGTCCATCTTACGACCCATGTGACGTGGATAAGCTGGATGTCGAGTTTGCCTCGTCTCCGATAGATGCCTTCTTCAAGCTCCCGGACGACATGATGTCCGCCACCGATGCCGACGCTTTGCAGGCACAGTCGCTGCCTTTTCCAAAGTCGTTCCAATCTGGGAGTTGCTCTTACAATCCCACCGCGGCGGCCCTCCACATATCTGAAGACGCACCTGTAACTCCAAATTCCAAACGCTCGTTAGACAGCCTTATTTGCCCAGGTGCGCCTGCACGCGAACCGTCTACAAAAGCAACTCGATCTTCAGAAACACCTCCGGTGCTCCGTACGGAGTAACCTTTGTCTTGAGCAACGCGAACGCTAGCCGGTGATTTTGAAGCCGTAACAACTGTGGTATTTGACCTAAAATGGTGGTGTTCAATGAAGTCGCACGTAGACACATACTGTATACATTTTCTGTGATTTCGGTAGTTATGTTTTCCAACGAATGGACTGTTTGTTGTCCGTTACTTTGCATACTTTCTTTTGCACTGAAAAAGCATTCAGGAACCAAATTCATCTTCTTGTTCAGTGCGGCGTTCTTTTTTACGACGATGGAAGTATTTATGCTGAAATTCGGCGTTAGGACAATGCGATACGACTACGCCATGAAAAACATTGGTATTCCTTTGTGGCTCTTGCCATGGTGGGTTGTGCGTGTACACTGGGTCCTAGACATCTATTGTTTGTTTGGGATACTTCAAAAAATAGGCGTTGAAAAAGGACCAGAAAGTGTGGTGTAAATTTTAAAACGGGACCTACAAAGTGTCCGTCCAATACGCGTTCACTTCTCTAATTCTCTTTTCGTCGATGTTGTTGTTCGACGCGTGAATTGAGGGGTAGCGAAAGTTTGGCCCAAGCAATGCGTATTCGACCCCGCCTCGCATGCGCAGTTTGTGACGCTTGGTTCCAACATAAATCGTGCGTCCTGCGCCGGCAGAGCGTTTCTTGTTCTTCGGCAGCTTGACGGTGTAAACGTGGATATAGTGCATCCAGCCCGATGGCGTTGTAAAGTACCGAGTGTTGTCAGTGAAGCGCACGATGCGTGATTCGACAAACGAGTGCCACCCACCATCGATCGCGGCACACAAGTCGCGCATGGTGGTGCACACCCGCGGCATACCGGACATGTTGGAGAACGGCAGAAGGTTCACGATGAGAGAGAGTGCGTGCGCATTAATGGTGGTCAAGCTCGTCATGTCCACCATTGCACTTTATTTTCAGGCGCCGAAAAGCAGGACGGAGCGAAAACGATGTGTGGGTAAATTCTAGGTCGGAACCAGCTCGTCCGATAATTTTTTCCGAATTTTGCATGATTCAGACCACATTTGTACGCAAATTTTTGAAAATTTTAAGTTTCGTAACGGACAAGTCGGACAAAAAGTGGGTCAAGTTGGAACGAGGTCGGAACCCATGTACGAAATGGCGAATTTCGTCACACGATCTCGACAATCTCGAGCCTAATTAGGAAGTATTTTGCAATCTCCAGAAATCTCGACCGTTACTTTTTACACCGAGGGATAAATGTGGTAAACTACCATATTAGGACCGAGATCATCCGAGATCACAAAATACTTCCTAATTAGGCTCGAGATTGTCGAGATCGTGTGACGAAATTCGCCATTTCGTACATGGGTTCCGACCTCGTTCCAACTTGACCCACTTTCTGTCCGTCTTGTCCGTTACGAAACTTAAAATTTTTGTTAAATTGCAGAAAATGGCACTTTTGTCAACAAAACCAGTTCATTTTTCACTCACAATATCGCGGCTGCAGCTCTCAAGTGATAAACTTGCAAAAGGTTTGCCCAAGAGGTGAATTGTCCTTCCTTCGTCGCTAACTTCGGCGCCTTAAATATTTTTCCTGTGGCTGCGCTTGCAGGTTACATGACGTCGGACGTGGAGTTCACCACGACGGAAAAGAAGAGCATCAGTAAATGGATGGAAGAACTGGAGCAGCCATTGTCTACGAAAATAGAGTTTTTCAACGTTGTTGTTGAAGTTTCTGAAGTCGAATTTGGCAAGCAATCAAAACCATACGTGCCCACTGTTCACGTTAAAACCCAACACGGTGGAGTTGATGTGTATTCCCCAACCGAAAACAACGAGGAAAGCGCACGTAACGCGCGGCGACAACTGTTTGATGACACGTGTTACGTTCTGAGCTACGCGGCAACATACAATCATCAACTAGAGTGTAAGATCCGTGGGAAGACTTTGAAACTGATCGACGGGTATATTGTTTCTGACGTTGGTGCTGCTGCTGAAGGTGTTAGAACAACATCAACTGTGGAACGTGTTGAGCCCGTCAAGAAGAAGACATGCGTGCCACAAACCAGTGAGGCAATTCACCGTGACGAATATTCAGACAACGATGATGACAACGATGATGACAACTTTGAAGAGGAGCTCGAGCTATGGAACTTTACGTCCGACGAATTGGTGGAAAAGCTTGAAAAGCTAACGGTTGAAACAACAACTCTCAAAGATGTTAACAATGCCGCAGACTCTGGACTGCGACAGATGAGCAAATCCAACAAACAAATACAAGAGGCATTGAACGATGCTGGATTTTGCATACCACCCGTTCCGTTACCTGGTGACCTGTCTTATTTTTGTCCCACCATACCACCTCCAGTTCGAGTGACTCTCACCAATGTCGATACTCCAACCAAGATTAGAACAAAGCGCGACCGTGTCGCTGTGCGATCTGAGTTGGAAGAATCAGTGTTGCAGCAAGAACGTGAACGTAAACAACTGCTTGACTTGTTCTTCGTCTACGAACGACGACTGGCTGCTCTGAAAGCACAAAATGCACAGTTGATGCGTGAAGTTGCGCTTGTGAAATCTGGTCTACCTGTTCCGCGAATCGGTCGCTAACAACGTAAAATTAGACACCGTTCGACGCACCAAGTGTGCAGAAAATGATACAATGGGACTTTTGTAGAGTGTGTGTTCATGTGTCAACCTTTTTGATTGTCTTTTTATTTTCTAATGAAATGTTGGTTAGACTTGCAAGTTTGAATTCACATACGCGATACCTCAACGCTATTATTGGACTAGGATCCGGAGTGTCGATACTGTCACTTCTTTTGCTTACACTAGCACAGATTGTTTCGTGTATAATGATCTCAGTGCCGACAATCTACAACAAAATTGGAACTGCAATTCCTAGTTCAGCGCTTGGTGGAACGTTAGTCATCGAAATGTTCGTGTATCATGGATTCTCTGATAATGAGCTTATATTCAAGGCGTGCATGATGTGGATATCGTTGGCGTTTATTGGGCTGTTGCGTGGTGATGCACGTACTCGAGCAGACGCTTTGGACACTCCGCTCTACGGTCCGTCTGTCGCAGCAGAAGCTTCAATTCGTTTTTGTTGCACTAGAATACGATCAGCGCTCGTATTTCCACCCCTTTGTGTCGTCATCATGGTTCGGGCGTTGATTCTACATAACTTTTGGATGTCGAGTGGAACAAATTATGAAATCAAAAGGATCAACTTTTGTTCGAGCGTAGCTTTTTGTTCCGTGTTTCTTTTCGCAGCCGCGCACGATAGATCCCCAAGTCAACATGTCTTTTCGAAGCTCGTTCGGTTTGCTAAACAGGTGTACGACAGTGTGTATAAGAGGATGTACGGCCGTATCCCAAATGGTAAGAAGAAAGTGATATAGTCGCAAAATTTGTTGTTCACATGTCACCTGTGCAACAAAGAAATGTCGGTGAGTGTGGTTGAAGCAACAGCTACAAAGTTGGCTGAGCACTGACCACGAAAGTTTACATATTTGTCGTTTTGGTAAAATGCACTGAACAAACAGGGCAGGGTTCAGTCAACCAACGGAATTCGCACCAATGAAGGCTGGTCTTACCGAGCTCCAGTGACGGCGAGTTGGACAACAATACAAACGTCATCGTTTCGTCCACCAACCTTGCCACTGTAAGTCTTTTTCGGCTTAGAAAACGGCGTCTTTGGTGCTTCGACCAAAATGCAAAAGTTCTTTAGTTCATCATCCATCGTCTTAAGCATTTCGGTCGTGCTGTTTGAATTTGAAAAGAACTGATTTGAAATTCCAATACATCCGACACGGAGAGCGTCGCGTAGTTGAAAACACATCGCCTACAGCAAAAAACAGAAGGCTGTCATTTCAAGACATCGGTGTCATGAGGGCCACTGCACCTCCTTTCTCTCGTTTGTCTGTGGTTACAACAAAGGAAATCGTGAGAGGTTTGCATGTAGACCCAGTGTGCAACACGGATGGCACATACCGTCAGCCATCCAACACTTCCACCAGCACCTTCGGACAAAGAAACCCAGCGACGTATGTGATTTCGTTCAAGTGCGTGCATGATATGTTGGCACTCAAATCTGAAACGACAATCCACGTGCGGTGAAAATTTCCTTCATAAATGTACAAAGTGCAGACGTACGCTAAATTTGATTCAAGGACCAATACTGCAGTGGAGTTTTCAAGGCCTTTGATTTTTCGTGTTGAGTTTATATGTGCGATAATTAGCTTGTGTGTTTCTCGAACGTCTGTGAAAAACGCACAAATCGGGTCAACAAGCACACCGCTATCGTAAAAATACAATTTCTGACCTTTTGTGCGAAGAGCATCGGCACCAAGACACTGCACACACAAATGGGAGACATAAAGTTAAAGGAGTTGTTGTTGGGAACACCATTAGGAAACAGAGAGGGGACAGAACAGATCACAGATGAGCTCGATCAGCACTTGATCGCAATTTCCGAGCTAATCCCAAGTGTATACGGAAACTCATCTTCGTGTAAGCACGCAGTAATGGAATTGAGGCGAGTTGTTGACAGCGACAACATAGACGGCAAGCGCGCGCTGCTTTTGTATAGTTTGTTTGCAGAGCCCGAAATTTGCCAGTATTGGAAAAATTATGAAGATGGCTCGGCAGAGCTAGCAACCGATCTTAGAACGCGTGTCCTTCCGTTTGTTGTTCCAAGGTTTTTCCAACATACTTGCCAGTCGCCGGATGCGTTTGTGACACTGACGATGGTTCTGGCAGAAATGTGGCAGGGCGAGAAATTGGGAAATTGGCCATTCTCACCATTATAGAGCCGTTTGGTAGTTGCGCAATGGAAAATACGGCAAACTGCGAGGAACCGCCTCCAGAAGGATCCACTGCAATGATAACGTGGTTCGTATTATAGTCTGACCCTCCGTAGATGTCTTGTTTTATGTCCCCGTAAATTCGCTTCATGAATGCATCAACGTCTTTAGAAGGGAACGCCCGTGACGTTGCATCGGCGGAGACGCCCATCGACTCGCTGTGAGCAACAAAGAAGGTGTCAGTTTGTGTATGGTAAGATAAAACAAAGTCAACGGCTACCGAAGAAGCATCGCCTGTAAGCCACACAACCGCACAGGGGTCTCAGTGCGTGCAATTGATAATGTAGAGTTCGAGGCTTACAAACCGGGTCGTCCGCCTGCGCATAAAGACACACACGCGAGTGTCGGTTGTGTAGCAAGAATCAGAGCACCAATAAGATCGTACCAGCAAACTCTTTACGACTTCCATCTTGGCACTGGACAGCCACCTTGGCATCCTGTTCACAGGTATGCACGGTAAATCCACCAAACATGAAAAGAAGTGATGGGTTTGTTGCGAGTTGCGTACTCGGCCAATTTATGTGTGCATCTGAAGGGCAAAACACAAATGTGTAAGAATCGGTTACGAACAAGGTCAAAAAGCGAGTGTCGGTGCTCTTACTTTTCAGGCTCGTCCTGTGACGGTTTGACAGGCACACATGAGCGTCAGAGATTGGAGTGCGAAACCAGTGGCAACGAGTTCGAGACTGGATTCTCACAGTCTTCATGCATTCATCTGTGACACGTCAAGGTCAGGACGTCAGATTTGTGGCATTGCAAGTGAGTCAGAGAGGTGGAAGCGTACCACACACTAGGCTGATACTTATGGTCTCGAACAGCTTGCGTCCCAGAGAGTCGGTCAGCTCGAACCTATGTACTAACTTCGACAGTCAGACACATACGAGGGTGGCTTGACGGGAAGCGTACATTTTGCTATAGTGATTGCCGGACTCGAGCAAGGTGGAGATACCTATAAAGACATACGAACATATAAGTCGCTGCCGCAATCGCTGGTGCAGATCAACATGTGTGTCATGCAACAGTGATGAAGGGGGCGAGCGACTTACAAAGAAGGCACGAAGACTGCATACTGCGCTAGCAAGAGAGAAGGGGCACGATCACTTGTCAGTCAAGTTCGATGGGCATCATCTACAAGATAACCTCCCCGTCCGGGAAGGGCTACGCTGGCGGCTAAACGCGCGGCTCGCATACCTGAGGAGCGGAACAATGACCTCTGCGAACACACAGGCGATGACATCAACGTCAATCTATCAGGACCGAACCGGATAAGAGCAATCCGCCTAAAAAGCATACCTGAAATTAATCCTGGATCACAGTAAGCCGCCTCCTGTGTTCGCGAGTTTTTTACAAACCAGTGAGCAATTGGCGTCAACACGGAGTTTGGGGGTTGGTAATGCGCGCCTCCAAAACAATCACGTCGCCCTAGCACAGACAGTGGGGTGAACGTTAGTTTTTCAATCGCGGTTCTGTGAAAGAGAGCTACGCACCGAGACACCCTTCAGCGACTACAAGAGTCGAACATGGCAGGCGCGAGACGATCATACAAAGTCAACAAACGACGTAAGGGACATTGGGGGAGAGGTAAAATTATTCAAGGTTGTGTGTTTTTTATGTTAGCGCAACAATTTTCAATGTGCCTATACTGCGAGCGGGATGCCATCGTCAACCGGACAGGTCGTTCTTTGACAACCGTCGATAAGTACACACTAATTAATATCTATGTAGTAGAAGGTGACCAGGTACTTGGATGTTACCCGATTTATCTGGTCTGCGGCTTGTGGGGCCGGCGCCGCGCCAGTGTGTCCCCGTGGGTCAAACGTTTCCGGTTTACAAGAAGGCACTGAAACGTATTCGACGTGTCGCGGCACGCAAACCAAATGCTTACAACGTGCCACCTCTCGATGTGAACGGCATGTGTGCCATTTGCTATGAGAGGCTTGACCGCGAATCCATGGCCGACGTTTCGCGTTACGAAGACCTCGCAAACTCAACAGAAGTCGAAGCGCTCTTTGAAAATACCGGCTGTGGACACTGTTTTCACCGTACCTGTCTTGAAATACACATGCGAAGTGGCGAAGCGTACAGTAGACGATGTCCGCTATGCCGCAAGCCCATTGACCAGGCCGTGCTCGACACGGTGTTTCAACCTCCCCCACCTCTCCCACCTCCCCCACCACCTTCTTCCATGCAATTTGGCGATTACAACCAATCCAACATGTTGCGTCAGCCGGGTGAAGCGTGGGAAGGGTTTACGCGCAGGCAGAACATTGGGACTCTCCTCTCGAAAATTTATATTCACGTTGACCCGAGACGCTCCGCTACGCTTGCACCAGTGCTGTCGGAGGCCAGTTTTGCAATTGACCAGCTGGCTGAGGTGCTCTCGCCGACTCCAGAGGAAGCAGAATGGAGGATCAGCGGCTTCATCTTCGTCACGACGTCAAATTGGCTGCTCGCGCTGTTAAATAATTTCGTCGAGGCCGAGTTTGGCGTCGTGCAGTTCCAGATTCTCGACCACCTGCTCAACACATTCCCGTCTATCCGCTTGCCCATGTTTCTCGAAGGTTCAGATGCCCAACGAGATTTCGAAAGATTCCTGGAAGATCAACGCGTCGCGATGGTGACGCCCAATGCCGGACAGGCTTGGGTCAACAGGCTCCGCCAGCTTGAATTCGACAATGGCGTCACGCCAGCGGATGGCTTCAACATGCGGTGCTTTTTTGAATATTACGACCCACCCTCTTCTCGAGCTTCCACACCTCCACACTACGACGGCTACGGGATGGGCAATTCTGGCTTTTGATTCAAGCCTCGGTGCTTAGGCGACGATGCATGGCTTCTCGTAAACTGGTCGCGAACGTCTTTTCTGTCGTCAAACTTTCTAATCGTTGGGCTAGAAGCCAGTACCGATCATGAAGGTTTACGATAAATACGTCAAGGTGGTCATCAAAATCTTCCTTTTCTTTCAAGAAGCAAAACAATGTGTCGAAGTACTCTGATATCATGCTGTGCCTTTGTTTTTCATCCGCAGCCATTTTTTTAACGACCGACATGTGCGCGAAAGAATTTCTTTCGTCGATTGACATTTTTTCGAGCTTCTTCTTTTGGTGAAATTCAAGCCATCGTGTCGTATGAAACCGCTTGTACAGCTGGCAAATTGCGTTTGAGTATAGTTGAGTGCCTCGAGGCGTGCGTCGTATCCTGTAGAGTTGGCCAAGTTGTAGTCTTTCGAAAAATCGCCGAGTGTTTAAATCGAAAGATTCTATGCTTTGTTTTGTTGCTTGAGCAAATCCGCGACAAAGCAAACGCCCTTCTACAATCCAATCCAATTTGCCAATCCAATTGTCCGCGTTAACGTCAAGCCACTTCATTATCTCGCACCAAAGCTCAGGAATGAGTTGTGGGACGACCATATTGAGTCAATGGTTTGAGGCGCCGGCAATATTATGTACTTTGGGCAAGCTTTTCGATGCAAAAGTGAAGATTGATGGGTTTGAACCGAATACTTCAGTCTTTCCTGACAGTCAATGGGTCTCCCCCCATCGTCTAGCAAGTTGAGCTCACAGGTATTTCGTAGCGAGATATTTTTTATCATCACCGGGCTAGGGTGTGACCGCATTAACGAGTTGATCAAGTTCGTCATCGACGATCAGCCGAAATACCCCTTTGGTCTTGCACGGTTACACTGCTATTAAATGGATGCATCGCATTCTTCCCCCACTGAGATTCGAAGCCACACTTGTGTCGCCCTTCGAATACCACTAACAACTAGGCAATCTTCACTTGAGTGATGTATGGTATGACATGGCATTGTTACTTATACTCCCCCCACATGAAGCACCCCCTGAGGCTCGAACTCACCGTTACGTCTGGTATCAATTTCAAAAAAGATATTGCCATTTTTACACATTTTCCTCGACAATCCCTCCCAAGCAGCGACATCTTAGACTTTTTACTCAATCGATTTCCTCGTAAAAGTCGTAATCGAAAGTCGTAATCGAAAGTAGTAAACGCTTACGGTCGGCGTGGGCGGCCCATCCGTGCTGGAAGACTGCCCTGGCGACGCACTCCGGAACGCCGACGGTCAGCTCGTCGCGGTGCTCCGCCCACGCTACCTCGAAGCACTCACGGTCCCGTTCCTCGACGCGGCGCTGCAGCTTCTTGGTGAAGAGGACGACGTAGAAGCGGACGGTCAGCACCGTCCATAGCTTTTGCAAACGTGTCCGGGCTTTGAGCCATACAAAAAAGGGGTCGAGGCGCAGCTTGGCCGATGCGTACTGCAGCGCGTCGCCGTTTTGCGCCACCGCCGCCATCACCACCTCCCGGTCGGCCTTCAGATCAGCCGACGCCCAGTGCAGCACGTCGCCATTTTCTGCAACCGCCTCAAGAACAAACTCCCGGTTGCGATGCAGCTTGGCCGAAGCGAAAGCCAGTGCGTCGCCATTGTTTGCCACCGCCGCCATGACCACCTCTCGGTCGGCCCGCAGCTCGGCCGAGGCGAACTGCAGCGCTTCGCCGTTTTGCGCCACCGCCGCCATCACCACCTCCCTGTCGGCCTGCAGCTCGGCCGAGGCGTGCTCCAGCGCGTAGCCGTATTCTTTCACCGCCACAAGAACAAACTCTCGGTCGCCCCGCAGCTCGGCCGAAGCGAACTTCAGCGCGTAGCCATATTGCGTCACCGCCACAAGGACGAGCTCCCTGTCGGCCTGTAGCTCGTCCGAAGCGAACTCCAGCGCACAGCCATATTCTGCCACCGCCGCCATGACCACCTCCCGGTCGTTCTGCATCTCGACCGAGGCGTAAGCTAGCGCGTGGCCATCTTGATTCATCGCCGCCATCACCACCTCCCGGTCGTTCTTTAGCTGGCCCGATGTCCACTCCAGCGCACAGCCGTGTTGCGCCACCGCCGCCATCACCACCTCCCGGTTGCGACGCAGCTCGTCCGATGCGTAAGCTAGCGCGTGGCCATCTTGATTCATCGCCGCCGTCACCACTTCCCGGTCGCCCCGCAACTCGTGTGACGCGAACTGCAGAGCTATGCCGTGTTGCTCCACCGCCGCCATCACCACCTCCCGGTCGGCCCGAAGCTCGGCCGAAGCGTAAAACAGCTCGTAGCCATTTTTTGCCACCGCCGCCATCACCACCTCCCAGTCGGCCTGCAGCTCGAAAGAAGCGAACTGCAGCGCGTGGCCATTTTCCGTCACCGCCACCATCACCACCTCCCGGTCGTTCCGCAGCTCGGCCGAAGCGTATATCAGCGCGTGGCCGTCGTCTTTCACCGCCGCAATCACGACCTCCCGGTCGGCCTGCAGCTCGGCCGAAGCGTGCCGCAGCGCGTAGCCATCTTGTGCCACAATGTTTAGAAAAATGTCACGATAGGTCCAATCACCACTTCCGTCTACAGCATTCATTGCAACGTGGATGGCGGTTCAATATCGACGAGGCGCCGACAATCAAATGTATGTGAGGTAGGCAAACGCAGAACACTCACGTACAAATCACAAACTATGGGTAAACACGTCAGTAAATACACTCTTCTAATGCGTGTTGTCCGGCGCCGCAACAACATTGTAAACCACACCACACTGCAGCATCTTTGATTGCTTGATCATTCAAGAAAAAAGACAGCAGAAAGCTCACCTGTTTACCCATACATTTTATTGTCGGCGCCTGGTCGATATTCAACCGCGAGTCACGTTGCAATGAATGCTGTGGCCGGAAGTCCGTGGACCAATCATTCCTTTGTGCTTGCGGCGGTGGCAAAGTATGGCAGTGCACTGCAGTACGCTTCGGCCGAGCTGCGGGCCAACAAGGAGGTGGTGATGGCGGCGGTGGCGCAAGATCATTACGCGCTGCAGTGGGCCTCGGCCGAGCTGCAGGCCGACAGGGGGGTGGTCATGGTGGCGTTGGCACAAAATGGCCTTGCGCTGCAGTTGGCCTCGGACGAGACGAAGGCGGATCGGGAGGTGGTGATGGCGGCGGTGGCGGAAAATGGCGACGCACTCTTGGAGGCATCGGACGAGCTGCAGGAAGACCTCTTTTTCGTCTGGTTCCAAGCCCGGACACGCTCGAAAAAGCTGTGGACGGTGCTCAGCGTCCGCTTCTACGTCGTCCTTTTTGTTAAGAAGTTGCAGCGCCGCGTCGAGGAACGGGACCGTGAGCGCTTCGAGGTAGCGTGGGCGGAGCACCGCGACGAGCTGACCGTCGGCGTTCCGGAGTGCGTTGGCAGGGCAGTCTTCCAGCACGGATGGGCCGCCGGCCGTAAGCGCATGCGCGTTGAGTGAGAGTTACAGTAGGCACATTAGCCGTTACGTCTGGTATCGCACAATGTAAAATTTCAAGACAAACGCAAACTTACGGTTGCTTACGCTAATCTTCACTTGCCCAAAAAACAAGTAAACTGATACGAACCACTCGATAAAAACATGAAGCAGTCGTCGATCTTCTCGTTCGTCGCCAAAGGTGGCTTGGCGCCGCATACTCCTGTAGTCGATTTATTTTGCGGGATAGGTGGCTTCTCTACGGGTGCAAAAGAAGCGGGACACAACATAGCACTTGCGGTCGATTGCGATCCGTTTTTATTAGGCGCTCACGTAAGAAATCACCCCGAGGCCGAGCATGTTTGTGTGAGTTTGCCGTGTGATTGTCTTCCGTTGCCCAAAAGTGGAGATTGGCACATCCACGGCTCGCCGCCATGCCAGAAACTGTCCATCATGCAACCAATGCAAACTAAAGAAGACCGTGAGGAAGCAATCGACATGGTCGAGTGGTTCTTGACCTTTGCGCTATCGAGCTCGGCCACGAGCTGGTCAATGGAACAAGTAGCGCACAGACGGGTTGTGCAAAAGCTTGAAATACTAAAACAAAGGCACCCGCTCAAAGTAGACTTCCTTGTTTTAGACGCTGTTGATTTTCAAGTACCCCAACATCGACGTCGAATTATCGGCGGCTCGCCGTTCTTGATTAACAACCTCAGAATTTTTAAATCTCTGAAAAGAAAACGACGTTCAGTCCGTGACGTCTTTTCTGATCCGCCAGCAGATTATATACGCAACTCTCTCTACTCACGGCCCGACCCGGTAACGAAAGAGTGTGTAGCGGTGCCGGCCAAAGACCAGATACGCACGATCGACAAACCTTCTTTTACGGTCTTGGCGACAGGCCACCTCAAATGGGCGAACGGTGATGGTGTGGTGCTACGCCACTTCAGGGCGGCGGAAAAAGCTGTTTTACAAACGTTTCCAGAGAACTACAAGCTACCCTGGAACTCAGAGATCGCATTAATTGGCGTCGGAAACGCGATTCCACCCGCGCTTGCACGTGTCCTCATGACACCGACTTCAAATCG
>Ga0315315_10004598_pt1 | contig 12723 bp, 8 predicted proteins | sample M140m3416metaG_FD_203699 | JGI IMG/M metagenome (GOLD analysis project Ga0315315, IMG submission 203699) | Ammonia-oxidizing marine archaeal communities from Monterey Bay, California, United States - M1 40m 3416 | ecosystem: Environmental > Aquatic > Marine > Intertidal zone | place: USA...
TACTCTATATTCATTGATGCTAAAAATTACAATGCATATTACAATGCTGGAGGAGTTAATTTTTTGAAAAAGGATTATGAAAGAGCAATAAAATTATTTACCAAGGCCATTGCTATTAAGCCTGATTTTGGAGATGCATACAATGATAGAGGAAGCAGTTATAGAATGTTAAGAAAATTTGATTTGGCTTTAGAAGATTATAAAAAAGCCGGAAAATATATGCCAAAACATGCATTTGTTTTTAATAATCTAGGGGCAGTTAAGAAAATGTTAAAAGATTTTGAAGGAGCAAAAGCTGCATATGGCAAAGCTTTGGCGTTGGACCCAGAATTTTATCTAGCCTATAATAATAGAGGTGCTATGAGTTTTGAGCAAGGGAAGTACGACGAAGCTTTACGTGATTTTAACAAAGCGATTGAAATCAATCCAAAATATGCACCTGCATATAACAATAGGGGTAGTGTAAAGGACAAAAAGAAAAAATATAAAGAAGCAATTAAAGATTTTGACTTGGCTATTTCTTTGAATAAAAGTTATGCAAATGCCTATGCAAATAGAGGTACGGCAAAAGAAATGAACCGGGATATGGAAGGAGCATGTATGGATTGGGCCAAAGCTCGGGAGCTAGGTTCTGATGTAGGAAAAGCTTACCAATCAGAAAATTGTGAATTTTAACCAACTATAAACGAACTAAGAAAGTCAAGATGAAAAATATATGTATTGTAGTAGGTTCTTTATTTATTTCGAATATTTATTGTCAGAATATAGAATTTAAAGCAGGTAATTTTAAAGATAAGAAGGACGCATTTAAAACTGCAGTAGCTCATTTGGAAAAAGGAGATGAGTTTTTAGAATCAGGAAATGAATCTATCTATGCAGTTAAATCTCCAGGAAACAATTTTTTGGCGGCTATTCAAGAATATGAATATGCTTTTAAATTTAATCCGAATAGTGCGGAGTTGAATTTTAAAATGGGTAATGCTTATTTGTATACAAATGAAAAGTATAAAGCGCTAAAATTTCTGGAAGCAGCTGAAAATCTGAATCCAGAAGTGGATCCATTTTTGGATTTTTATATGGGAATGGCTCAACAATTAGATATGGATTTTGCAGGCGCTTTAAAACATTACGAAAAATTTGAAGGTGCTACGAAGTCAAAGCATGTTGAAACTTTAGGAAGAATGCTAAAAAAACGTAAGGCTGAATGTAAGCATGGAAAGAGTATTACTGCATCTCCAATCCGGGCTTGGGTTGATAACGTTGGAAATATTAATTCTCCAGAGGATGATTACAGCCCTTGTATTTCAACGGATGGGGGCACGATTATGTTTACCTCTAGAAGAGAGAATGGCCATAAAGCAGATGAGGTTGGAGTTTATGATGGAGATATTTACATTACGGAAATTAGTAATGTAGGAAAATGGTCAAAACCCAAAAATGTTGGAAAACCGTTAAGCACAGAAAATGATGAAACATCTACAATGCTCTCCTATAATGGTACTAAATTATTAGTTTTTAAAACAGAAGGAGAGGACTACAACGTTTATGAAAGTAATCTAAAAGGAGCTTCCTGGAGTGCTCCGGGAAAGTTACATAGAAGTTTAAATACGATTGTTAACCAAACGCATGCTACTTATAATTTTAATGATAGAAAAGTTTATTTTATTTCGGATAAACAAGTAGGATCGAGCAGTAAAGGAACAGACATATATTTCTGTGGTCGCAAGAATGGTTCAAAAGAGGAATTTGGAGCTGCGCAATCAATAGGCAAAGAAGTAAATACGAAGTTTAACGAAGGGTCGGTATATATGCACCCTGATGGCGAAACGATGTATTTTAGTAGTGAAGGACATAATTCAATGGGAGGGTATGATATTTTTATGTCTGAGAAAAAACAAGGAGTTTGGCAGGTCCCGGTTAATATGGGATATCCAATTAATACTCCATATGATGATCATTTCTTTGCAGCTACTGCTAGCGGCAAGTATGCTTATATATCCTCTAATAGAGAAGGCGGTAAAGGTGGTTTGGACATTTATAAAGTAACTTTTTGGGGAAGTCCAAAAGAATTGATAGTTGATACAGAAGATTTCTTGTTGGCGAGTGTTGCTAATCCAATTCAAGATATTAAAATAGAAAGCAAGGTAAAGGTAAATAAGAAATCGCTAACTGTCTTTAAAGGAGCTACTATTGATGCTATTGAAAATAAACCGGTCGAAGCTAAGATGGAGATTATAGACAACAGTACTGGACAGAAAATGGAGACATTTTTCACCAACAGTGCTACGGGTAAATTCTTATTGTCATTAAATGCTGGTCGAAATTATGGAATTTCTGTTCAAGCTGATGGGTATTTATTTCACTCAGAGAATTTTGATATTCCCAAGCAGAGCTCATTTAGCATGGTAAACAAAGAAATTAAATTAAAGAACATCAAAATTGGAAGTAAAATTGCGCTTCGAAATGTGTTTTTTGATGTGGGTAAATCGACGATCAAGGATGCGTCCAATACAGAGTTAGATCGCTTAGTAAAGCTTTTAAAAGATGTGCCAGGATTAAAAATTGAATTATCTGGCCATACAGATAATACAGGAAGTGAAAGTTTGAATAAGAAGTTATCTCAGGATAGAGCTACAGCGGTTGTTAATTATTTAAAAGCGAAAGGGGTTGTTGCAGAAAGATTATCTGCAAAAGGATATGGTTCTTCTCAACCAATAGCAAACAATGCATCATCTGAAGGTCGTCAAGAAAATAGACGTACAGAATTTAAAATTATTGCTAATTAGAATGGTAATAGCAGCGGTTCCAATTAATTCAATATGACTGGAGTATTTGTTGCTGCTAGATTTTTTACATTGACTTTAGCCATCTGATTGTCTAATCATATTTTAAATTCTATAAATTAATTTAATTTCTGCTAATAAAATAGCGATCAAAGTTTACATTTGTCTTTCAATATTATATACATGAGTAAACCGTCTATTCCAAAAGGTACAAGAGATTTTTCGCCAACTGAAATGGTGAGAAGGAGCTATATTTTTGATACGATTAAGAAATCATTTATTAAATATGGCTTCCTTCCTATCGAAACACCTTCTATGGAAAACTTGAAAACGCTTACTGGAAAGTATGGCGATGAAGGTGATAAGTTGATTTTTAAAGTATTGAATAGTGGTGATTATTTAAAAAAAGCCGATAAGGAAGCAATCGAAGAAGCGAATTCTTCGAAGTTGATTGGCTCGATTTCTGAAAAAGCATTGCGTTATGACTTGACTGTGCCTTTTGCAAGATATGTAGTACAACATCAAAATGATCTAGCATTTCCTTTTAAACGCTACCAAATTCAGCCTGTTTGGAGGGCTGATAGACCGCAAAGAGGAAGGTATAGAGAGTTTTATCAATGCGATGCTGATGTAGTAGGAAGTAACTCCTTATTGTACGAAGTTGAAATTGTTCAATTGTTAGATGAGGTACTGTATAATTTGGGTATTCCGGGCTTTACCATCAAAATCAATAACCGAAAGGTATTGAGTGGGATTGCTGAAATAACAGGAGAATCCGATAAAATTATTGACATCACTGTTGCCATTGATAAGTTGGATAAAATTGGAGAGGAAGGAGTTGTCAAAGAGTTGGAGAGCAAAGAGGTCTCAGCTTCAGCAATTGAAAAAATAAAACCTTTGTTTTTATTGAAAGGAGGTTACAAAAAAGTTGTTTCAGAAATGAAAACAATGCTTCAAGATTCAGAAATTGGATTGAGAGGAATAGAAGAATTAGCGTTTATATTTGAAACAATCGATGCGTTAGGATTGAAGAAAGCAACTTTTGAATTTGATGTAACGCTTGCTAGAGGCCTAAACTATTATACAGGAGCTATTTTTGAAGTGTCTGCCAACAATGTTAAGATGGGGAGCATATCAGGCGGAGGTCGATATGATGATTTAACAGGTATTTTCGGTTTAAAAGATGTTTCTGGAGTTGGAATATCTTTTGGAGCGGATAGGATTTATGATGTTTTAGATGAATTAGAATTATTTCCAGAATTTTCTGCAGAATCCACTCAAGTAATGCTTGTTAATTTTGGGATAGATAATCTATTTTGTTTAAAGGTATTAAAAGAACTGAGAGAAAACAGTATTAATGCTGAGTTTTACCCATCTTCAGTAAAGTTGAAAAAACAAATGAAATATGCGAATGATAAAAATATTCCATTTGTAATTTTTATAAACGAAGAAGAGGTTGCTAGTAATTCACTAGAGCTTAAAAACATGCTGACAGGAGATCAGCAAAAGTTAACGATAAAGGATGTTATTACTACCATAATAGATAAAAAATGAGTGAAGCAAAGCATATAATATCATCAGCACATTTATCAATTCAAAAAATTGATGAAATAGTAAAAACAAATGTTCGCTTAAAGCTATCAGACGATTCTATTCAAAAGATAAAAAAATGTCGTAAGTATTTAGACTTGAAACTAAAGAGAGGAGACGAAGTGTTTTATGGTATTAATACTGGGTTTGGTTCGTTATGTAATACTGTTATTTCCAAAAAAGACTTAAGTCAATTGCAAGAAAACCTTGTTATGTCTCACGCTTGCGGATTGGGAGATGAAGTTGAGCACGATGTCGTTAAATTGATGCTCTTATTGAAAATTCAAGGTCTCTCATTAGGATATTCGGGTATAGCTTTGGAAACGATTCAAAGACTTATCGATTTTTATAACAATGATATAATACCAGTTGTTTATCAGCAAGGTTCATTGGGAGCATCGGGTGATTTAGCTCCACTTGCGCACATTTCACTCCCTCTATTGGGAAAAGGATATGTTGATTTTGACGGAAAACGACGGAAAGCTAAAGATGTTCTTGAAGAATTGAATTGGAAGCCAATTGTTTTAAATTCTAAGGAAGGACTGGCATTACTAAATGGCACTCAATTTATGAGTGCACACGCAGTTTGGGCATTGATAAAAGCTAATCACTTATCTGAGTTTGCTGATTTGGTAGGGACCATGTCTTTAGAGGGGTTTGATGGTAGGATCTCTTCTTTTGCTGAAGCTGTGCATTTGGTTAGACCGCATAAAGGTCAGTTAGAAACGGCTAGAAATATTAGAAAATATCTAGAAGGAAGTGAGTTAATTAACCAAGATAAGGTTAATGTTCAAGATCCCTATTCGTTTCGCTGTATGCCTCAAGTGCACGGAGCTTCTAAGGATGTAATAGAATATGTATCGGGAGTAGTTGAAATTGAAATAAACTCTGTTACAGATAACCCAACAATTTTCCCAGATGAAGACATGATAATATCTGCGGGGAATTTCCATGGGCAACCTTTGGCATTGAGTTTAGATAACTTGGCGATTGCAATAGCAGAATTGGGTAGTATTTCTGAACGACGAATTTATAAATTGATTTCAGGAACCAGAGGCCTTCCTCCGTTTCTGGTTGCCAATCCAGGTTTAAATTCAGGGTTTATGATACCGCAATATTCAGCAGCTTCAGTTGTAAGTAAAAATAAACAATTATGTACACCTAGTTCTGTAGATACAATTGATTCGAGTAACGGGCAAGAAGACCATGTTAGTATGGGAGCAAATGCAGCCACTAAAACACTAGAAGTAATCAAGAACGTTGAAAAAATTATTGGAGTAGAATTATTTACGGCAACTCAAGCACTCGAATTTAGAAAACCTTTGAAGTCTTCTGAATACATAGAAAGCCTAATTATTGAGTTTAGAAAACTTGTTCCATTTGTGGGTGATGATAAAATCATGCACGATGAAATGGAAAAATCAAGAGTATTTGTCCAGGAATTTGAATTTTAACATTTGAAGACTCTATATCTAATACCTGGGACCGGAGCAGATCATCGTTTTTTTTCTAGATTACAACTTGATGCAAATACACAAGTAATTAAATGGACTGAATGGGGAAATGCCCAAACAATTCGAGAATACGCTGAGGTACTAAGTTTGCAAATTAATACAGAAGAACCTTTTGGAATTTTAGGAGTTTCGTTTGGTGGTATGCTAGCTGTTGAAATGTCGAAATTTCTTGGCCCAGAGAAACTTATTCTTGTCTCAAGTGCAAAGTTGTATAAGGAACTTCCTATTATCGTTAGAATTTCGAGAAGGGTAGGAGTGCATTATCTTATTTCCCCATGGCTTATTAAAATAATTCCATTTGCTGGAAAAATATTTGGCGTTTCTAAAAAAGATAAACGTTTTTTTGATAAGATGATAGATGAGACTCCTAAAGGACATTTAAAAAAAACAATTCGTTCCATACTATATTGGAAAAATACAGTTATCCCTTCTGACGTAATTCATATTCATGGCTCACATGATAAAGTAATTCCAATAAAAAAAATACAGAGACCTACTGCTATAGAAGGTGGTGGTCACTTTATGGTTTATAATATGGCCGATCAAGTTGGCGAAATTATTAATGAGTACTTATAATCTTATTCCGACTACACAAACATCATCGATTTGATCAAAGTCATCTTTCCAAGTTTCAAATTCGGATTGTATAGCATTTAATTGATCGGACATTTTTTGCTCTTTAATTTTACTGAGTAAATTATTAAATGGCTTGTATTTATATTTTTTTCCTCGTTTCCCTCCAAATTGATCAGCAAATCCATCCGTAAATAGGTATAAAATGTTTCCAGGATTTACAGGTATAGTCTTCCCTTTAAATGGTTTTTGCGTGAGAAACCTTCCTATTGGTTGTTTGCATCCTTTAATTATCTGTGATTCAATTCTATCTTTATCAAAAATCCAAAGAGGATTGTTAGCTCCCGCGAATTCGATACTTTTTCCATCTTTATTTATCCGGCATAATGCTATATCCATTCCATCCATGATTTCTGTAGCACTTTGTTCAAATGTGTTGATTACCAACTCCGTTACCTTGTCCAAAATTGCAGCCGGTTCGTATAAATTATATTCTCTAACTGCTCTGTTTAAAGCATTGTTGCAAACTACACTTACCATAGCTCCTGGCACTCCGTGTCCTGTGCAATCTGCAACCCCTACCAACAAACCTTTTGGTGTTTCCTCTATCCAATAGAAATCTCCTGCAACGATGTCTTTTGGTTGGTAATAAACAAAGCAGTCATTAATACATGCATTTATGGACTCTCTAGAAGGTAAAATTGCTTCTTGTATCCTTCGAGCGTATGTTATACTATCTGTTATTTCTTCGTTTTTAATCTCAATTATGTTTTTTTGTCGCACTAATTGATCATTCGAAGTTTCTAAGGATAAACGCGAAATTATTTCTTTCTTATGCAGCCTATACCGTGTTTGGATCAGGAATATTAAGAAAAAAGCAACTGTTAAGTTAAGAAGACCTCCGTTTATAACAATTTCATCAAACGATAGCGGGCTATTAAGATAAAACATTCCTCCAATAGAAAGCAAGCATAATATAACTAATGCTATACTGTATCGCATTCTCCAGAGCATTAACATACCTCCTCCAATAAGAATTGCCAACATTGCAAAAGTTTGTTGCTGAAACATTTCCAATTCCATAAAGCTGTAGAAGTATCCATTTTGGATAACAAGCGCTGTATAAGATAGAAACATGAATAGTTCTATTCCAGATTGCTTTTTATTATGAATAAGGAGCAATGCCAACACAAATATTGAGATACTACATCGAATTATACAAAATGAAAACCAATTTTCTGGAGTAACAAAGTAATCACTTAGCGTCCATAAGGGGTTTAGAATTAAAGCTACCCAGCTCGCAATTTTGAAGTATTTTACAGAAAGCGCATTTAAATCACTTTGCCAATCAACGATGTTATTTTCCATAGATGTTAGCACTAATATAAACAAAAATAGGTAGCTCACTATTTTTGTTATGACTTATAATAAGTGTTTTATAAGTCCTTAGTTTTAGCTATTTTACCATTGCTATAGGTTTCTTCCTTTGTGGGTTTTCCTTGTTGATTATAATAGGTCCATTTTCCGGTTTTATAATAATCATATGCATTGAGGTCATAGTTTAAAGTACCTTTTTGTTTAGTAACCCCATTGTTGTAAAAGTCATTTTGTACAAAGCTTAATTTCTTAACTCTCTTCAATACGGTTTCCTCTTGTCCGGTTTCATAGTAAGATCTTTTGGCAATATGGTATAGGAAACTTTTGTGAAATTCTTCATAGAATTCCATGTTACCATTTGCATAATAATCAACCCATAATAGCGCAGAACCACCCATGTATTTAACTTCAGACTTTAATGTTCCGTCAGGATAGAATTTCTTTTGTAGTGACCTGAAACCATCAATGTTTTTAAATTCTCTTTCTATTTGCCCATTTGGATAGTAGTTTTTGTAGACTTTAATTTGTCCATCAATGTAATATCCACGATGCAGTAGTGTGCCATCGTCATAAAAATCTTCTTTCCAGTTGTTTACGGCATAACCATTTTCCATTCTTACTGAATCTCCTTCCAAAGCCATGTTTAAAGGCTCGTAAAGTTGAATTCCATAAGTTTCGTCTATTATGGATTTGTTGTATGTTTTTTCTTTGGGAATTTGGCTCTCAAGGTCTAACTGAGCATAAGATACACCAGATATTATGAAGACACTTAAAAGTACAATACTTTTCATACGAAGTTGGTTTAAATTGGTTTGTTCAGGTCCTATCCCGTAAATATACAAAATAATGTCTAAATCTTAAAATATTTAGACGGCCTTTTTTTGATTAAGCTCCGCAATTTTGATACCAAAGTAACCGTAAGTAATTGTCATAATAGGACTTATTATATTAAAGAAACAGAATAAAAAGTATTCGCCGGTAGCAACTCCTAATACATGGGATTGTGCTGCCCCACAAGTGTTCCATGGAACTAGTACAGATGTAACTGTTCCGCTATCTTCTAAAGTTCGACTCAGATTTTGAGGAGCAAGACCTCTGTCTCTATAGGTTTTTGAAAACATTTTTCCAGGCACTACAATTGCTAAGTATTGGTCGGATGCAGTTACATTAAAGCCAATGCAAGTCAAAGTTGTAGTTGCAATTAAAGACCCTCTAGATTTAGCTTTTGATACAATTACCTCTGTTATTTTACTTAACATACCAAGTTTATCCAAAATTCCTCCAAAACTCATCGCACAGATAATTAGCCATATTGTCCCCATCATACCCGACATTCCGCTGGTTCCAAGTAGTTCGTTGACTTGGTCGCTAGAAGTGTTAACCGACGTATCTATCGTCATAGCGTTTATTACACTGCGGTATGAAGCCTCTAAATAATTGCTTCTTGTTAAGGTGGCGGTTAAACCTAACTTATTGATATTCTTATCACCTAAAGACAATTTGAAATTATCCGTTGCAGCCGTGTCAGTAGCTTCCGGCAGTACAAAGGTTCCTTCCGCGGCAACTTCCCCTCCTTTGCTTATGACCAACTGGTAGCTTCCGCCATCTACATTTTTTAATTTGGAATTTCCTTTTATTTTTTCACCTTTTTGATGCCATTCAAAAGAATACTCGGAAGTATTTTCACCCTCGATTATAACGGTGTTTTTCATTCCATTTTGGTTGATAATTTCTGGCTGAAAAATGAGTGCTGCGACTCCACCTAACAAAGCCCCTGCAAAAAGAGCTGGAATTGCAGGTACTTTTTTAATTATCATAAAAACAACAGCTACAGGAACTAAAAATAACCATGGAGTTATACAAAAAGAACCTTCAATAGCTGAAAGTATTTCGTTTATTTCTTCAGTTGAACCGCCTTCGCCAACGAAGAATCCTAGGATCAAGAAAATAAATAACGTAATTACAATAGAAGGAATTGTGGTCCACATCATATATCGAATGTGCGTAAATAAGTCGGTACCTGCAACCGCAGGAGCTAGGTTTGTTGTATCGCTCATAGGCGACATTTTGTCCCCAAAATATGCTCCAGAAATTATTGCTCCAGCGATTAAACCAGTATTTATATCCATCGCTTGGCCAATGCCAAGTAAAGCAACTCCTATTGTAGCTATGGTAGTCCATGAGCTTCCTGTTGCTAACGAAATAATCGCACTAACTATGCAAGCAGCAAATAGAAATATCGTAGGGTTTAAAATTTTAAGTCCGTAATAAATCATACTTGGTACGATACCGCTAATTAGCCAGGTCCCTGCTAAGGCACCGATTAATAAAAGTATCAGTAATGCGGGAAGGGCTGATAAAATGGAATCGCTAATACCACTGAGCATATCTTTCCATTTGTATTTAAGTCGCCATCCGATTAGCGCTGCTATTGCAGTTCCAAATAACAATGCCATTTGGTTAGCCCCGCCTAAAGAATCATCCTCCCAAATAGAAATAACAGATAGCATTAAAAGAATAACCAAAGCAATTATTGGAGTTAATGCCTGAATTAAAGAAGGTTTTTTGAATGTAGATTCCATATTAGCTTATAATTAATCGTTGTAAAAATACCTTTTTCCAAGAGATTGGGAAAGACTTGTAATTTATAAATCTTTGAATGTCTTTTTTTTGCGACCAAAATGCCTCCAAACTATATTACGAGAATACATACCTTCCATTTCTGTAAAACTTTTGTATACCATTTGTTTTCGCTTCTTATTCAATTGGGGAATGTTTTTGTAAAAATGAAAATGTGCTTTTAAGATACTTCCTATGTGCCTTATTTTACCAGAAAAAAGAAATTTTATTCCAGCTATGCCATCTAGGAATAATCGTGTAATTATTTTAATTAAAAGACCCTTATCAAGGTTTTTGTACAGCGTAAATAAACTGTTTCTAAAGTTTAAATATGTTTTTTTTGGATTGATATAGTTTAATGTTCCTCCGCCAACATGATAAACAGAACTAGACCCACAATACATTATTTTTCCTCCACTGTTTTTTATTCTCCAGCAAAGGTCTATTTCTTCCATATGCGCTAAGTAACTCTCGTCAAACCCTCCAAATTCATGAAATGATTTAGCCTTAAGAAACAAACATGCTCCACTGGCCCAAAATATTTCAGCATTATCATCATATTGTCCTTCATCCTTTTCTACATGGTCAAAAATCCGACCTCGACAAAATGGATAGCCATTTTTATCAATCATTCCACCTCCAGCTCCCGCATGCTCAAAATATTCCTTATTGTTATATGCTAATATTTTTGGCTGCGCCGCAACAATTTTTTCATCGCTTTCTAATAATTGTATAACAGGGGTAATCCAATTTTTGGTAACTTCTACATCAGAATTTAATAGAATATAATAATCCGCAGTAATTTTTTTGAGTCCTTCGTTGTAACCTCGAGCAAACCAGTAGTTTTCTTCGTTTACAACAATGTTGATTTGTGGGAAGTTATCTCTCAAAAAAAGAACTGAGTCGTCACTAGAAGCATTGTCTATAACGTAAATACCAGTATCATCACTGTTTGCAATAACGCTTGGCAAGAATTCTTCGAGCCACTTTCTCCCGTTAAAATTTAATATGACAACTGCAGTATTCAAGTAATTACAATAGGTATTCTAAAGATTAAAAACAATTAAATAATGCAAATGCGTTAACGCGGTTTATAAAATAAATCATCTGTACGATCGCCGAATTCGGGGTCTGGGTTTATGTCATCTACATTACCACCTTTGGTACTTCTTCGTTTTAAATCAATTTTCCAATGAAAGTTTTGAATTTCTCCAATTAAATCAGAGTGTAATAATTGATAATCATTTGTAACTAGGTCGCGATCATAAAACACAAACCGTTTATCGTTGAATTTCCCAATTTTATAATAATGCCAAATTTGATAAGGATAAGAGTTCGCTTCACTTCTTTGGTCATGCACAGTATTTGGAGCTCCATATTTTAGGAAGATACGTCCTCGGTCAGTTTCATATCCGTTTTTAATACGCGTACCAAACTTGAGTTGTACTTGTTGTACTTGAAACTTATATGCGTTCCAATCTTTTTCTGGAGTAACCGTGTTTCTGTTGTACCAAAAGCTATAAATATATTGAAGTTTTAACGTGTCGGTCATATCGTCTAATTGATCATCGACAATTTTCTTTTCAATCTGGGTTGAAATAGGACGCAGACAATAAATAAATTCGTCCAACGAATCCAATGGCAGTCTATCGGTAAATTGTCCCGCAAGATTTACATCTTTTAAGTTTTGCGTGTTGAGATCATTCAATAAATTTAAGCGTTGGAATCGTAATTTCTTTTCCGCAATAACCTGGTTGTCTTTGTTTTTTACTTGTACAACAAGGTTATAGTTTCCGGTAGGAAGAGTGCCAATTTCAAAAATATTCAAAGTAGCGTTGACCGGATTAGAATTTTCTTTGCTGAGTTTATTAAAGCTTCCTGCAATTACCCCTCTTTCGTAGGATTCAATAAAGTGTTGTAATACATATTTTCCGTTTTCTCCTAATTCTTTGTCGGTATTATATATTTCAAAATAGTAAGCAATTTTATCAAATTCAGGTGAAAAATAATCAGAGACCAGTGGAATCATTTCAAATCCAGACTTTGAAGTTTTAGAAGCTTTATCCGATTTCCAAAACGAATCAATTAATTCAATATCCGATATGGTAATGAGATCATTGAAATCTACTGTAATTTCTTCGGAATAAGTTATCTTTTGAGCAGAGTCGTTGAATAAGTCTAAAATCTCTACTTCATATTCATAATTTCCATTTTCAACAAAAAAACGATGGAGATGCAAGGGGTCGTTGTATAGGTCTTTGGTTGTT
>Ga0315315_10004599_pt1 | contig 12720 bp, 10 predicted proteins | sample M140m3416metaG_FD_203699 | JGI IMG/M metagenome (GOLD analysis project Ga0315315, IMG submission 203699) | Ammonia-oxidizing marine archaeal communities from Monterey Bay, California, United States - M1 40m 3416 | ecosystem: Environmental > Aquatic > Marine > Intertidal zone | place: USA...
CAGGCACCTAAATGGGATGGTTTAACGGATGCTGAAAGAGAACGACTCGATGCCGTCCAAGCAGCTTATGCTGGTTGTATTGACAATATTGACCAGAATGTTGGTAAACTCATCGCCTACCTTGAACAGAGCGGTGAACTCGATAACACGCTAATCTTATTTCTCTCTGATAACGGAGCCTGTCAGGAAGGTGGTATTTTGGGGCAAGGCGATGAAGCGATGGTAAAGAATCCGCCTCTTGAAACGGTCGCTGGCGTTCGACAAGGTTTGGCGTGGGCGAATGCCAGCAACACGCCGTTCCGACTATTCAAACATTTTGTGCATGAAGGCGGCGCATGTACACCAATGATAGCCCACTGGCCTGAAGGTATTCCTCAGAAACGAAATGGCGCCTTTACGCGGCAACATGCCTACCTACCTGATGTTATGGCTACGTGTTTAGCTCTTTCTGGCGCTAGCTATCCAACGAACATCCCCGCACCGGTTGGTAAATCTTTAGTACCAGCTTTTGTCAGCCCACGCAAAGCTGTCCATGCGGGGCCAATCTATTGGGAACATGAAGGCAACGCTGCCATGCGAGATGGGAACCTGAAGTTGGTGCGTGAATATGAAAAGCCGTGGGAGCTATATGATATTTCACAGGATCGAACAGAGTTACACAATCTTACGGAGATCGATAGTGTTACGACTAAGTCGATGATTGAAAAATGGGAATCCTGGGCGACGGGTATCGGAGTTGCTTTTCCAAAGCGTTTCAGTATGTATCAGTTCCTCCGCGATAAGCAGCAACGAGAAAAGTCTGAGAAAAAGTAATGTGTGATGGCTTTAGTAAGTCTTACGCCGCCGCGGATCGAGTGAATTTATTTGAAATAAACCCACATGGAAAACAATACAATCAGTGAGAGAATTAAAGATGTGTTGATAGCAGATTTGTGGATAGCTGTAGGCCATGCCAAGCGAGTGTTTATTAGCTTAGGAACCGTTATTGACTTGAGGTCAAGGTTTCAAAGAGCGATAGTGCTATTACCTAGTCGGATCAACCGTCAATTCTATAGCTCGATTAAAATATAACGAAAGGTGCCTTTCATGTATTTCCTCATCACGCTCCTCGGCGAGGCCATTATTGGCAGAATATTACCGGGGCTTATCGTGCCCGCGCTGATCCTTGGCGTTTGTTTTGCGATTTTCTATATTTCTAGGAAGCGGGAAAAAGCCCGAACGGAAAAATTGGCAACTATTTTTCAAGATTTGGGTTATCCGTTTCGTGCCGACGTTGATCCTGTTCGTTTAGATCAATTGTCGGGTTTTCCACTAATGAATATCGGTCACGGGAAACGACTGAAAAATGTGATCTCTGTTGAGGGTTCTGCGGCAGACATAGCGATGTTTGACTATCGTTATGTAACCGGCCACGGAAAGGAGCGCAGGGTACGGAATCAGACGGTAATGTCAGTGGAGTCAACGAGCCTTGTCCATCCGAATTTTAATTTACGGCCGGAAGGGTTCTGGTCTAAAGTAGGAGCTGCTTTTGGCGGGCAAGACATCGATTTCATAGAACACCCAGAGTTCTCAAAAAAATACGTCCTCAAAGGTGAATCCGAAGAGGAGGTGCGGATCTATATGGACATGAAATTATTAGATTTCTTTACCGATCAGGACAAAATTTGTTGCGAGGCTCGCGAGGGGACAATTCTGTATTATCAGCGTTATAAGCGTGTCGAACCGGATGCGGACCAATTGCAAACGTTCATGGAAGACGGAATGGGGGTATTTGAAGAGTTACTAGCGCGGCAGTCACGGCCTGGCGGACGGAGTGCTTAATCGTCGTATTGCTTCACGGAAAGTGAGGAAATTCTCAACTGCGGCACAATCGACTATAATTGCAACTCGAACGAAGATAGCTTACTTGCGCGTTCCCTTTTGAAATCTAAGACGTTATTTTATTAAAATCAGTGCCCCGCATAAAAGTGTCAGCTAATGCGTAACCTAATATCTGCAATCGCGATTCTTATCACTATAGGCATGGGATGGGCAGTCCAATCGAGCCCGACTGACATGGACGCCGTCAGTTGTTTAGTAGACGCAAATCGTGGTATATCAAAACTCGAAAAGCAAGTCAGTGCGAAGTTCAAAAACTACTGTTTTGATTGTCATGACGCGGCAACCAAGGAAGGAGGTATTGATTTGTCCGATTTGTTATCGCGAAATGACTTTGACGGATCGCTCATATTTGAGCATCTGATTACAGGTAAGATGCCGCCCAAGCAGGAACAACAACCAACCGATAACGAGAAGCTGCTCATGTTAGGTTGGCTGGCACAGCGTCAGGCTGAAAGCATCCCCAATGCCTACCGGCGAATTAGCCGTCATGAATTTGTTCATTCGACGAACGATCTGTTGGACGTGCAGCTGGATCTAACCGGAATGATTCCGGAAGACCGGGGCACCCACGATTTTGATTCTGACCGTAGGGTTATGCTAACTAGGCAGATGCTCAATTCCTATTTTGCGGTGGCTGATGAAATGCTGGAGTTTGCGTTACCTGCACATGGTTTTATTCATGAACGAACGTGGGTGACGAACAAGATCAAGGACAGTCACAAGACCTACAATATCTACACTCGGAACTATAAGGATGGAATTCTATTTTCATGGACGCGTGCCAATAACGGAAACAGTTATTCTTTTTTCTATGATAACTTCGAGCCGCCGGTGAAGGGTTGGTATGAATTGACTTTCGACGCTGCAAAACTGGGGTCGTTTAAAGAGGACGTTAGTATCGAGGTCTTTGCGGGAAAATATTATTACGCCGATGACCGACCGCAGCCACAGCGTTTGTTGGACGTGATCTCGCTGGGTAACTCGGAAATGAGATCACACAGGGTGCGGGTCTTTCTGTATCCGGGCGAAAACGTTTCAGTACATTGTTATTCCGAGCACAATTTTCGTCAAAAAAATGGAAACCAAGGCGCCTATATCAAGCAGTTGAAGGTCCGTGGCCCGGTACTGGAACAATGGCCGCCCAGTTCCTACCACCAGATCTTCGGAGATCTGCCCCTGAAGGCAGTTCCTCGTGAGACGATAAACACTTCCGAGCCACAAACAAATTTGAAGGCCATCGGTGGGAGCCTTTCCGTCAGTAGCTTCCAGCAGGGAATGGAAAAAGAAAAGATGCAGGACGGTTCCAACCGAACGTTCTGGCATACGCGGTTCAACCCAACTTTGGCCAAACCACCGCATTACGTGATTTTCGAAAATCCGCAAGGCAATCAAATTAATGGTCTGTTATACGCGACTTGGTCTGGTGGTAACGGCAATGGGCAGGTGCAGTCCTATGCGATACATCTTTCCGATGACGGCAAATCGTGGGATGAACCAATTATGACCGGTGAGTTAGAGACTCGATTGGCCAATGAACAACAGATCAATTTTTCTCAGCCCACGACCAAACGCTTTATCAAGTTTCTGGTGACAGACGCCTTTACTCTGGACGGTCGGTCGCTGGCTTCCATTGGCAAGCTCGACGTGATTACTAGCTTGACCGCGAATGATCCCATGCTCTCGGTATCGGTTTCATCGGCGTCAGCCGATGACTTAAAAAAAGTGATTCGCCGATTTGCCCAAAAGGCTTTCTCGTCGGATCTTACCGACGAACAACTGGCCCCCTACTATGAGGTCAGTCTTAACGCATTACAGGAACAAGGCGATTTTGTTGCGGCGACCAAACTTGGGCTCAAGGCAATTGTGTGCTCGCATCGGTTCCTGCTGGCGCCTGGGGAATATCAAAATCGGTCTTCAGGGAAAGCGGCTGACCTTGCCCGCATCCTATGGCTTTCAGTTCCAGACAAGGAACTGCTGGCCATATCAACGATGGATAAGCTCAATGGGAGCACCCTCGAGTCGCAAATCAACCGGATGCTACAGGATGAAAAGACTCAGCGGATGATCCAGTCCTTTAGTGGCCAATGGCTTAACCTTAGATCTTTTGACAAGGTGACGCCATCGCTCAAGCTTTATCCCTTCTATAACGATCTTTTGAATCATTATCTGCCATTAGAAACCGAGACCTACCTTAATTATCTGATACAGGAAAACTTACCGGTTGAGCGTTTGATTGATGCAGAGTTTTCGTTCCTCAATCAACGTTTGGCCCAACACTACGGTATAGAGGGCGTGGTCGGTCAACAGATGCGGAAGGTATCTTTTGGACCGGAAGTTCCGCGCGGCGGGCTCCTAACTATGGGTAGCGTACTCAAGGTTACCGCTGATGGATTTGATACCTCACCAATCCGACGAGGCGCGTGGATTTCGAAGAATATCGTAGGTAATACGCTTTCGCCTCCGCCGGAGAATATTGAGGCAATCGAGCCCGAGCAGGGTAATGCTGCGACTACCCTCCGTCAGCAAATTGACCAACACAAGAATAACGCGAGTTGTTATGCCTGCCATAAGAGTATTGATCCATATGGATTCGCGTTAGAGAGTTTTGACGCCACGGGGCAAAGTCGTAAGAAGTACCGCGTTAAGCTGGCACACAAGGGCACTTTCCAGTATCGGCCTCAGGGTTACTTTAAACTGGCTGGAGAAGTGGACACCGGCGGGGAGCTTGATGAGGATAAGTTTGCTGACGTTTTCGGGCTCAAAAAGATCTTGCTCGCCGAACACAGGAAAATTGCTTATAATTTCAGCAAGAAATTCTTTGAATACGCCAATGGTTACGAACCGAACCTGCAACAACGCCTGCATCTCCACGCAATGATCCCGGATAGTGCCGAGAGTTGCCGGATGAAAGATTTAATCGTCAAGGTATTGGTCTATTCATTGGAAAGAAACAGTAATGAGTAATATCAGCAGAAAATCTTTTCTCAAATTTGGCGTGGCTCTGCCTTTGGCTTTGCACTCGCTTAACTCGCGAGCCGAGCAAGCGAAAAAACAGTCGCCTAAACGGATTATCTTTATAAATAGCTGTTTGGGTTTCTATAAGGCATATTTCTTTCCCAAACAGCGTGGAGACCTCTCGACGTCGGATTACCTCAAAGGCATGAAGCTAAAAGAGAAAATGACGGTCTTTGAAAACCTCTTTCACCCCGGCATGGAAACCAGTAACCATGACTCGGAAAAATCTTTTCTCACGGGAGCACCTAGTCCGGAGTCTCCCACTTTTGTCAATGGAATCTCGCTTGATCAGGTGTTAGCCCAACAGATGGGTGGAGACACCCGCTTCCCGTTCCTTAATTTCAGCATCTACGACCGGGGTTGGGGGTGCTCATGGAACGATCGCGGCGCGGCCATTCCCCCGATGCATGATGAACAAAAAATTTTCCAGATGCTTTTTGAAAAACAGGATTTGCAGGCGAAAAAGCAGCAGTTGCAGGATGACCAAAACATTTTGAATGGCCTCCGGCGTGACTTGGCGATGTTGCTCAAGCAGGGATCTAACGTTGGTAAGCTTAAGAGTTACCAGACCGTGCTGGCAGATCTGGAAAATCAATTACATCACGAGAAGGTTTGGCTTAATACCAGTAAGCCGAAGGTTTCGAAATCTCTGAGTGACGATCAGGAGTATGTGTTCTCCACCAAGGTTAGAAACCTGTTCGAATTGGCGAAACTAGCTTTCCAGACGGATTCGACTCGTGTCATTACCCTCTCCATGGACTGGATTGACGGGGCCATCAAGGTGCCCGGAGCTACCGGGGCTTGGCATACCTTGTCGCATCATGGCGGTAAGCCGGATGTAATTGCTAGGTTGAGTCATATCGAGCTGGATACTCTCAATCATTTCAACCGGTTTCTAGTCGAGATGGATGAAATTCAGGAGGAAGGCGGAAGCCTGCTTGATCACACTACAGTGGTAATGGGAAGCAACTTTGGCGATTCATCTAATCACACGTGTTCCTGCCTACCGATAATCGTAGCCGGTGGCGGCTATCGGCATCAGGCCCACACCGTTCTAGAAAAGCCTACCCCACTCTGCAATCTCTACCTCGAGTTGCTGCACGCGCACAATATCGATGTTGGTAGCTTTGGAAGTAGCCAGCAGGACATGGGTTTACTCACGGGGTAATAGGTAATTTCGTTCAGCGTGTTCAGTCACTAACGTGCAAGGTAGACACCAGCCCCCGAAAACGCTAAAATTCTCCGCGAACGTGGCTGAGGAACATGTGGCAACAAAGAAAGCACCATCGATGACCTGGTATGCCAGACTGCTTAAAATTCTCAAGGGTTGGGAGATCCTTGCCGTGGGACCTGTTGTCACTATCGCCTTGTGGCCGGTGACCCTGCCCGCTTGGGCGTATATGTGGTCGCTATCGGTAGTTACGTTTTTTGGTTGTAAATGGCTTACTTGGCGACGAGCGAACCTGAAATCCAAAATCTCGCTAGGCGCGCACTTAACCTATCTATTTGCCTGGCCGGGAATGGAGCCGCGGGGTTTTTTTGCGCCGCAGACCTCAGAAAACGAAGTAGCCCTGCGAGAGTGGATGTGGGCCCTGCTCAAGTTAAGCGGCGGGCTGATCGTTCTGTTTTTTGTTTGCCCGTTGTTGTCCAAGACGGCGATACCATGTTACGGATTTGCCTGGTGCGGGATGGCTGCCATAGCATTTGTGTTGCACTTCGGGCTGTTCCATTTATTGAGTTGTTACTGGCGATTACAGGGCAAGAAGGCGCCCCTTTTAATGAACCTGCCAATTTGTTCCCATAGCGTCGCGGATTTCTGGGGAAATCGGTGGAACATGGCATTCCGAGATATTACCCATCGACATTTATTTGGTCCTTTGACACGGTTATGGGGACCGCGCCGGGCACTGCTGGTCGGATTCTTTTTTAGCGGATTGATTCATGACCTAGTGATATCAGTGCCTGCAGATGGCGGCTACGGATTACCAACCCTGTTTTTCATGTTGCAGTCGGTAGGGATTCTTGTTTCGCGGTCGCCCATCGGAAAACGGCTAAGAATTCATCGTGGGTTGCGGGGCTGGCTATTTACGTTGCTGGTAGTCGTGGTGCCCTCCCCACTAGTATTTCACCCGAAGTTTGCATCGCAGGTGGTGCTACCCTTTTTGGAAACCATAGGAGCGGCTTGAAAATGGAAAAAGAAAATATAATTCTTTTAATGGGGATTTGTCACTTTCTAATTTTGATTGCCTCAGCAATGGTGCCGTTTAAATTGAATTGGAAAGAGGATCTCTCGGTCTTGTCAAAATTGCACCGGCAAATGTATTGGGTTTATGGCGGCTATGTGGTGTTGTCGATCGTCGCGTTTGGCTTAATTTGTATCTTCAATGCGGCGGAAATTGCTGAGGGTAGTCCACTGGCGCGGGCGTTGTGCGCCTACATTGCGCTGTTCTGGGGGATCCGATTTGGATTGCAATGGGTCTTTGACGCGAGTCCTTTTTTGACTCGCTGGTGGCTACGTGTGGGCTATCATGTATTGAGTGCGTTCTTTGTGTGCTTTACTGTGATATTTGGTAGTTTAGCATTAGGGTATTAGCTGGTCTAACCGCGTTTTGTTGATGAATTGAAACGCCTGCTCACTTCTTTAGATTAAAAATAGGTCAAAAATAGGACATTACGGATTCAACCGCCGGTGGGTGTCTTATGGTGTTTGCTGATGTCGTGCTGGTTTATTCAGCAATCACGGCAACGGCACGCTGTGCACCGCATACAAAATATCCTAGTGGGTTATTTTTGTTGTCGGTGATTAACCATGAATTGTTTTCATAGCTGTTTTGCAGTCGAGTGCCATTGGGATTGAGTTCACCATAGAATTTGAGTTCGTTATTATATCCAACCCAATAAAGCTTGATTTTACTCTTGGTTTTGTTTTCAAATAGGACCTCGATGTTCTCGCCGGTACGTGAACGAGGGGCGTCCGCGGCGCTGACGGTAGGTATGAATATTAAGGTTGCGGTTGGTCTCTCTACTGGATCGTTGGAGTCGGGAACCATCACCGTGTCCAAATCTAATCCGCGTACGACGCGTAAACCAGGTATTGTCCTTTCTAGTTCAGTGGCACCCTGAGAAGTGATTTTCGTTTGCCAGACATAAAGGCGCTCAAGCTGCTTAAGTTGATACAGGTGCGGTAAGGCATTATCGGTAATGTTGGTGCCATATAAATTCAGGTATTGGAGATTTGTCAGTTTAGCTAAATGTACGATTCCTTCGTCGCTGATCTCGGTTTGTTCCAAGTGCAGAATTGTTAGTGAGGTTAGATTCTGCAGGTGTCTCAGACCGTCATCGGTTATTTTAGTCCGTCTCAGATTTAAGACCGTGACATCCGCTAGTTGTTTGATTGGGGCTAGTTGCCCGTCTCCTAAGTTTCGTCCGTTTAGATGAAACTCAATTTCCAGTCCATTGTTGACTCGATGTACGTTGCCCCCGGATTGTCGCATAGCGTCGATTGCTTTTTCGTCGGCGACTAGCTGGGTAACTAGGGCGAGTAGGAGCAGCAGTACTGCGAGATGCTTCATGTCCGATACGCTTTCTTAAAACAAGGGCAGCGGCTGTCCGCTACATATTTCGAAGGGACGATCTAGCTCATCACGCAATTGCGAATGGATATTGATTCCCATTGCGGTGAGTACTGTCGCATGAAAATCGGCTGGGGTGCACCGATCGCGTTCTGGATGAGCTCCGTTGGCATCGCTGCTGCCATAGACTTGCCCGCCCCGTATTCCCCCTCCAGCTAAGGCCATCGAGTAGACGGCCGGGTAGTGGTCTCGACCACCGTTATTGTTGATTTTGGGCGTTCGTCCAAAATCCGTTAGCGCGACAACCAACGTTTCTTCGAGTAGTCCGCGTTGTTCTAGGTCTGTTAACAGTGCGGAGACCGATCGATCAAATACAGGAAGTAAACGGTCTTTCATTTTCGAAAAATGTCCACGGTGGGTATCCCAGTTGTCGCCACCACCACCGGCTAGGTCTCCGGCACCGGCACATACTTGAACAACTGGCACACCCGCTTCGGTCAGGCGGCGGGCTAGCAGCATGCTTTGTCCACCAATATGGTCGCCGTACATTGCGCGGATACGCGGATCTTCGGTTTCTAGGTCGTAGGCTTCGCGCACTGCGGAACCGAGCAGCATGTCCGCAGCCATTTTGCGAAATCGATCTAGGTGATCATAATCAGTAGCGGATCCGACTTGGCGTTCCAGTTGAGCCTGAAGTCGCTGACGCTGGAGGATACGGGATTTGTCCAGTTGCAAGGTTAAGTCCAATTCCCGGTTGGTATAGCGTGATACGCCCTGAAATGATTTTCCGCTGGGTGTTTTCATGAGGACAGGATCATATTCAGAACCTAGCCAACCACCGTATTCGCCCGCCATCAGGGTGCCATTGTCGTACATGTTATAAGGAATACGAATAGCGTTGGGCGTACCGCCATGAGGGTCCTGGAATCGAGAGATCATAGCCGCTAGTGAGGGCCAGTTATCACGGTTCTTCGCCTTAAGACCACTGGGGGGATCATGTCCGGTCATGCTAGTGTACATCCCGTGTTGATGACCTCCATGGCGATGATAGAGCGAGCGTACGATGGCTAGCTTATCGGAGTGTTGTGCCATCAACGGGATATGTTCACAGTAGCGGATACCTGGGGTAGCGGTTTGGATCGCGCTGAACTCTCCCCGCAAATCTGCGAGTGCTTCAGGCTTGGGATCCCATGATTCCATATGGCTGATACCACCCCAACAATAGATAACAATGCATCGTTTAGCATGGCGACGAACTGCGGACGCCTGGGTCTGCAGCTGCAGCATAGTCGGCAGGGTTAGACCCGCGGCTGCAATGGTTGATTGTAGTATATCGCGACGTGAATGTTTGATCTGAAAAATGCCATCCACTCCGGAAATGTGATTCTGTTACTTAGACAGTGTCTTTTAATGTTAGCCAACTCACTTGACGAATGTCAACCGCAAGGCAAGTCACTTGACTCTAGTCAACGAGCCATGTTTCGCTGGTTTCCTGTCAAGGTTATATTGAGCCTAAACCACATCAACAATAGAACAGTTTTCGAAGCGGAACCATGAAAGACACTCACCCTTTCCTGTTATTAGTTATGCTGCTCCTTATAGGGGCTCAGCTTTCGGCAGCAGAACGCCCCAATGTTGTTATTGTGATGACCGACGATCAGGGATATCCGGAGGTCTCCGCACATGGAAATCCGGTCTTGCAAACACCTAACCTCGACGATTTGCATAGCCAAAGTCTGCGTCTGACCGATTTTCACGTTGCACCGATGTGCGCCCCTACCCGAGGGCAACTGCTCACCGGACTAGACGCCGCTCGTAATGGCTGTATCAACGTCAGCAGCGGTCGCGCACTTCTGCGCCCCGAAGTCCCCACCATGGCCAACATCTTCGGCGATGTCGGCTACGCAACTGGCGTTTTTGGAAAATGGCACCTCGGTTCCAACTACCCTTTTCGCCCCGAAGACCGTGGTTTTAACCGAACCGTTTGGTTTCCGTCCTCTCACATCGGCTCGGTGCCCGACACCTGGGGCAACGACTACTTCGACGACATATACACCAGCAATGGAAAACCTCAACAGTATAAGGGCTATTGTACGGATATTTTTTTTGAAGAGGCGTTGAGCTTCATGAGGGATTCCGTGAAATCGGGCAAACCATTTCTAACCTATATCGCCACTAATACGCCTCACGGGCCGCTTAACCCCAAAGAGGAAGATCGTATAGTACTTCAGCAAGTCCTCGAATCACCTAAATTCGATAAGATGAATCCGGCACTAAAAACCCGCCTGGCAAGCTATCTCGGAATGGTCCGTAATATCGACACGAACGTCGGACGGCTCATCAAATTTCTTAACGAGGAAGGCCTGCGAAAAAACACGTTGGTCATTTTTCTGACGGATAACGGCAGCACGCATGGTCCACGGTATTTCAACGCCGGTATGCGAGGCGGGAAAACAGAATTGTGGGACGGCGGACACCGCGTCCCCTGTTTCATCAGTTGGCCTCAAGGCGACCTCGACTCGCCACAGGACATTGGCGGTCTGACTCAGGTTCAGGACCTGCTGCCCACGTTGGTTGATCTTTGTGAACTCAAGACAAAGGTAAAGTTCAGCGGTACCAGCCTAGCACCGGTCCTGCGAGGCAAAGCTAGCGTCCCGGTAGATCGAACGCTGATCATTAACTACAGCCGAATGCCCAATTTTGTGAACTATCCGACACCCTTCGCTCAGTCGATCATGACCCGTGATCAGGCCGCCGTTTTATGGAAACGATGGCGACTGCTGGAAGATCGCGAACTTTACAACTTGGAAGCGGATCCTTTACAAAAAAACAATGTCATCGAGGAACACCCTGAGGTTGTTCGAAAAATGCGTGGGGAATTGTATCACTGGTGGGATGAAGTTGGACCCAAAGCGAACATTCCCCAACGCGTTGTCATTGGCACTGACCATGAAAACCCTTCACGCCTAACGGCCTGCGAGTGGCTGGACGTGTTCGTGGATCAACAAGGTCAAATTCGGCGAGGACAACAAAAGTCTGGCTACTGGCTGCTCGACGTTGCCCAAGATGGTAAATACGAGTTTGAACTCCGCCGTTGGCCTCGTGATGCGGACATTCCACTAGCTGAAGCTATGCCTGACGGTAGCGGTACAGCAATACCAATTACATCGGCCAGCATCTATCTCAGTAATTACCACCACCTGAGCGTCTCGCAAAAAAGACCGTATGGATTTGAGGGGCTCTCCAAACAGGTTAAGGCGGGTGACAAGTCGGTCGTCTTCACCGCCATGCTCAAGAAGGGTCCAATCGCACTGCACACGTGGTTCCGCGGCGAGAACGTTATATTTAGCGCCTATTACGTTTATGTTCACCGTAAAGATTAATGGCAATGATCGGTGTTTTTGAGGGAACTTTTGTCAGTCAGTTTACGTCTAAACCCTTAATGGGGCTTAAAATGGGAAGAATCATGATGTTTATTCAAAAAACGTTCTCCGTGTTCCTATGCGCTAGCCTCGCTATTTTATGCCTGTCGAACTGCCTGGCATGTGAGCCTGCGGGTATGGGCGGAGCCCCGCTTGATAAGAAATTACGAGACCAGGTCAACAAGTTGGAGCGTAGGATAATTCGGGATTTGCGGCAGGCAATCCATTCGCCCAAACAACAGCTTGCTGACTTGTTCGGTGGAAAAAGCAATCTTGAAACGGTAAGTAATCCGGATAAAGTTACCGGATATTTACTACCGTCGGATAGTGAGACGGATAGCACTAAAAAGTTACACGACCGGAAACGCCCCTTTAGCCTCACTGCTGCGGATCAAGAAGAGCTGAGCAAGCTGCTGTCTACGCATGGCAATTATGAGTGGGGCGCGCGGTACCTGTGTGGCATTCGTTATGGAATAAGAATTGAATTTCAAAAAGGTAATGATGTGGTCCCCGTGTATCTATGCTTGAGCTGTGGCCATGCGGGAGTGATGTTGGGAAAAAAGGAGTCTGAACATGATATGCGGAGCGAGAACCTAGACAAGCAGACAGTATTTCCGGCGGTTGCGAAGATCGTTAAACGTGCGTTGCCCGACGAAGAAGCAATCCAAAAAATAGAAATTTATCAACAGAAAAACCCGTACAACGATACACCTTATGATGTGCACCTGAAGAAGTTACGCAAGGACTTTCGAAAATTCTAGTGTGCGTTGCTAGTCCACCAAGAACCGGTTTTACTTCCGGGCAAACTCCGGATGGGCCACGATAGCTTC
>Ga0315315_10004602_pt1 | contig 12712 bp, 9 predicted proteins | sample M140m3416metaG_FD_203699 | JGI IMG/M metagenome (GOLD analysis project Ga0315315, IMG submission 203699) | Ammonia-oxidizing marine archaeal communities from Monterey Bay, California, United States - M1 40m 3416 | ecosystem: Environmental > Aquatic > Marine > Intertidal zone | place: USA...
TTCCTCGAGTAGCAACTTGCCCAGATCCCACTGACCAGATGAACTTGGATAGCCGCCACTGCTTGGGTCAGCCGAGGTACCCACCTGCACATACGACAAAAAACGTTGAAGAAGTCTTTCACGATTGATCTGAACGCGATCGGCACTGGCAGCAGTCATGTTGATTTGCAGAAAACGAGGAAAGAGGGCGTTTGAATCGGCTCCGTTAGAACACAGACCCGATAAGTTGTACATTGTGTCACTGAATCAGAAACTGTTTTTAACACATCCCGGGCAAGCAGAAGATGAGCGAGAAAGTTGCGCACCTCGTATTTGACGTCGAGAGCATTGCTGATGGAGACCTGATTTCAAAGGTTCGTTATCCCGATCAGAACCTCAGCAGCAGCGAAGCAATCGCTACCTATCAGGACGAACTGATGGAACAGCGCGGAACAACCTTCATTCCACATACGTTCCAGATACCAATCGCAGTCGTGATCGCAAAAGTCGCACCCAATTTGCAACTGCTCGATATCGTATCCATTGATGAACCCGAATTTCGGCCTCACGTAATCACTGAAAATTTCTGGAGAGGGTGGGAAGCATATAAAAATCCACAATGGGTCACATTCAATGGACGATCATTTGACATTCCGTTGATGGAGCTTGCAGCATTTCGGTTTGGCATCTCCTTGCCGGCGTGGTTCAGATCAGATGGCTACAAATCACCAAGAAACCGATTCAACTCAACTGCGCACCTCGATCTACAGGATGTGCTGACCAATCATGGTGCCGCACGGTGCAATGGTGGATTAAATCTCGTCGCACAGTTGCTCGGAAAACCCGGCAAGATGGGGCTAACAGGAGACAAGGTCCAAGAACAGTGGGATGCAGGTCATAAAATGGCCATCAGCGACTACTGCCGCTGCGATGTTCTGGATACTTATTTCGTCTTTCTGCGGACCCAAGTACTCACGGGCAAAATCTCGCTGCAAGAAGAGATCAAGTTGGTAGAGGCTGCAAAACAGTGGATTGAGGAAAGGGCTGAGACATGCGAGGCGTACGCGTCCTACCTTGAAAGCTGGAGTAGTTGGAACAATCCATGGGAAGCTACCGAACCAGCCGCGGACAGCGAATGAACGTAAAGAACCACGTGAAACGCAACGTGAAACCGTAGCTTGGAATCGCAAATCCACCTTTACCCCAGCAAGCCCATCTAGCTACTGTCCGGGATGCATGGAAGCGTCATTGTCGGGCGTTCCCTCTTTTTGCCTGCGCCAACTTTTACCACTTCGAATTTCATCAATGGCTGGACACGGAAGTCTTCGCCGAAAAAGTCTGCTCTCAAAATTACCTGCCATGGTAATGCGGTGGAAATACGCCAACACATGCTTGCAATTCGCTTTTCTCCCTTTTCTCATGTTGCTATTCATGGGAGAGCGAACCGCGACAGGTGATCCTGCTCTTAACCTGCAAACGTCACGAAACAACACCGTCGACATTGCTCTGGATTTTGACTGGGCCGTCGAGGAGTCGCAGTACTGCCACTTGCGCCTAAGATTACTTGATGACTCTTCGAATCAACGGTACATGATTCATGAACTTGTCAATCAATCAGACTCCGATAAAACCGTTGCAGCCTTCACACTAAGTCAAGACGCGACTCAACTGACGTTTCACCCTCGCGCACAAGTCAATTCCGTGCGTGTCCGCCTGAGAGTACAGGGCACGCCTGATACACGAATTGTCATCGAATCACTGGACGAACCACGCAATCCAGAGGGAGTTCGAATTGCTCAACCCATACGTGAAATTAGCTTCGCGGACCTGCTACAGAAAAAGACTCTCATCTCCGACACGCCATTCGTAGCATCAAAGACCGCCAAACAACGATCTCGTTGGTCAATCCGTCGGGCAGAGGATGATGAAATTCGACTCACCGGCCTGCAAGCAGTCCCAGTCTACGACCCCAATGAACCTCTCGAGTTGGCTGCCGCTGTCAATTCCATGACACGCGAAGCGTCTTCTGTGCTGACCTTCCACTACTCGATTGTGCGGGTCTCTAACCAAAAAACTGTGGTACGACACCGGACATCAATCAGCATTAATGCCGCTGGAAACAGTGACGTGATTCCCATTACTGAGACAGTTCCTGAAATACCGGGGGTTTACGAATTACGCTGTCATCTTTCCAAGGACGATGACCGTATTTGGGAACGACTGCGAGGTCGCGAAGCACCTCTAGTAAAAATGGGGCGTCCATTTTTTGTGGTGTCCAAACCGGGAACCAGCAGTCCGGCCGAGATAGATAACTGGCAGATTGCCGGAACACTCAGGCCCTCAGCGTCAAATTGGTCCGTGGGTCAGTGGTTACCAAAAACAACCACCCGTTTCATCCCAGGTGTCAATTCAACCGTACCTGAAACTAAACTTGAACAAGCTCAGCACTCTGGTGAAACAGTATCCCTGCTGCCAACTGACGAACCATTTCAGGCCAGCTTACCGGTACTCATTCCTGGCACACCTCACAAAATTAAACTGCGGTTACCGGCAACCCAGAACATCCAACTGCAGATTGAAGCAGGTGGACTTTACAATCGCGACCGTCCGGCTACCAAGTTCATTCTTTCGGACACAAAAACGATTGATCTGAAAGAGCAATGGCGAACCTACACATTTGTGCATTATCCGGCCCAAGATGATCAGATCTGGCTGACCAATCTCGGTGATAGTGCCTTGCAACTGGAATCCATCGAAGTCCAAGCCGGTCCACAACACCTCATTCCACCTCGTGCTGACGAAGATGAACTTGCTTCATTGCCCCATGCACGAAACACCATCTTTCAAGTCAACGATATCAACTGGCCGGAATCGCTGTCCAAGGATGTGCCACAAAGATATTCATTAGATGATTTTGATGCGCGAACCATCAACGCCTTTAACCTCTGGGTATCGCTGAACCGGATTTGCGATCTCGCCAGAGCTAATGGAATGAACGGAATCATGTTGCCCGCAAACTCCGGCGGCAACACGCTCTTCCAGACACGAAGCATGTTGCCAAGAGCGAACTCCGAGCGGGCAAGCACCAATCACTTAGCAACGACCATCACTTTAATGGCAAACCAAGATCTTAAGGCGCACGTACGTCTTGATCCTGACTTCATGCTGCTACCCGTCGAAAGGGCTCTTCTGCAGCGTCCAGCTCTTATTCAACAATTGACAAGAAGTCAGCAGGGCAACGCATTTCAGTACAATTTGTTGCACCCACTCGTGCAGGAGAGTCTTCAAGAACTTCTCGCTGAATTAGTATTCCAATGTGGGCAATCAGACCATTTCGCCGGAATCACGATCGACTGTGGTGAGGGGAGCCATCTGCAACCCATTGAGCAGATGTTTGATAGTGACGCCACCCTGACCACCTTCGCAGATTCGCTCAACGTGACAGTCGCGACTGAGCAATTACGTGCGTGGTCGCAAGATGAGGGACGCGAGACTTACAAAGACTGGGTGCGTCAGGCGACTAATCGCTGCTTCCGAACGCTGCAGCAGGGTGAACCACAAACTACCCTCAACCTCAAATTTGATCCAACTACCAATCTAAGTGCACAACCCAAACCTGCAGATACGGATACCCAGGCATTCACGCCAGCAGAAGGATTTCCGGTAGGTTTTGGAAACACACATGGTTATTCCGACTCTCGCTTATTGGTACGCAAATCCTTGCGTGTTCCAGTGCCATCCAAAGAGGGTGCAGTGGCTTCAAGCGTTTACTTCGACACGAAATTACAACTCGCCGACACTGCCCTCGTTCAGAATCAAACACAGTTACTAGAAGACACTTGTCATCTGATTGATCGACTTGATCCCTCTGACCTTGTGGTCCAACTTCCGATGTATGGTCGCGTTTTACGGCCTCAACTCGATGTCCTACTGCAATCGTTTCGGACCTTGCCGCGAACGGGCATGCAATCCGTCGACGTTGAAAGCAGAGCCCAGAACACTGTTCGCGTGAGAAGCGTACACAAAGATGGTTTCCTGCACCTTGCGTGTCTATGCCTGACGCCATGGACAAACGAAATTGACATTGAAACCAGTCAAGAAGTTGAGTGGAAAGCTGTCGGTGGAAAGCCAGAAGACATACAAATTGAAAAACTGAATGGAAACCGTGCACGAGTACAAGTCGCAGAAGGACGTTTAATTCTGCTTCGATCAAGCCAACCCGTGGGTGACATCAAAATCACTTCATGCCGTACGCGACTCAGCGGTGGATCCGCAGCACTGGCAGAAATCAAACGAAAAGTAACATTAGTCGCACAACGAATTGGAATTCTGTTCGACTTCGAATCTTACGACGCCTTGAATAACGGAGGATTCGAAAAAGCAGGCGACTTGGGACTCGTAGGTTGGTTGCACGCACAACATCCTGCAGGCTGCGTCCGAATCGATGATACCCAACCCTTTGAAGGCAAGCATTCAATCTTGCTCACCACTGAAACCAATACAACAGCACGAACTTGGCTGGTCAGTGAGACCATCACACCGCCGGAAACAGGTCGACTTGCGGTCTCGCTGGCGTGTCGTGCCGAAGCGAGTACAAATGTTGGCATCCACCGCTTGCGAATCTCTCTTGAAGCGACTGAGAATGGAAAGCCTGTCCGATATTCCAATGAGTTTGAAATTCCTAAAAATGGCCAGTGGGGAAACCGGGAAGTACAACTCGAAGCACTCAACATCGACGCCGCCAACATGCACTCACTGCGTCTCACCATCGACAACCTTTCAAGCGGGCGAATCTGGATTGACGACATCAGACTTCATGATCAGTTCCCCACCGTTGGGGAAAGAGATGAATTACAAAGCGGAGCTTTCCTTGCCGTGCAAGGTCTGCAGAAGAGCAACCTCGCGCCGGCCGGCCGATTATTGCAGAACGGGTGGGCACGATACCTGCTGAAACTTGATCCATTGAAAGACACCGAACCAAAGACAACCGAAATAGAAGTGGAAAAAGAAGAGACACCCGGGATCGCTGAGCGCATCCGAGATTGGATTCCCCGACCTCTACGTTTTTAAATCTTGCCACCAAATATGGAACTAGCCATGGTCAGATGGGTCAAGCGAATTGGAATCACCATATTGACGATTCTTTTCCTTACCTCACTCACTGGCTGGTGGCTATTCCGGCAGACTCGGGTCGTGCCAGAGTTCTATCAACAGGCAACACAACTCAGCCATCCTGACACGGAAGCAGGAAGCCACAAGCTCGAGGCCAATGTTGCCAAGTTGCAAGAGGATGCCTCCAAACCAGGCTCATGGGAAGCAAGCTTCAGTGAAGACGACATCAATGCCTGGCTAATCAATCAACTGCCTTTGAAATTTAAGCAACTGCAAACTGCAGGTGCGAGAGATCCAAGAATTAGCATCCAGCAAGATCATCTATTAGCTGCTGCACGCTACACCGACGCAAGGCTTGACACTGTCATTTCCTGCGAATTGCATGTGGAACTCACAGAAGAACCCAATCTATTAGCCGTCCACATTCGCGAGCTAAAAGCCGGCGCTATCTCCCTGCCAATCAGCCAATTTGTTGATGGTGTCAGTACAGAGGCCGCCAAGGGAGGAGTTCAGATTCGCTGGGACCTCACAGAACCAGGCCCCACTGCGCTTGTTCAAGTTCCAAGTGAACACGCCGGATACGCTTACAGTCCTGTCATCATTGAATCAATCCAAATGATCGACGGAGCCATTATTCTTTCGGGCCATACCGGGACCAAAGCAGAAGACTGTTACGAACCTCGAAGTCCTGTCCACCAGTTTGTCACTTATCGACATAGTGATAAACGTAATTCCAATATCGGTTCTGCGTCCGAAACGTCGTCTTCCCGCCGTTGAACGACCTCGAGCAGCCCACGTCGAACATCGGAGTCTATCCGCCAACGCAATGCTGCTTTAAAAGTCACTTCAGCCAAGGCACTTGTTAGTTGCGTGTACTCGCCAGCAAGCATTCTCCGGACACTACCTCGGCCCCCACCAAGATCACCCTCGCGGTCAAGATAGACCAAACGATGATCAGCCAACTTCAGGCAACGCATTGCAACCGAATTTTCAAAGTCAGCGATCAATTCCGTCGACCACGTGCCCAAAGCGTCACCTGTCGCAAACATCCAATCCAAATGTGTCTCCGTCGTCCGTTCGAAACTGGGACCGACATCATGTCGTAAGACAACAAAACGCTTCCAAGAAACTGATGCCCACGGATCAGTATTTTCTGGTATTCCCGTCATCTCTTCATCCAAACCATGTCAATCACTGAACTGCGAATCTCTCAATCTTGAAGCCGTTGGTAGCGCGGCGACCACTCAAGGTTTTTTTACGGACTGGTACTGACTCCGCAGGGCGTCATCGATCGTCCCTTGTGTGAGCAAGATAAACTTCGCACGGCGATATGCCTCTTGCTGGTCACCCATTCTTTGCAACAAGCGGATTGCCGCTAATTTCGCTTCGTGCCATACGCGTTGACCTTGCGGCAAACCGGATGCCAGCTCGTCCCACAACGCAACTGCTGCTTGCTGTGCTTTTGTATTGTCACTCGATCCCAGCATCGTAGCGGCCTGCTGTATCGACTGCCGAGGATCTGCGGATGTCTTCTGAACCTCCTCCAACAGCTTGATAGCCTTTTCAACATCGCTGTCCCACAAACAACGTTCCGCTGACTCCATGGACACTGCTTCTGAACCCAGCCACTTAGCCAATAAAGCCACCGTTTTCTGACGCAGTGACGGGTCAGTGCGTGCATCCGCCATCAAACGCTGCTCTATCTGCGGCAGCAGAACCAAAGGCGGTGACTCTGCCGGCATTACTCCATTCCGGCGGAAATTGATGAAAGAGTCAATGAATGCATCGTCAGGAAAAGCATTTGCCCCCATCGGCTTGAGATCACCAAGCTCCGGTCGATCCAGGTGCAAGACCGAGACAAGACGATATCGTGAGCGCATCGCATCATTGCTGATCAGTTTCTTCATCGCGGCTTGAAAACTACCCGCCGCTTGCCGCCGGTCAACTTTCTTGGGCACCGCCGCATCGGCGGTATCAAAACCACTTTTTTCCAACACCAACAACCACGCATTTGCAATGGATTGTGACAGTTCAGTATTAATCGTTACGGGGTTAACATCCGATACAATTTCTGCAGCCTCCAGATAGCGTCGCTGTGAAGTAAGAATTTTATTCAACCAAGTACGAATGGATCCTGAACTCGCGCCATCTGACCACCGCTGCAAGTTCATTCGGAGCATCAATTCAAGGCGTTTCACGGTTGCCGGATCAGACGGATCAACCCTCGCCAGCAGGATGGCTGCCTGAAGATGTGTTGCGGATGCTTTCTCTGCAGTAGATTTCGCCAGCGATACGTCTTGCATCAAATCAATTGCATCATCCATACGTTTTGCCGCCATCAACGCTGCGGCTGCTTCAGCAACTCGACTCATCGCCCGATCGGGGTCTGGTTCAGCTGCCGCGGCGGCGGCCAACAGATCGCCAGCACGGCTGGGATCACCACGACGCAACCAATCCTGACCCTGAGCAGCAACCACAGAGGGATCAACGGTGGATGTTGATTGACCGGTGGAATTCAAATGCGACAGAGAAACCGCATCGGCTCGACGCCTCGCGTATGCTCCTCCACGGCGTTGAATCGCTTCCAACCAATCACCGACCCGACGCCCCGCATTGGCGACCAACAGGAACTCGAGTCTCGCCAAGTCCATGGATAGAGCACTAGGTGCTACCTCCGGATCATCCCCAAAAAAATCGTTCAACAATTTGCCCGCCTTCGCCATCTGGCCCTGAGCGATACCTAGTCGCACCCTAAGAGCTTGTAATTTCGGAGGTAGCGAACCTGAAAATTGCGGGAGCAGCGCCGTCAACAAAGCATCACAACGATCATATTGAGCGGCTCGAAAAACCGCTTCCACTCGCAATCGCTCGACTTCTTTTCTCGCATCAGTCCCCACAGGCAAACGTGTAATCGCGTCATTGGCTACCTGCTCCGCCTTCGTTGCCGCTGCAATGCGATCAGCACTACCGCTTGGAAACAAATCAGTTTGAACAAGTGCAATCGACACTGCATCGATTTGCAATTGTTGGCCAAGACGGCGCAGGTCAGCAATCATTCCCCGACTTGCAACAGTGCGGTCTGATTCAAGTGCGGACCGTTTCTGCTGAACTTCATCAACCAAGCTTGACAAATGGGACATCGCCGTCAGCAACCGCCTCATAGCCAGTTCCTGTATTTGGTCGTTGCGAGAAGACACAGCAGCACGCAGCACACTGTGAAGAGCGAACGACTTTTCACCATCTAACAACTGCGATTTCAGAAATAACTGACGTGGATGATTCGGATAAGAACGCAACAAATCACTGATTGGACGCTGTACTTCTGCTAACTCATCACTACCAAACTTATCGCGTCCCATCTGTCTGGCTGTCAATATTTTTGATTCTCTCACCCGCCACTTAGCAGCAGCATCGCCTTGCAGTTCTAAATCAGACGAGCGTAAACGGCAAAGGTCAAGAGCTTCATCAAAACGTCCACGTTCCAACAAAGCTTGAATCAGATCCTCATCCCGATCTTGAGTCAGCCGTCCAACATTTTTAAAGGCAGGGCCAGCAGCAACTGTTTGCTGAACGCTCTCTTTAAGGCAGACAAGTACCATGAGAAGTAGGATGATTTGTAGAACACGAATCATGGTTACTCCGGCTTGGCAGCAAATAGCACTCGATCTATCCCCGCGGCACGTGCGGCATCATAGGCCTGAACAGCAAAAGCCATGGTCACTTTTTCGTCAGGATCGACGATCACAGGTGGTTGCACCCCCAACGAAGTGATTTCGGTCAGGCGATCCTGAATATCACTCATACGATCTAACGGCTGACCGTTCAACATGATTTGGGTTCCCTCGACCTGCCACAGGAGCCGGATGATAATCTCGTCAAACTTCTCAACCGGTAGTGTGTCAGTAGACGCTTCTGCGGCTCCCATTGGTAATTCCGCGAGAGAGCCAGGCAGATCAAACTCTGGCAATTCGAAACTGCTGGTCCAAACAAAGAAAACCAACAACAGAAAGACGACGTCAATCATGGGTGTCATTTTCAATTCCAATGAATCGTCATTGGAAGTTTTTGGCAGTTTCATAGTCCAGCCTCCTCACGCACGGCAATCGCAGCGTCCGTGATTCCAGCTAGAGCTGCTTCACGTAGCAGTGGCTCGACCTGCTTATATTCGACTGCACCATCGGTACGAATCCGAATCGCAGCATCGGAACCCTGATTGGCCTTCAGGTCCGACAGGATTGCCCGCACGCTGGACAAATCAACGACATCACCGGAAACCAGCCATCGGGCTTGCTGATCCACACTGATCGTCAAGGGCGCTTTGTCAGGATCTACGGGATCAAATGTTGAGGCAACCGGCAATTCCAGCGGAAGCCGATTCTCCTGCCGTGCCAAGTGACTAGACACCAGAAAAAAAATGATCAACAGAAAAACGACATCGATCATCGGTGTCATATTAGCGCCGACACTTCGGCGATTTCCTTGATTAGGTATTTGCATCGTTACATGGTACCTCACGTTCCGGTCACAATCCGATACCCTGTGGTTCGTGAATTCTGATTTGACGGCGAGTCCGTACAGCTGGAACCTGCTTAGATGGGCGAAAATAGTACCTTCCTGAAGAACTTCCTCCGAAATCCCGGACAAGTGGGCGCAATCGCACCCAGCAGTAGCGGCTTGGTTCGCATGATGGTTGACTGGTTTAACTGGAATGAAATCCGTAACGTCGTCGAATTTGGCCCGGGGACAGGTGTATTCACGCAAGCGATCAGCGAAAAACTTCACCCGGAGAGTACATTTTTTGCGGTCGAGCGGTCAGCTGAAATGGCCGAGGTGACCCGAAAACGCTGCCCCAATGTCACGGTCTACAACGATAGCGTCACCAACATTGCCGAACTCTGCCAACAAGAATCAATTGAGAAAATTGACGCTGTGATCTGCGGCCTACCGTGGGCTTCATTTCCCGAATCGCTCCAAACTGACATCATCGATGCCATGCTGGGTGTACTGGCACCCGAGGCTCAATTCGCAACTTTCGCGTATTGGCAGGGCGTTGTGTTACCCGCTGGTGCCCGCTTCAGCCGACGCTTGAGAAATACATTTGCAAACGTAGAACGAAGCCCCAGCGTATGGCTGAATCTGCCTCCGGCCTTCGTTTATCGCTGCACCAAACCCGCTTTACCAAATCAAGCAAATTGAATTCACTGTTACAGTGCCCGAAAACGCTGGCGGTATTTCAATGGCGTAAGCCCAGTCGAAGCTTTGAAATGACGCGTCAGATGGCTCTGATCATAAAAACCGCACTCGCTGACAATCTGGGTCAAACTTAGATCACTGCTCTCCAACAAATGCCTGACCATCCCCACTCGCACCTCACGCAGGTAACGACTGGGGGTGATACCAAAGTTCTGAGAAAACTCACGCTGCAACTGACTCACTGATAAGTGGACATGTTCTGCCATGTCTTTGACTTCGATGTAGCTTGCATGATTATCAATGATGAAAGAAATGACACGGACGAGACGGCTGTAGCCTGCTGAATCATCCGCGGAATACTCATAAGGACGTTTCACACCCGCAATCCCGACCACCTTTTCTTCACGGTCCAGAAGCGGGATTTTGCTGCACAGATATAAGCGGGGGACCCCGTTTTTACCCGGTACCATCCAAACCTGATCAGACAGTGATTCTCCTGCCATGATCACGCGTTGATCCTCGGCAACATATTGCGCCGCTATCGCTGGTGGAAAAAAGTCAAAATCAGTGTGCCCGATCAATTCATCCGGATGCGCAACTCCCACCACATCACAAACAACACGATTGGCTCGTACAAAACGACTTTCAACGTCCTTGATGTACATATAGACGCCGGGAATAAAATCAAAAAGGTCCAACAGCGTTCGAGGACGCGCCAATTGCTTGAAAAATTGATCCTGCCATATTTTCGGGTTATTAATTTCTTCGCTCATGCGGCAAATGTACAATTTTTTACGCGTTAGCTACAAGACGGTAGAAACACAATTACGGAGACTTAGAAGATATCGAGACCTGCCAGTCAAACCTGATCATCGAAACCTCGCCTCGAGCACATCACTGCAGTCTTCTCCTTTCACGATTGTGTAGTTGTCTTTGAACTTCAGCGGTTAAACTGTTAGTCAGCCTCTATCTTCCATTTCTTCGACGAAAAAATTACATGCGCGGTTTTGTCACCCTCATCATCACTCTGGTTCTGTTTGTGACCAGCACGACCGCCCATGCTGATGATGAGCTATCGTTCAATCGCGATATTCGTCCAATTCTTTCGGACACCTGTTTTTTCTGTCATGGCCCCGACGCTGAGCATCGCGAAGCTGACCTGAGACTGGATAGAGAAGAGTCTGCAAAGCAGGACGCGATTGAACCTGGTAACGCCAGTGCGAGTGAATTGATCGCAAGAATTACGTCAAGCGATCCCGACGAATTGATGCCCCCACCTGAATCTGGGAAGCGTCTTAGCCAAAAGCAGATCGATCTCTTGAAACGCTGGGTGGACGAAGGTGCGATTTATGAGCCGCACTGGTCGTATGTAGCCCCCAAGCCAAAACCTTCACCGAGAACTAACAGTGCATGGGCCCGTGATCCAGTTGATGATCATATTTTGGCGAAACTACCAAAAACACTGTTGCAAACCTCACCGGATAGCCCACGCCACACCTTGATTCGCCGAGTCACATTTGATCTGACCGGTCTTCCACCGACACAACAGCAGATCGAAGCATTCGTTGGCGACACCAGCCCCTTGGCATACCAGAAAGCTGTCGATCGTCTTCTCGCTTCGCCCGCCTACGGGGAACGCATGGCAACCTACTGGCTGGATCTGGTTCGCTATGCAGACACGGTCGGCTATCACGGCGATCAAGACCACAATATTTCGCCATATCGCGACTATGTCATCGACAGTTTCAATGACGACTTGCCGCTGGATGAATTCACGCGACAGCAACTCGCAGGTGATCTTTTCAAAGACCCCACGCCCGCTCAACAGATCGCGACCGGATACAACCGACTGTTGCAAACGACCCATGAAGGGGGACTGCAACCCAAAGAATATCTTGCCATTTACGCTGCGGATCGCATTCGCAATGTGTCAGCCGTATGGATGGGAGCCACTGTGGGTTGTGCCCAATGCCACGACCACAAGTATGACCCGTATTCAACCAAAGACTTCTATTCGATGGTCGCATTCTTTGCAGACATCGATGAGCAGCAACATTTCAAAGTGGGCACCAATTCGCTACCCACCAAACGACCACCTGAAATATCCGTAGGAAGCCGATGGCAACGCGAACTTTCTGCAGAAATTGAATCACAGCTCAAAACGCTGCAAAACAAACTTGAAGAGGGAGATCCATCGCAGGCAGGCACCATTAACAGTCAGATTGCCGCTTACCAGGAACAGTTAAAACAACTCAAAGCATCGAATCGACTCACGATGGTCACCCAGTCAGTAACTCCGCGAGAGATTCGGGTATTGCCACGAGGAAATTGGCTCGATGACAGCGGACCCATCGTAGATCCAGCGATACCTGAATTTCTTGGAACACTCGACACGGATGGAAACCGTGCTACGCGCCTCGATCTTGCA
>Ga0315315_10004604_pt1 | contig 12709 bp, 10 predicted proteins | sample M140m3416metaG_FD_203699 | JGI IMG/M metagenome (GOLD analysis project Ga0315315, IMG submission 203699) | Ammonia-oxidizing marine archaeal communities from Monterey Bay, California, United States - M1 40m 3416 | ecosystem: Environmental > Aquatic > Marine > Intertidal zone | place: USA...
CTGCAGCTATCGGTTCCGGAAGTTGCCGATGTGAGCGGCGAAACAGAGCAGACTTTGGAAGCTTACGGAATGAACAGTAAACAAACTTCTGATATGGGGCGTCGGTGTCTGTTAGGAAGGAGATTGTTGGAACGCGGCGTTCGCTTTGTACAGTTATTTTCAGGCGGTCCCATTGCCGGCAATCCACGAGCCAGCTGGGACGCTCACGAAGACGTTCGCGAAAACCACACGGTAGAAGCGGGGCGAATCGATCAGCCCGTCGCTGCCTTGCTGAAGGACCTCAAGCAGAGAGGCTTGTTGCAGGATACACTGGTGTTGTTTACCACGGAGTTTGGTCGTACTCCTTTTGCTCAATCAGCGGCTGATAAAGTAGGGCCTGGTCGAGACCACAACCGCTATGGGTTCAGTTGCTGGATGGCGGGAGCCGGTCTGAAGCATGGCATGTCTGTCGGTAAAACGGATGATCTTGGCTGGAAGGCAGTCGAACGTCCGATTCCGTGGCACGACTTTCATGCGACGGTGCTACATCTCATGGGGATCGATCATGAGCGATTGACTTATTACCACAACGGAATTCAGCGACGACTTACCAACGTTCACGGTGAGATCATTAATGAAATTCTTGCATAGATGTCACGGGAACTCACAGCGATGGTCACCTTCGTTGTTGCGCTCGGTCGACGATCGCGTTCCGAAGAAATTACAGGTCAAAATTCAGACACTTTGCAATTGGGTGCTTTTCAGGAATGCGGATTGGCTGCCTTTGCGACTTTTGGTGGAGTACGATCGCCGCTTGTTTTCCCGAATCCCAATCGCCATGACCATTTCTTCGACAAAGCAACACAGTTGCTGAATGTGGTACAGGGGTAGTGGTAAACACCGGCTGCCAATACGGGAATTGCATTGCGCTGTTCCGTCGAAAACAAAGGGCCAGGTTTAGATGTCCAGGGGATGTGCAGCCATGAGACGTTAGGGAGTATGGCCTGGTGCTGCATCTGTTTGCGCGGGCATTGTATTCGGGTCGACATACGGTTTTAGATCACCTCGTCGGCGGGCATTCTGCTGCTCGATGAGGTCACGTACCATGCTCCTGCAAATCAAAGCAACGATGATGCTGCAGACGATTAACACAGGGGTGCTGTACTGTACCATCCCGGTTTCATCTCGACCGAACAGAAATCCTTCGGGCAGCATCAGGGAATTACGGCTGTAGAGCAAAGCCAGAGTGTTGGTGCAAAAATGGAAAAGGATGGCCGGGAACAAACTGCGGCTGTGAACCGCGATCAATCCGATGAGCAGTCCAACTAACGTAGCATTGAAGACCTGTTGAGGAATCATATGGATGATTCCGAACATGATCGACGAGATCACAATCGCGATTGCCAGTCGGCCTCCTCGAGCCAGACCACTCAGGATGAACCCACGAAAAGCCAGCTCTTCGCAGACGGCAGGCGTGAGGGCAAAGACAGCAATTAAGACCCATAACGGCTGACTGTCGCTGCCCATGAGTGCGTGGACTCGTCCGATTGCTTCCGGCAGTTCCGGGAAGACACCATGTTCCGCCAGAAACTGACTCAGTTCTATACTCAATGGATGCACGGCAACTGCCAATCCGCCTGCAGCGAGCAGTGCTGGCAGCGACGGAATTCTCAATCGAAAAGTGGCTCGCGGACTGGTGGTCAGCATCATACCCATGAAGATCGCCGGGCAGGCAATTGTCACCAGTTGCTGCACGCAAATGAGTTGCAGCATTCTTTGAGCGATTTGTTCCTTTGTGCCGCTCAGGTCTGGTTGCAGAAATGTCATAGCCGTGAGTTGCAGCAACAGTAACATGATAAAGCAAAACACAGCTTCGGGGAATGCAGGCACGGCATCTCTGGGGCGCATCAGTTGACGTATCCAGATCCGCAGTTCGAACTTTTCGGCCTCGCGGAACAGCACATTTTCGTTGTTGTACAATTCAATCGCCCACCAGATGGCGAGCAGGCTGTAACCAAAACTGGAAATCAGAACGGGAATTGCATACGCCAACAGGTTGCCTGTTTGAGTGGAGGTTAATAACAACCCCTTCAGTAAAAGGGCGACATTGATCACTGGTAAAATGCTGTACAGGGGCACAATTTCCACCGTCGGTGACAGGCAGAACATGGTAAGTCCCATGATGACCATCAGCAGTGGTGTAAAATAGTACTGACCTTCTTTGCTGGACCGGGCAAACGTAGCCAGTGCCAGACAGAGTGCGCTGAAGAGGGAGGCGAGCGGTATCAGCAGAATCAGAACCCATACGATGGCAGAAGCGGGAGGGAATTGCAGGCTGAATGTTTCTGTTAAGCCAGTTCCCATTGACGAAGCCATTTGCCTGCCGGTGATGGCCATGCTGGCGAGATTCATCAATGCAGAGCAGATGCTAAACAGCACGATGGTACAGAACTTACCCACGACCAGTTCGATTCGCTTCGCCGGACTGATGAGTAGTGTTTCCATCGTACCACGTTCTTTTTCGCCGGCTCCCAGGTCGATGGCAGGATAGAAGGCACCCGTCAATGCCATCATCACCAGCATTGCCGGAAACATCTTGCTCCACACATTGGCAGCGACCTGTTCTTCACGCGCGACTTCAATCCATTTCAGTTGAGCAGGATGTTGCAGGGTTTCCGGTAGAGAGGCTTCGTCAAAAAGCGTCTTGCGCAAGTGAGATTCCCATGACTGCAATGCCGATTGAACCCTCGAGAACGCGACAACGGATTTATCGTCGGCGCTATTGCGGACCACGATCAAACCGGGGGACTCGAGCGTGTAACCGGCATTATCAGATGGATTGATAATTTGCTGCTGGACGGATCTGACGATGTCCGCATAGCCATTGGGGACCACAACCAGAACTTCAATCCCGGAGGCACTAAACAGTGAACTCAGATCGCTTGTGATGCGATCGTCATCCTGTTCTGCAGCGAGGGACTCGTTTTCGTCTTTGTTTTTCGCCGTTGCTTTCTGAATATGCCTAGCGAGGAAACGAGCCTGTCCAAGCAGTTCCTTTTGGCTGCGCCCTGGCCGACTCGAAGTGGATGGCCGCGATGTGGGAGTGTTTGTCTGGTCGGTGACTACAGTGAACGGTGTCCCTTCATCTCTCGGTTCCAGCCAGCGAGAATCAATCCCGGTTTCGGTCAGAAATGCGGGATCTTTCGGCATATCGTCGGCGTTGAGGACGACGACGGTCCGCCGCTGCTCACTGAACGTGAGCATCATTTCGACAAGCCCCAGCCCCAGCATGGGATACAGCAGCACCGGCAGAATGGTGATCATGAACAGCGTACGCCGGTCGCGCAGCTGGTCGCGGACTTCCCGCATGAAAATCACTCTGACGTTTTTCCAGTTCATGTCAGTCTGGTAGTTTCTGATTCAAAGATCTAAACGGCGGAGGAGGCGCCGCTTGAATGTGTTTCAGTGCAATGTTGTGTATCGTGTTGGCGAATGAGATTGAAGAACAGCTCTTCAACATTCGGTTGCTGATGTTCGGCTACTATCTCAGCACGATGACCATTAGCCAGAATTGCGCCACGGTGAATAATGGCAATGCGCTCACAGAGCTTCTCTACTTCACTCATGATATGAGTGGAGTAGATGATGCATTTGCCCTGATCACGCAGGACTTCGACGGCCTCCAGGACATTGCGGGCAACTAAAACATCCAATCCGGAAGTCGGCTCATCAAAGATGATGACGGGAGGGTCATGTACGATGGTGCGGGCGATTGATACCTTTTGCTTCATTCCGGTCGACATTTTGCTGCCGAGTCGATTTGCGATTTCATTCATCTCCAGAGTGTTGAAGATTTCTTCAATCCGTTCCTGCAGGCGATCTTCAGGGATCCCGTACAACCGTCCGAAATATTCGACCATTTCACGAGCTGTCATGCGGTCGTAGATACCGGTGTTGTTCGACATGAATCCGATGCTGCGGCGGACACCTTCCGGATCCTTCATCACATTGAGGCCCGCGACTTCAGCGATGCCTCGGGTGGGCTTCAGTACTGTGCTTAAAATTCGCAGGCAGGTGGTTTTACCGGCACCATTGGGGCCGAGTAAGCCAAAGATCTCACCAGGACGAATTTCAAAGGTTACGTCATCCAGCGCGCGAAAAGCTCCGCCGCTGAAGTTTTGGAATTCTTTGGTCAGTCCCTGAACGCGAATCATCAGTCAAAGCCGTGAGGGGCACGTAAATCCGAACCGACCGGTTCGGGATGCATTCTAAAGCTACCACATCCCTTGCGCAGCGAGGGCGGAATCACTCACAGTGGGTCGCGTTTGATCCTGCAGAATCGTCACGTCCCGCGCAATGGTGCGTTTGTTGCCGGGGTCAGAGTGCCAGGAAACCACCATTTGCTCACGGTTTGGACAAATCGCGGTCACGTTAGAAGATTTTGCCAGCGAGGTACCACAGGAAATGATAGAAAGCCTGTGCGTGGATTCGTGGCGACTGGCTCTCGGCGTTTGTGCAATTTGTTCGTCAGCGATCGTAGCGAGCTTCCTGTCCTCGAGCGGCAGGGTTGACCTTGCCATCGGCGAATACTGTGTTTCCCATGACCCACGTGCGCACGGGAAGTCCAGTCAGAGATTCCCCGTCCCAGGGGCTCCAGCCACTTTTGGTTAGCTGTTCTGCATTATGAATTGTATGCTGCTTCTGTAGGTCAACGAGCACCAGGTCGGCATCGTAGCCTTCTGCGATACGGCCTTTGTTGGCGATGTTCCAGACGCGTGCCGGTGCTTCGCACATCCACTGCACGACCTGCTGTAATGTACAGCGGCTCTCATTTACGGAATTCAGCATCAGAGCCAGTGAGTTTTCAACTGCAGGTAGTCCGGATGGCGATTGGGGATACGGCTGGTCTTTTTCTGCGCGGGTATGAGGAGCGTGGTCCGTGGCGACAACTTCGATGGTCCCGTCACGAAGAGCCTCCCACAAAGCGGCACAGTCATCGGCTGTTTTGATCGAAGGATTCATCTGAACGAGAGATCCCAGGCGTTCGTAGTCTTCGATGTTGAACAACAAGTGGTGAGGGCACGCTTCCGCAGTAATCAGATCGCTGGTGGTACGTAGAAACTGAGCCTCCTCGGCGGTCGAAACATGCAGTACGTGAAAACGGTGTTGATGTCGTTCGGCCAGGTCGACGGCACGCTGAGTTGCAATCAGTGCTGCTTTGTGATCGCGTATCAGACTGTGATCTGCGTAGCATGAACCTCCTTTAAGTCGTTCTGTGTTGGCTCGAACGGTTCCTTCGTCTTCGCAGTGCGCACAAATTGGCAGGTTGGTTTCGGAAAAAATACGTTCCAGCGCAACCTGCTGATCGACCAATAGATTGCCCGTACTGGAGCCAATGAAGATCTTAATGCCTGGTGTTCGAGTGGCTTGTCGCAGGACTTCAACGTTATCGGGAGTTGCGCCGACATAAAATCCATAGTTGACGACGCACTTTTCTGCCGCAAGTGCGAGTTTGGCGTCGAGTGCTTCCAGAGTGATTGTCGCGGGATTTGTATTCGGCATTTCCAGGAATGTCGTGATGCCGCCTTTGGCGCAGGCATGACTTCCGGTCGCGAGGTCTTCTTTGTGAGTCAGGCCGGGATCACGAAAGTGAACCTGATCGTCGATGACTCCAGGAAGAAGATGCAATCCTGTCGCATCGATGACTTCGTCGGCGTTTTGGATAGTGCCAGGGCTGACGATTTGACTGATCCGCTCGCCCTCAAGAAAGACATCAATCTGAGATGTTTCACCGGGCAGGACAACGTCAGCGTTTTGGATGAGTGTGGTAGGCATTGCGGTTCTATGGTGGGTTTGAAGAATTTATTATTTCACGTTGGGGCCGGAAGTGTGTCAAGTAAATCCCGCAGTATGGCAGCGTCTGGGTGCTTGCATTGTTTGGCCCGGCCATTTGGCAGAACACATTGGTAACAGAAAATAGCGATGAAAGAGATTTGCGCCAATCACCGTGTGCACTACGTCTGGCGGTGACTCAAGCCACACGCTTGCTTGGCTCGGTCGACGACTTCCTGAGCTTTCGCTCGCGCCACCGCCGCCCCGGCCTGCAGGATGTCTTCCACATCTTCAGGACGTTGTTCCAGTTCGCAGCGGCGTTCAAAGGATTGGCCGAAGTATTCCATTGCAGCTTCATGCAGTTGTGCCTTGGCTTCGCCATACCCCATTCCACCGGCTCGATACCGACCGCTGAGGTCCTGTTGCTGCGTTTCGTTTGCAAACAAACGGTACAAATCGAATACGGAACAGGTGTCCGGGTTCTTAGGATCTTCCATCGCCGTTGAATCAGTCTTGATCTTGTTGATCAACTTCTTCAGACGTTTTGGAGTATCGAAAATCGGGATTGTGTTTTTGTAGCTTTTGGACATCTTTTCCCCGTCAATTCCCGGGACTTTTGCTGAAGAATCGAGCACATGCGGCTTCGGCAGGACGAATGTATCACCGAACAGTGAATTAAAGCGTTGAGCGATATCGCGAGTAACTTCCAGATGTTGAATCTGGTCAGCTCCTACGGGCACGACGTCGCTGTCGTAGATCAGAATGTCGGCAGCCATCAGAACCGGATATGTGAACAATCCAGCATCGGCGGCGATTCCTCGTTCCTTCTTGTCTTTGTACGACACACACTTTTCCAGCAGGTGCATCTGAGTGATCGTCAGCAGTAGCCATGTGAGTTCGGTGACTTCCGGAACATCTGATTGCCGAAACAGAGTGGCCTTTTCGGGGTCGAGCCCAAGAGCCAGCAAATCCAATGCGGCATCTGCAGTGTTTTGAAGAAGCCTGTCCTGATTACGAATGGTGGTCAGAGCATGCAGGTCTGCAATGAAGTAAAACGACTGTTCATTTCCCTGCAGAGCAATGTACTGCTGGATGGCTCCAAAGTAGTTACCCCAGTGAGGTTGGCCTGTGGGCTGAATTCCGGAAAGAACTTTCATAACGATCAAGAGTTTCCTGCCAGGCTGCCTTCTGTGTTAGCCTGATGAATGCGTGAAGAAGCGGGATTTCTGGTGGTCCAGTGAACTCGAACGATACCACAGTGGTGGTGTTGTGTCTTTGGAGATCACTTCCTCTTGATTCTCAGTACATTGAAAACTGGCGTTACGATTGTTGATCGGCAACAATCGTTGGAAATCTGCTGCTGTTTTGGCTCACTGACTGGAGTTGCTGTTATGCGAGCACCTTGGAATCGTCGTTCTTTTCTTGCGACATCTGCTGTGGCGTTCAGCGGGCTTCACGGTCTGAGAGCCGGTGACCAGCCTGCGGTCCTTCAACCGCGTGCCACCGATGGTGATGGGCGATTCGAGCCAGACTGGGCTGAACGTCTAACGATCACGGTGGGAACCAAGTCCGGGGATCTCATTGGCAACAGCGACAAAGTACTTCAGGCCGCTGTGGACTACACCGGACGACTTGGTGGCGGCACCGTTCAGTTGTTGCCTGGAATATTTGTATTGCGCAACGCGGTATTTCTACCATCGAACATTCGACTGATCGGAAGTGGCAAAGAAACAGTAATCACTCGAATGCCGTCTGATACTGTTGCTCTGGATGCAGATTCGGATTGGTATGATCAGGAAATCACGCTCAGGGAATCCGGTGATTTCCAGGTGGGCGACGGTCTGACTCTGTACGCGAAGAATCCCGACAACGGCAGTCAAACTGTTATCAAACGAACACTGATGGCTCGATCCGGCAATCGACTCAAACTCAATGACGGCCTCCGCAAGAACGTGTGGATGTCCGCGGCTCCGACATGTTCCTCACTTTTCCCTTTACTGACGAGTGAACAGGCGGTGAATATTACGATTAAAAATCTCACTCTGGACGGCAACAAATCCAACTGCACGAATCTCAACGGCAATTACGGCGGTTGCATCTTTTTGCAGGACTGCAATCAATGCATGATAAAGAATGTGACGACTCGAAATTACAACGGGGACGGCATCAGTTTTCAGGTCTGTCACGACGTAACTGTTGAGAACTGTCACAGTCATGACAACGCTGATCTGGGCCTTCATCCGGGCTCAGGATCTCAACGGCCGGTGCTTCGAGGTAATCGATTGGAACGTAATAATCTGGGGCTTTTTTGGTGTTGGGGAGTGAAGTTCGGTTTGGCCGAACAAAACGATGTCGATGCCAATCGCAGCTATGGTATGTCGATTGGTCACAACGACACTGATAATGTGATGCGGAATAATCGAATTGCCAACAGCGGAAAGGCCGGCATTCTGTTTCGGAACGATACACGAGGTCAGGATTTTTGGGCCAATCGAAATCTTGTTGAAAATAATCGTATCAGCAACAGCGGTGGTCCGGATGGCGTGGCCATCGATATTACAGGACACACGAAAGATATTCGGATCGTCGGTAATGCGATCGTAGAGGACCGACAGCCCATGCAGCGTACGGGCATTCGCATCGGAGCGAACGTCGGTACCGTGGAAATGAAAGATAACACGATCAGCGGAGTTCACACAGCTGTCGTTGATAACCGGAGCAAGGCTGTGTGATCAGGAAGAAGAACAATGCCAGATCCTTGTCACCTTAGTTGACTGTCTGCTGTTGCAACGTGGCTAATATCGGCAAGCACCGGTCTCACTTCGCTGCAAGCTTGTCATGCATGGACTGACTGCGAACGCGTTAAGCTGGATCTCTGGATCGGTGGTTTGCTGCGGGCGAGTTGGGACAGTTGCTGAGTCGTGGGTCGGCGTAAAATGATGAATGGGATAAAGACTACGGTGTGTTGGCTGAAAGCCAGTTCGCTGAGTAAAATTGTAGAACTTCCCGGTGATGGCGATACGTCGTACCCTGGCATCATCGAACTCAGCGCAACGCATGCTGTGGTGCCCTGGCATTCGTCTCATGAAAGCACCAACTGGTCCGGACGATCACGACGATTTATCTGGCGGATCTGTAGATCGCTGAGCAGTTCTTCTTTCATCCCCTTTTTTCTTTCTGTAACCGAATACGTATGACATCGCCTGCAAACACAGTATCGGCAAAACCACTGCTGACATGGCTTCAGCTTCTGCGACTGCCGACCGTTTTCACAGCAATGGCTGACATCCTCTGTGGATTTTTTATTGGTGCGGTGAGCAGCGGCCCAGGTGAACCAAACTGGTTCGTACTTCCGTGTCTGTTGTTGAGCAGTGCCGGCTTGTACCTTGGCGGAATGGTGTTGAACGATGTATTTGATGCCCGTTTGGACGCCGTGGAACGGCCCGAACGACCGATTCCCAGTGGGCGAGTGTCGACTCGGTCTGCAGCAACAGTGGGTGGACTGCTCTTGATGATTGGAATGGTTGCTGCAATTGCCGCCTGGTCCATTGCCGGACGCATGGGACATAGTCTGTTCATTGCGACACTCACCGCGATTGCGATTCTGATTTACGATATATTTCTCAAAACCACCTGGGCGGGCCCGTTCAGTATGGCATCGTGTCGGTTTTTGAATCTTGCTTTGGGAGCTGCCACAGCCGTGAATGCAGCGGGAGCTGTAATGGCGTGGCAGCAGCCTGTTCTGGGAGCCGCCATGGGATTGGCGGTTTACATTGTGGGTGTGACATGGTTTGCCCGCAACGAGGCTGGAGATTCATCGCAGTTTGAGCTGGTGGGTGGGGTGATTGTCGCGACGCTTGGAGTTGTAGTTAGTGCTGTCTCAACAATTTTTAATCAGACGGATCAAATGGTCGCTGTGCTTGCTGCTGCTCAGTTCTTTGGAATCATTATTGCAACACTTGCGAGAGGAATTTTGGCGATCCGTGATGGCCAGTCTTCAGTTTTGCAGCGCAACGTCGGGAAAATGTTGCTGTGGATTATCGTACTGGATGCCGTTGTCGTATTTGCCGTAACCGGCAGTGCTGTGATGGAGGGAGTGGTCCTGCTACTCGTGGTACCCGCGATTGGACTGCGAAATCGCATTCCCATGTCGTAGGCCGCTCAGCCGATGGAAAGCTTGTGTCTCATAATTCCGGCCTGATATCTCGATGATCCGAGGGACGGCGATTGGCTGTCAGGTCATCGTTTGAATTGTCGCAGTTCGATGGTTTCAATGCGGATTTACAGACGGTCGGTTTGAGCGAATGACGCCGATCGGCCAATTTCAATTAATCCGGAATCAATGGCGAATCGTCGGAGTAGGGCCGCCGTTTTTCCAGCCACTCCGGCACTGGAATACTGGATAGATTTGTTGCTGCCCATTCGGGAACTTCAAACCATCGTAGTTTGCTGACACGCGGATAGGTTTCCCAGACACCTCCATTCCCGGTGACGCGGGGGTCGTTGGTGGCTTTGAGGTAGTCCAGTAGTTGCTTTTGTAGCTTTGAACGAATTTCTTCGAAACCGGGTGCCATCGCCAGATTGTGGATGCAGCCAGGATCGCTATGAATATCAAATAACTCTTCTGCCGGACGTTTGGCGACAGCAAGTTGGAGATATCGGGCGTATTCTGAATCGTCATGGTGCTGAATCAGAAAATCAAGTGACGGGCAGGCATCGATGTCGTGATAGGCACCATGCAGTGGTCCCAGGTTCCCGGAGAAGCGGCCGTCGCTATGGTAGGTAATCCGGTCAAACTTACGAGGTGTACCAGCCGGCCAGCGTTCCGGTTTTAGATTCATGATGTACAAAAAATCAGAAGTCCGAATAGCGCGTTGAGGGTATCCTAAACTGTTAAAACGAGAAGATGAATGTCGTTCTCGCCCAACGTATACGGCGGTACGATCCGGATCTGCCTTACCTGTTCGGTGCGACCGCAAATTGCTCAGAAGACTTGTACCGACTGGTGGGTAGTCTTCGGGGGGGGGCACTTGGGTGGCTTCGTAGATCGTGGATGTGAGGTCGGTAAAATCGATTAGCTCGCTGAGTTCACGACCTGCGGGAATGCCATCTTTCCAGCTGATCGCCAGTGGCATATGGATTCCGAATTCATAGCAGTTGGCTTTGGCTCGCGGGAAGGGCATCCCGTTGTCACTGGTTACGATTACCAGAGTGTTGTCCAGTTCTCCGGCATCGGCCAGCATTCGCAGCATTTGACGGCAGTCGTCATCGAAACGTTCCACTTCAAAAGCGTAGTCCAGCAGGTCGCTACGGATCGTCGGATGATCGGGAAGGAAAGATGGTACTTCTGCCTGTTCCAGTTTCAGCCCTTTTTGCAGTCCGGAACCCTTTTCGTAGCTGCGGTGAGCGTCATGACTGCCAAACCAAAAACAGAACGGCTGATCGTCCGGACGATCAGCCATGAACTGCCGAAAACCATCGACGTAGTCACCACGTCTGACCGGCCATTGTTTTCCGGCAGGATTAATTATGCGACCATCGTGTTGAAAGTTTCCCGGCCCCCAGGATTTACCCGTGCTGCCTACGAAGTACCCGGAGTCTGCCAGTTGTTCGGGGAATGTGCGGTACTTGGTTTGAAAGTAGCTGGCGTGAGTTCCTGCTTCTTCATTCATCCAGATATGGCGGCCCGTGAGGAAGGCGGCGCGCGAAGGGCTGCAGCCAGGAGCTGGGCAGAAGGCGTTATGAAACAGCACTCCGTCTTTTGCAACCTGGTCGAATGCCGGAGTTGACACCATCTTCGATCCATAGGCCGATGCGTGGGGCCAGGAAACATCGTCACTGATGGCGATAAAGATGTTAGGTCGTTCAGTGGCGAAGCAGCCGACACTGAGGGCGAGTAGACAGGCGAGCAGGAGAAAAAGTCGATGCATCGATTATGCCCTGTTGTTTGTCAGTGCCCTGTTCCCAGGCTTTGTGTGGGTGAAAAAGTGGCGGGTGTTGGAATCACGAGGGATTACGTTTCCAGTTCTTTCTTTAATGCCTGCAGTACTGCTTCGACGTCATTTCGCTTGTCCTGTTGAGAGTGGGCGACGGCATGCACTGCGATACAGCCGCAGGAGTGTTTCCTGAACGAGATCTTCGGAGAGGGAACGGTGGCGCATATTCCCCAGGAAAAAATCAAACAACGGACTCTGCCACGTTGCTACAATTTGGTCGAAGGCACAACCTTCGCCTTCCTGCAGGCGAACCATTCGCAGATCGTCGTCGTTGTGCTGAGTCATACGTCGGCGACGCGAAAAGAGGTGACGCGAAATTGAACGTGGTTCAGAGCTTAGTGAGTTGTCCAGCTTATCGCACGCGGAAAACTCTACAGATCAGCTGATGAAGGATTCGAGTGCATCTAAACCGGATGTGAGGATGTCCATGCTCGTGGCAAACGACAACCGTACATAACCTGGTGCCCCGAAGGCATCCCCTGTGACCAATGCAACATGAGCGTTTTCCAGCAATGCAGTGCAGAAGTCCGAACTGTTTGCCACGGTGACTCCACCTGGCAATTCGCGCCCGAAGTGGCTGCTGACGTTAAAGAAGGCATAGAATGCTCCGCCGGGATCTGCAAAAGTCAGACCGGGCATTGAACGCAAGCGATTCAGAACGTATTTGCGGCGTTCTTGAAAATGTGTCAGCATTTCGCCAATGGCTTCCTGAGGTCCAGTCAGAGCAGCGATTGCCGCGTGCTGACTGATGCTGCAGGGATTTGAAGTCTGCTGACTTTGCAGTCGAGTGATTGCGGCTGTGACGTTTTCCGGAGCCAGAGTCCAGCCAATGCGCCAGCCGGTCATCGCCCAGCTTTTGCTGACGCCGTTCACGATGATCGTTCGTTCTTTGACGTCTTCAC
>Ga0315315_10004606_pt1 | contig 12707 bp, 7 predicted proteins | sample M140m3416metaG_FD_203699 | JGI IMG/M metagenome (GOLD analysis project Ga0315315, IMG submission 203699) | Ammonia-oxidizing marine archaeal communities from Monterey Bay, California, United States - M1 40m 3416 | ecosystem: Environmental > Aquatic > Marine > Intertidal zone | place: USA...
TAATATTATATATATATATATATATATACATAATATTATGCATACTACTGTACAACGCTCGTACTCCGTAGTAGCTAAATATAGTACTAGAGAGTACGAGCTCGTATAGTATACTCGTAGTATGGTATATTTATTATTGTTATTACAGTATCAATAATATTATTATGTAATATTATCTATGCATACAGTAGTTGATTGTATGCATCCATACTTTATGCACACGTACACGTGTACTGTAGATCTAATGCAAAATTGCGAGGCGAGCGACGTTGGGGCTGTGCTCCTGCTACTACTTACTACACGCGTGTAGTGTACAACAAGTGCGCTTTCCAGTGCGTACATGTATGTATGTATGTATGTATGGTGCTAAACTAAATTGTTACTGCGCCCGATCTTGTTTTTTGTTTCTTTTGGACGTTTCCTGTACCCTCCTCAGGCTCTCCGGCTCCATCAATTTCTCATAATTTTTTCTCCCGCAAATCCCGTTCGAAGGCAGAAAAAGAAGAGTAAACATGGCCAAGAAGGTGCGTATAAGTGCCACAGACAGTATCTTCTGCTATTGTATTGACATAAACCAGATTTTCGAGCAGCCTCTACTGCGCCGTTCTGCCAAACAAGCAACCGCCTACGGTTCGACACAAAATCCATCTTCATTAATTTATTTGTGTTTGCCAGAATGCGCGTCTACATCATATTGCATCTTCTCACATTCTATTTACTTCGTTACGCCCACACGATCCAACACGCAATGCATAAACGCAGAAGTCTCTCAAGGAAGCGTCCTCCTCGGACTCGAGTTCCAGCTCCAGCGACTCGAGCTCCAGCAGCGACTCGGACAGCAGCGATTCGGAGGAGGAGGAGAAGAAGAAAGTTGTCGCCACCAAGAAGGTGGCAAAAAAAGATGACAGTGATAGCGACTCATCCTCAGATAGTGATTCCTCCAGCGATTCCTCCGACAGTGACTCTGATTCTGACGAGGAGAAGCCCGTCGCCAAGAAGAAGGTTGAGGCCAAGAAGGTTGAGACCAAGAAGGTTAAGGCCAAGGAAGTCGAGGCCAAGAAGGTCGAAAGTGAGAACGATTCTTCTTCCTCCTCGGACAGCGACTCTTCCTCGGACAGTGACTCCTCTTCGGACAGCGACTCGGATTCTGACGACAACGCCAAGAAAAAGGCCGTCACGAAGAAGGTCGAGACTGCCTCCAAGAAGAAGGAAGAAAAGGCCGCCGAGAGTGATTCCGACTCAAGTTCGGATTCGGATTCGGATTCGGATTCGGATGATTCGACCAAGTCGTCCAACCCTCCTGATACCATGGACGAGGATGATGTTGCTGATGACTCCAAGAAGCGCAAGGCCGAAGATTCTGCTGAGGACGAATCCTCTTTCAAGAAGGCTGCCGTCACTCCTTCCGATGATGGAGAAAGCAAGACCAAGATTTATGTCCGTGGGCTCCCCTGGAGGGCTACTGAGGAAGAGGTTACCGAGTTCTTCCAGGGTTGCGGAAAAGGTCCTAAGCATGTTGAGCTTCCGCTTCAGGACGATGGACGCAGTTCCGGAACGGCAATCATTGACTTTGGTTCCAACGAGGACGCCGCTGCTGCGATTGAGCTGAACGAAGCCACCTTTGGCGATTCTGGCCGTTGGTTGAGCATCAAGTACAACGAATCTAAGCCCGCTGCATCTGCCCGTACTCCATCCGAGAAGCAGGAGGGCTGCTGCACTGTGTTTATTGGCAACCTCGACTGGAACATCGATGAGGACACTATTCACGCGACATTTGGTGATTGTGGTGAGATAAGTCAGATTCGTTTCGCCATGGATAGGGAGTCAGGGGAATTCAAGGGATTCGGCCACATCGAGTTTGCCGAAACTGAGGCAACGGACAAAGCCCTAGCGCTCGTCGGAACTGAAATGATGGGCCGTGCTGTTCGGGTTGACTACGCGAACGATCGCCGCTCTGGCGGAGGATTTTCTCCAGGTGGTCGAGGTGGTGGGCGCGGTGGTGGGCGCGGAGGTGGCGGTGGTGGCCGAGGATACATGGCCGGAGGTGGTGGCGGCTTTGGTGGAGGCCGTGGCGGAGGCCGTGGCGGAGGCCGCGGTGGAGGCCGCGGTGGAGGCCGCGGTGGAGGCCGCGGTGGAGGCTTTTCCGCCAAGAAGACTGGCGCCATTGCCGCATTCGCGGGCAACAAGATTACATTTGACTAAATAAATTTCACACCCCATCAATTTCAAGGAAGGGGATCGCACTTCACAACTCATTCAATTACAAAGCACAACAAATACCACATAACGCACCCTGCTTAATCTCACAAGAACCAATAACTATCGAAACCTTTAGTTTTTTGTTTTATTCTGCGGTTCTACAAGCTCATTTAAATTATGACCTTTTCTACTAGAAGAATAGTCTACGAGCTCGTAGCTAGTTTAGCTAGTCTAGCGGGCAACAATGTTACGAGTCGTACGTTTTATAGACACATCATCTAATCCTCCTAATTTTTACTTTTTCGTTTTCGCTGCCTGGCACCTCCTCCTTCCGCCAACATGGTGGGCATCGAAGTTAAGGACGCCTTCCCGATCTGTAACCCCGACAACAAAACCATTACCCCAACGTCACTTGACGATGGGGCTCAAGTGAAACAAAGCAGAATTAAAAACATGAGCGACGTTGCGTCCGCTGTCGAAGTTTCCTCCGCTTGCTCTGCTTCGTCAGTAGACACGAACGAGGCCTTGCTGGAAATGCTAGGCATCAATGATGACGGCTTTGGCTTTAGCATAGACTCGCCGGCAATTGAAGAAGATTCTATTCTTATCTCTTTAGAAAAAATCCGCCGCGCATCGAAAGCAAGACCCGAAAGCATTGACCTCCCAGCTCGTTGCTCCAGATACCTTCATCCCCCGTCCTCGTGCTGCGCCTTCGTCCTTCCCTCGGTTCTATCCCCAGCTGAATGCCGCTATATCGTCCACAAGGCCACCAAGACTACTACGGGCTTCCATTACGTGACGGAAGCACAGCACACAGACGACGGCGGCGGAAAAACCTCCGTCAGGCTTCAGAATCCGAATCCACACAAGCTCAGTGTCTATGAAGACGTTGCGTTCCTTGAGAAGCTTTGGGAGAAGATGCGACAGCATATCGGAGTCAAAAACGGGCTTCTGGACGAATTTTGTCGGAGGACATGCTGCGGTCCGCCCCTTGGACTGAATCCGCGCGTCCGTGTGCTCAAATATGATGCGCTCGATGACGATCGCTTCGAACCACATTTCGACGCCACCACTCGGGTCGGCGACCAGACATCGTTGCTTACGGTCTTGGTGTATCTTAACGACGGGGACGGGGCAGACTTTGACGGAGGCGAAACGATCTACCTGGATTTGGACGTCTCGAATGTTAATATTGTTAAAACGCCCGGCTATGGCTCAAATTCGAAAGAAATTGGTTGTGCCAGAGTTACTCCCAAAACGGGTTCCGTAGTTATCTTCGAGCACGACCTGTACCATAGTGGTGCCCCTCTCACAAGGGGGACCAAATATGTGATGCGCACCGACATAATGTTCGACGCCACTAAAGTAGGGGTAGATGCTGGTGATGGATGCAGACGACGGCAGAATGATGCAGGAGATATTGGCGAATTTGAGCTGGTTGGCGTCGGCGATGACGAAACCATAGCAACTCCCAAGGCTATAGTTGACCTGGTAGAATCCGCTGGCCTATCTGCCCCAGAGAAAAAATATTTGAATGAAATGGGCGTCTTGCATATCACGCCGGAAGCATTTCTTGCCCCCGGAGTCGCCGTCATGAGGATGTTGCTCGCAGACGGACTTCGAGACGAGAAGTCGCATGCTTTGGTGAAGCTGGCTACTGATCTAGTACGTAAGAATAGGTAGGCGATTTGCTAAGAAGCGATCCAATTATTCATAGATGTACGTGAGGTTTGCATTTATTGCATTGCGTTGACGCAGCGAAGACATGGGGGACGTGTGATTATTCAGAACCATAAACGTTGCGTACGATACCAGCATCTCAGCGATACGAAACCACAGATGAGGTATGAAAGTACGCTCAAGCGCAGGCATCCAGAGCAATCTGTGCAAAAAACTTGCAATCCACGTCATCATCTTCAGCCACTCTTGCAGTCAGCGCCGGCTGCACCCTAGAGGCCCACACGGCATCATCTCTATTTGAGGCCTTGGCCAACCCCTGTGCAGCCACAATCCTCACATTGGGGACCTTGTCGCCCAGACCGCGAAGCATCAAGCTCATGACATCTTCAAGCAATGCGTGGCCCGAGGCCCCGCCGTCCTTTACCAATTCCCCAAAGCTCCGAACGACGGTGATCCTCGTCATGTATGACGCGCTCTCGTCAAATATGCCCACATAATGGGGAATGAGCTCCCCCTGCATCCAAGCGGGCCCAGCCACGCTTAGAAGTTTCGCTATACCTGAGATGCACCCGAAGCGAACCTCTGCGACCTGGTCGAGGAGTAGCTTGAGCCAGAGCTCGAGCAGTTGCCTCTCAAAAAAGTCGATGCCACGCGCTTCAGCGAGGTGGGGGAGGAGGCGGCTCACAGCGTCCCGAACCCGCCAGTTCGTCGCCTTGGCCATCGCCAGGACTGATCCCACAACAGTGTCCATCCTGGCGAGGAGGTGCGCAACACGCGCAAGTTTGGTCAATACGCGTAGCTGCACTTCGGCGTACTCGTCGTTGAGGAATCCCTCCAGGAGAGGCTTGAAGTCCTCCAAAACGACTCTATCGGTTAAGACAGCGTACGTCTTCACGTCACAGCAGTCCATGACGGCCTCCGCGAGTTTCGACCTGACCTCCATGACAGGGTCATCAGCGAGGCTGGGGAGGGCTGGGGCGACGTGAGCCTGGAAGAGGTCGGGGCCTCCGAGCTGAGCCATCCTGGCAATGGACTCGACGGCAACTGCCCGAACTTCTGCCTCTTGGTCCTGCAGAAGGCCGGCGAAGCAGCGGAATATCTCGGTTTGTTTGTCGGCGTATGCTGCCGTGGTAAAGCCAAGGGACCCGGCGACGGTGGCAAAATTTTTGGCCAGGTTGTGCCGGACTCTCCTGTTCGATGTTTGAAAGTGCATTCAAGAAGTTTCAGACGAAGCGTGAGGCGTGTGTATAGCGCGTACATGCCAAGGAAAAAATACGGCGTGAGGTCCCCCAAACGAACAGACTACATGGCAACTGCACACAAACAAAGGATAGTTTCAAAAGTTGTGAAACTCACCACGACAAGTCCTGGCATCCTCCCCTAACAACGGGGTAGACTAGGTCGGAGGTTAGTTCGGGTTCAATACCTAGCGCACAACCGACGCTACCGCTGGCGGCGACGGCCAAAAGGCGGACAGAATCCTGCTCGTCGGTGCCTAGACCCTGGTACATAGGTACGATCTCGTCGAGGACGACCCTCCGGATCTGTGGGTCGAGGCCTAGGAGGTCGGGCCGTCCCTCCGACAGCTCGGCGGCAGTCTTAGGGAGGTGGGCGACGGCTTCAACAAACTTTCCGAGGTGTTTACCAGACGACCGGCGGACCATGGGCGTCTCGTCGTCGGAAAGCTTCTTGTAGAGAGAGCGGATCTCCCGACAGGCTTCACTGGACCCCGGGCTGCCGGACGTGTGGAAAAACCGGTACACAGCGGGAAGGATCCCGGCCGCGGAGATCTTGGCCGTGAACCAATCAGCGCCGGCCAGGCGCTTGGCCATGGCAAGGAGGAGGGCGGGGGCGCCGCCCGCAGGGGGCGCCGCTGATTCCACCGCGTCCCCGCCGCTGTCGGCGTCCCCGCCCTCAAGGGCCTGGTCGGACCCGCCAGCCGACGCCGCCGCTGCGAGGCACGGAACGACCTTGTTGATGGACTCGACGGCCTTGTCGCGGACGACGGTCTCCTCTGCGGATGCAATGCGCTCGAGGAGGGGAAGTGCAGGGAGGGCGCGCGATCCGGGGATGAGACCCGGAACCAGGTTTCCGAGCTGGTCGGCCAGCAGCAGCAGCACCTCATCCTCCTCCTCCTCGTTCATGGCGACATTGGAGGCAAGGTAGGGAAAGAGGGTGGAGAGGGAATCGTCGGTACCCATGGCAGCGGCAACGACAGAAAGGCGGCGCATGGCATCAATGCGGGCCTCGGAAGAATCGGAGGACATCTGACAGACGAAGAGGTCATAGGCAGAGACTGTGGGAAGGGCGTCAGTGGGAATGGGGAGGCTGCGGGCCAGGGCCATGGACGGGGCCGTCCCTGGGATTAGGGCGGTACCGCCCGGGACCAGCGGGTCAGATCCTGGATGGGGGGCCGGAGATGCGTGGACCCCGTCCGTCTCATCGTGCTCATGGTCGGCCATCGTGGCGCTGTGCCAATCGCAGGGTCGCGTCTACGAGGGCGTAAGATGTGCCTGCAACGTGCAATGGTATCGGATATCGTGTTGTCGGCGAAATGCAACAATTGATTATTATGCATACTACTTATCCATACTACTTCTAGCTAGTAGTAGCTAATTCCTTTAAGATCTACATACTACGAGCGTAGTACATGTTGTGTATGTATTATGTATGTGGACACGGAGACGGAATTAGAGGGGAGCGAACATGGAACTACCGGCCGGTATGTCGATATAGGACGATATCATTTTTTATTTATTTTTTACGCATACTGATTTGCTAGCGCTCGTAATTAGCTATGCATACTACTAGCTAGTAGGAGTAAATAATACTAGCTACGAGCTCGTAGTAGAGTAAGTAATAGTACTACTCTAGCTAGAGTATGCATACGTATGCATACTCCTCCTCCCAGTACTAGCTACTACTATTACTAATAATAGGAGTACTATCCATACGAGCTCGTATGCATAGTACGAGCGTACTCTAGAGTAGTGGTTGTACTCTACGAGCGTAGTATGCATACATATGCATACTACTTCTAGTAAGTACACCACGTACTACTAGTACGAGCTCGTATGCATAATAAGCATAGTACTCGTAAGCATAGCTCTTCGAAACTTCTTTGGAATTCCCATTAGTTCGATAGCTAGCTAGTGCTGCTAGTACACATAATTATTAATTAGGTTTAGGATGACATGAGTTGACCCCGACCTCAGAAAATTGCCGAGACAACAATAATTGGAGACAAGTCTCGAAAAAAATTAGAAATTAGAACATGACATGTGTTATTCATTCTCATCTATTCCAGGCCAGGCATCATGCTTGATGGAACGGATCTCATGCTCCAGCTCAAACACCTTCATTCCAGTCCGAAGATCAACAATATCTTTGAAGCGGAACTGGCTCCACTCCCTCGCGCCCTCAAGTGTGAGCGCTTCGTCCTTGAAGCGGGGGTTGGCCCAGATAACCCCCGCCTGTTCGCAGTTAAGGAAGGCAGTCTCAAAGTCAGCTTGGCTCGATCCTACATACAACGATAGGTGGTGGCCATCGTAGGGCGGAATTTTGTCATCACACTCACGGAACAGGAGACTTTGGTTGGCCCGACCCATCTCGTCGACAGATCCGATGCCGACAATGGCGATCATGCCCCCCCCCCCCCCACCCGATGCATCCGTTACGATCGCAGTCGGTGCGTCGAAGACACAGTCATAGAAAGTCCTGATCTTATCAGCTGCCCCTCTAGGCACCTTGAATTCGACGTAGTCGATGCCCCTGCAGTCGGTCGCACCCTCCAGCCCATACCGCTCCGCGATTCCATCCCCGTACAGCTCCGTCTCGCCGGACCGGACGAGGGGCTGGGCCATCGCGGGGTGCCCTCCAGACGACGGCGGGTCCTGCGTCGCCCCCTCCCGGCACTGGAACATGTTACCGTAGCGGTCCACCAGTGTGATGACCTCCCTCCCATCGCCCCCCACCGCCGTCTCGCTCGAGGCGAAGCACCGGTCGCACTCTGCCTTTCCATCCTCCTCCCGCCGTATCCGCCCCTTCAGCCCCGCCAGATCATTATACCGCAGCCCGATGTGACCGGGAAGGACCTGCGCAACTTCTCCCACCGGGAGATGGAACTGGCTTGCCCCGCAGTTGGGCCAGACCGTGCCCGCACCGGCCGCGACGTTGGCGGCGCGGCGGGGGTCTAGGCCACACCCCAGAAGGTCTAGGTAGAAGGGGAGGGCGAAGTCGTGCGTAGGGACATTCAGATTTACATGCTCGATCAGGCTCAGGGTGGACGAGTCGCCGCCGTTTCTGCCTCCGCCCGCAGCTGTGCCGGGCGAGGATGAATCGGCCGACAACGCGTGCCGGTGCAGCGGTGGCGGCCGTCGCCGTATTGGAGCGGATGAAGCGACACCGCCACACGTCAATGCGGGGGAGGGAGAGGCAAATAATGCATCACTGCACGTGACCAGCGCGACGAGTGAGGCAGTCGCGAGAGACCCCTTCGGTACCATGCTTTTTTCGTTTCGCGGATCCTGCGCCCTTGCCCGTAGCCCCCTCTTTGGTTGGTTAGCGCTCTCTCGCTTCCGGTCCAGAACGAATTATTGATAACAAAATAAAACGGAAGGATGACAAGCCTGACAGACACCTCAAACCCTCCTCCTACCGAACTATCCAAGCAAAGAACCCGGACCACGACCAACGGGACGTTGCGTTGCTCAACCGCTTCGATTTACGACGCCATCCCAGTTAGACCGTACTGAAACGCTCGTAGAGCGGACCATGTTAGACACTATGCGTTGGCAGGCATCGTATGCGTACAGTGTAGCCCCCCGTAAAAGTAACGAAAATGCCGAGGCCACCCTGCACGTCCCTCTCCCCCTCCTCCCCCATGCCACAACGTGCCCCCGCCCGGCTGCCGCCTCTCTGTCTCACATTAGGCAGACAGTTCTCCTTCCACCGCCAAAACCACACGTCGGTGCGTTATTGTACAGCGGTCGTGCTAAAACTTCCCTGAAACCAGCGCTGTAAGTTCACCATCATGAGCCTCGCTGCGAATCTCGCACGGAGGACGACACTGACGGCGTGCCGCCGACCAGCGGCACCCTCCTCCCGCCCCACCGGCGCCTTCCGCCCGCATCAGGCCTGCCGCCAGTTCGGAGCATCTGGTCAGCCCGAGTCGCAGTCCATGCGGGCCCGGCTTTGGGAGGGACACTCGCAGCAGCCCGAGGGGTGGGAGACCACCCTGTACACCACGTACATTGTCGGATCAGGCCTCCTCATCCTCGCCCTCGGCTTTGCCCCGGACACAACCATCGCCACGTGGGCCAACAACGAGGCGCAGGCCCGTCTCGATTTGCAGGTCGCCGGCAAGCTCGAGCAGCCTACCTTCGGCGTCCACTACAATACCCCCGAGGGCACCGGTGCTGCCCAAGAGTGGGACACGTTCATGACCAAGGCTATCAAGCCCGGAGAGGACGACGATGACGACGACGACGACGACGAGGATGATGAAGAGGAGGAGGATGATGATGATGAGTGAGCTCTTTATTCAAGGCTTTGATATCTACAGACGGCTTGAAATACCCCCAAGATTCCGATAAGAGAAATCATAGAAGCATCTACTTTCTCATCAAAAAATCATCATGTAAACATAATTAATTTATCAGCACTCATAGTATTGATGATCAAGTTGCTAACTAATCACCTTCAGCTATGATGAGACAATATAATAGCAGCCCCCCCAGCGCCCAAGCTGGTTGAAAATAGGTTGGAGATCAGGCACCCAAAGAGAGTGGCCACAGTGAAGAGCGAAAGCGGGACCGCTGTCCCACCCCCCAGAAGATAGTTCCCGGCCGAGAAAGGAAAGAAGGGCGCCAAACGCAATCCGATGAGGCCCAATAGTATCGAACCATCATCTCGCTCCTCCCGCGAGGTCTGCCTCCGAAATTCATCGAATTTGACGAGCGCCTCCGGATCGAGCCTGCCTGACGCCTCACGCACCAGGTCCGAATCGGCTGCCCGCCTGGCCGCCGAGAACGCAAGGACCCCCGCCGTCGTCTGGCCAGCCGACGTTATGGGAAAGGCGAGGGAAAACCCGAGCTTGGATCCCAGGGCAATTGCGAGAGGCTGGCAGGGGACGAAGGGCACCATGTCGGCGGCGGTGACTAGCAGGTAAGATCCAAGAATCGTGGCGAATGGATGGTCGTCTACGTTCGGGTTGATCGCCGACACAATACCATCGTAAAGATGCGGAATAGTGGCTGCAGCATCTACCACCACGTTATGATCCATAACCTGCCTTAGCTTTGCAGAGCGCTTTCTCCGCGGTGCCTCAAACAAAGAACGCGAGACAAACGAGTGGGAAATGCGGCAGACCGACAGGAGAAGCAGAGCCGCAAGAAAGAGTCTCATCCTGAAGATAATTTGTCTCTTCCAGCTAGTTGATCAAAATTCTCGATATTGGGCCATTCTCACTCCGAATAAGGCTACCGTTGGCGAAGCGACTGATCGGTCAAGATCTTCTGTGGTGAGAGCCAAATTCGGTCGATCTAGTATTATCACATCATGACAACATAATATTACGATTTTTTATACTATGCATACGCTCGTATGCATACAAATAATAGGTATTACTTGTACTACTAGAGTACAGCTCGTATGCATACTATACGTGCAGCTCGTAGTATGCACACCAGCCTGTAGCCTTTCGCAACGAAGCAAACTAGCACGTACTTCTAGTAGTAAAAAATGCATGTATGGATACAGCAGGAGGATATAAATAAAGAATGAATCATCGTATATATTGGCAAAATATCTCTTTCATGTTCTCCAGTTACTTCATGACTATACGTACAAATGTCTAGTATCTTCATCGTCTGCCCCCTAAAACCTCCAACTGCATAGAGCTCAAAGACTTTTCTTTCTTTTCTTTTTTACTTGTCAGTGTAGACCTCTTCCACATCAGAATCGCTATCGGAATCGTCACCCTCCGCCGCGGCGGCCTTCTGGCGTGATCTCCGCAACTCTTCCTTCTTTCTCTCCGCGGCCGACATCTCCCGGATACCCTTCTCCTCCTCCTCCTCGTCGCTGTCGCTGTCCTCTTCGTCGCTGTCGCTGTCCTCCTCGACGTTCGCCATCATCATCTCCTCAAACAGCGTGGGTTCGTCGTCAAGCTCGGCATCGTCGGGGTGGACCTTATACTCTGGCAGCGCGGACGCATCTGATATCTCGATTTCGACCTCAAGCTTCTGGTCGATTCCGACGTACGCGTTCGACATGACGTTCAGGTCGAACTCATACTCCCCCTGCCGCGGCGCGAGGAACTTGATCTCGTGCTCAACTACACGGTCGGGACTGATCACCTTCTGGATGTCTATGATCTTCCCCTCGCGGGTCCCGAGGATGACCCACCAGGCCTCCTGCTTGGGGAAGGGGAAGCTGGGGGCGTGAACAAGACCGGCCTTCTCCCCCTCAGCCAGGTGATTGCGGGTGAGGGTGACCTGAACAGTGAGGAGATCTCCCTCATAAACTTTAGCGTCCTCGTCGTCGTCGACGAACACCTTCGACTCCACGGAGATGTCGGGGATGATTTCGCACGTCTTGAGCACGTCGGCCTTCTGAACGTCCGAGAAGCCCTTGAGACCCTTCTTCTCCTCGTCGGGTACCTTCATGTACTCAAGCAGGCTATTGGTCTTGACGTGCTCCACCTCCTTGGCAGTGAAGTGCGGGAGCTGGAGGAGAGGAGAATCCTTTGTCCACATGCCCTGGGTCATGTACTGGCCGAACCGGATGCACGTCATGGCGGTCCGGAGGGCCTCCTGGTGCTGGCAGACGGTGATCATGGCGTCGATGAGGGAGGCCGAGTTGCGGAGCATGAAGTGGAGATCGTCCGTGAGCTTCTCGGACAGCTTCTGTGTCTTGCGGTTGAGGTGGGCGTGGATAAGGACGTTGCCCTTAATGCAGACTGGGTGGTTGAACTTGGGCTTCTGCATCTGGGACCGGACGAGGCCCATGGTGCCCTGGATGGCGGCCTTCTCATCGGCCAGGGGCTTGTTCCTCTGGCGGAACTCCGCGCTGCCCGCGAGGACCTCGGGGATGGACTTGACGACGGTGTGCTCTGTGAGGTTGTGGTGGTACCAGGAGTACGTGTCGTACATGACGTCCTTCTCGCCGTACTTGGACGAGTTGGAGTAGTACTGCCAGACGCAGAAGGGGATGATCCCGACCATGATGATGAGGTAGGCGACGAGGACGAAGTTGCGGTTGGAGGTGTCGAGGAGAAAGGAGGGGAGGCCGATGGACACCTCGAGGCTCTGCTTGCCGTCGGGATTGCCGTACTTCTCGAAGTTCTCCTTGGCGGTGGGGTCCGTGAGGGACTCGTAGGCCTTCGCGACCATCATGAACTTGGCCTCGGCGGCGGGGTTGTTGGGGTTCTTGTCCGGGTGGTAGAGCAGGCTCATGCTCTTGTAGGCCTTCTTGATGGTCTTGCTGTCGGATCCGGTGTCCACGCCAAGGATGGAGAAGGGGTCGAAGCTGCTGACCTCCCCGTCCTCCTGTACCAGCATGACAAGAACGACGAAGAGGATGGTGAGGACGACGGTGACGGAGAGGTTGACCAGGAACCCCCTCTGCTTGAGGGAGTCCATCCGGAGCTTCTTGAGCTTGTCGGCCTTGGCCTTCTCGTCGGACGTGCGCGCGACGGCGCCGATCTCGGCATCCTTCACCAGCCACGCGCTGCGGACCTGGCCGGAGATACTGTGCCACGCTGCGGTTCGCAAGCGGGACGGAGGTAGGTAAGTAGGGAGGGGGGGGGGGAGAGTGCGTGTGTGCGTGTG
>Ga0315315_10004607_pt1 | contig 12706 bp, 11 predicted proteins | sample M140m3416metaG_FD_203699 | JGI IMG/M metagenome (GOLD analysis project Ga0315315, IMG submission 203699) | Ammonia-oxidizing marine archaeal communities from Monterey Bay, California, United States - M1 40m 3416 | ecosystem: Environmental > Aquatic > Marine > Intertidal zone | place: USA...
TACAACCAAAGTGTTTTTTGATTCAAAAGATGAGTTAGTAAAAAGTATATATTATGAGTTAGTTTTTCAAAAACTTGATAATTACAGAGAGTGGGTAATTAGCGACTGGGAAAAGAAAGTAGTCTGTGAGTATGAAAAAAATACTTGTGGGGAATGCATCGATAAGATAGATATTTATGCAGAAACAAAATTTAAGAGAGGTCAATATAAAGTGTTCTTAAAAGAGATTGATGAAAAAGCTGCTGCAGGGGCTCAAAATAAAAATGATTATGTAGATATTAATGAAATTATACTGAATATATCTGATGATATAAATGGTATTTATTCTTATACTTCCTGGGGATATGATAGCCAGAGCTGTGAGTTTTCTAGTGGCAAAATAAAGAATGAAAATACAGTTGGGTTTACTTTAGAATGTTTAAGTGAAGGAAATAAATATGATGCAGGCTCTTATACTATTGAAATTATTGATGAAGGTACTTTAAGATGGAAAAGCGATGACGGAAGGTCTGAAAAAGTTTTTAATTACACATTTATTCCAATAGAATAGTTTACTCCTTATTCCTTGAGTCAATTATAATAGTAGTAGGTCCGTCATTAACTAGACTAACTTTCATGTCACCACCAAACTCTCCTTTCTGAATTCCCCTACCCAGAAACTGCTCTAGTATCTTAATAAACTTCTCATACATAATGTTTGCAAAATCTGGCTTTGCTGCCTTAATGAAAGAAGGACGATTCCCTTTCTTAGTTGATCCGTGGAGAGTGAACTGACTGATAAGAAGAATATCTCCACCTACGTCCTGGACACTTCTATTCATCTTTCCCTCATCGTCATTAAATATTCTAAGATTGACAATTTTTTTTGTCATCCAGTCAAGATCGGTGTCGTTATCCTCATCAACAAAACTTACAAGAACCATGAGACCCTCATTAATTTCACCAATTATCTCCCCTGAGACCTTTACGTTTGACTGACTTACCCTCTGGACAACAACTCTCATTTTATCACTAATTTATCCATCATCTCATTTACTGACATACTTGATAAACTTTCCATATCTAAAAAGGAATTCAATATATCATCTGATTGGTTTCTAGGGTAATAACTTTTTATTGCATTCTTAAATTTGTCAATAAGAAGAGGAATCCCCTCTTCTCTCCTATTCCTGTGTCCTACCGGATATTCAACAGTTATTTTCTCTGACTTTGACTCATCATCAAAAACTAAAGTGATACTGTTAGCAATTGATCTTTTACTTGGGTCCAGGTAGTCCCTAGAAAATTTTGGATTTTCACTGATTACCATCTTTTCTCTTAATGAATCAATCATGGGGTTACTTGCAATTTCATCTTGATAATGTTTAGCTTCAACCTTACCATATATCATGGCTATAGCAATCATGTACTGGAGGCAGTGGTCTCTGTCAGCATAGTTATGAAGTGGTCCAGTCTTTGATATAATCCTCACTGCAGGCTCTTGTGTCTCAACTTCTATCTTTGATATCTTATCAAGCTTATCTCCATACTTTTTATGTAAAGATATTCCAGCCTCAACAGCGGTCTGTGCATGAAATTCTGCAGGAAATGAAATTTTAAATAAAATATTTTCCATCACATAAGAACCGTACTCTTGACTTCTTTTAATTGGTTTATTTTTAAAACTTACGTCACTAAATCCCCACGTCTTTGCAGAGAGAGCACCTCTGTATCCACCTTCACCTCTTGTGGTAAGCCAAGCAAGATGAACTGCTCTCGATGTAGCGTCTCCCGCAGCCCACGACTTTCTACTTCCCGTATTAGGAGCGTGTCTGTATGTTCTTAGGCTACTCCCATCTACCCAGGCATGGGATATAGTATTACATACATCATCAAAATCACCGCCAAGAAGGTATGATGACAGAGCGCTCGACGCTACCCTAACAAGCAATACATGATCAAGTCCTACCTTATTAAAGCTATTATCAAGAGCTAAGACTCCCTGGATCTCATGAGCTTTAATTGTGTGTTCTAGTAGCTCTGATACTTTGATTGGATCTTGACCTTTTTTAATTCTCTTTAAGCTTAAAAAATCAGTAAGTGGAAGAATTGCACCCAAGTTGTCTGAGGGATGACCCCACTCCTGGGCTAACCACGTATCATTAAAATCCAGCCATCTTATTATACAGCCTGTATTCCAGGAAGCTCTTATCGGATCCAGCGTATAGTTTGTTCCAAAAACTCTAGCTCCACCATCTATGTTAGAGCCTCCAAAGACTGGCCCTAATAAGTTTTTACAGGATTCATTTTTTAAGGCTAGTATCCCACAGGCTATACTATCTAAAAGTACGTGGTATGCTGTTTGCTTAGACAGGTCCGAAAAATTTGAGAAGTTTACGGTATAGTCTGCAATCTCTTTTATCTCTTTATCATAATCAGAAATAAAATTTTCTGAAACCTCATTTTTCATATTAATCTCTTTCGTTTATTGGAATAAAATCAAGTGGATCGCTACCAATATATTTTGCACCAGGCCTTATTAGTTTATTATCTGATCTCTGCTCAATAATGTGGGCTGCCCAACCCGATACTCTAGAACACACAAAAATTGGTGTGAAAAGCTTAGTAGGTATATCCATGAAATTGTAAGCAGATGCATGGAAAAAGTCGGCATTTGCAAAAAGACCTTTCTCCTCTTTCATGATTCTCTCAATTCTAGATGATATATCATAAAGTTTTTCATTAGGTCTTCCAACTGATAGTTTCTTTGACCACTTCTTGATTATATCATTTCTTGGGTCCTTTTTTTTGTAAACGGCATGGCCAAAGCCCATAATTAGATCCTTATTTTCAAGCATAGAGTATATAGATTTTGCTGCAGATTCCTCATCTTCAAATCTTGAAATCAGCTCCATTGCCTTCTCATTTGCTCCTCCATGAAGAGGACCTCTCAAAGTTCCTATTGCACCGGTAACACAAGAATAAAAATCTGATAAGGTAGCGGCACATACTCTTGCGGCAAAGGTAGAAGCATTGAACTCATGTTCTGCGTAAAGGATAAGAGATATATTCATAACCTTCTCCTCTGTCTCAGTTGGCATTCTTCCGTGTAAAGTATGAAGAAAATGGCCTGCAATAGTTTCAGAGTCATTATCCTCTGAAATCTTTTTACCAGAGTGAGAAAAATGATACCAGTAATTTAATGCTGAAGGAAATATTCCAAGTAATCTCTCTGAGCAGTGCAACTGATTATCAAATGATCTCTCTGGCTCAATATTTCCAAGGAAAGAACACGCAGTCCTAAGCACATCCATAGGGTTAGTTTCCTTTGGAATTGTTTCTAGTACAATTTTTAAACGGTCTGGTAAAAACCTCTTAGAGATTATATTATTTGTAAAGCTTATCAGTTGGTCTTTATTAGGAAGATTACCGTGCAGAAGTAAGTAACATACTTCCTCAAAAATGCAGTTCTCACTTAAATCAACAACGTCATAACCTCTGTAATGGAGATCATCACCAGTCTCCCCAACAGTACAAATCGAGGTTGTTCCTGCCTCAATACCCCTTAACCCTTTACTCATCTTTTTTATTTAAAATATCATCCATCTCCTTCTCATATTTATGGTAGGAAAGGTAATCGTATAACTCATCTCTAGTCTGCATCTGCTCAAGCATGTGTTCCTGAGATTCTTTACTAGATAATTCCTTATATATCTTTTCTGCTGCTTTACTCATTGCCCTAAAAGCAGTTAGAGGATATAAAATCATGGATACTCCCACATCATGCAATTCTTTTTTTGAGAATAAAGGTGTTTTTCCGAATTCAGTGATATTTGCAAGAATCGGCACTGAAAATTCTTTAGCAATTTTTTTATACCCGTCAAGGGAAACTAATGCTTCAGGAAATATCATATCGGCCCCAACTTCTAAATATGAATTAATTCTTTCTAGTAACATTTCCTCATTTTCTACAGATAAGGCATCAGACCTTGCCATGATCACAAAATCATCATCAGCTCTGGCATCAACTGCTGCTCTGATCCTGTCCTGCATCTCAGTGATTGAAACTAATTTTTTATTAGGTCTGTGCCCACATCTTTTAAGATCAACCTGATCTTCAATGTGCACAGCTGCAACATTTTCTTTTTCTAAAGACTTAATAATATTTTGAATAGATTTTGATGATCCAAATCCTGTATCTATATCAACGAGAAGAGGTAAATCACATGCTGAGGTGATTCTTCTAGCATCTTCAACAACATCTTCAAGCTTAGTAAAACCAAGGTCAGGTAATCCAAAGGATGATGCAGCCACACCACTCCCAGAAAGATAAATTGATTTAACACCATTTTTTTGAGCGAGAATTGATGAGTACGCGTTAACAGTACCAAGAATAGATAAAGGTTCTTTATTATTTTTTACAAGGTCTCTAAATAACCTTCCTCTCATATTGGTTTTAATAATTTGTTGATATTTCAAACATAAAATAATTTTTGATAATATGTCCTACTCCTTACTGCTTTTCTCCCATTCTAAAAACAATTCAACATCTTCTTTTATAGATTCATAAATCCAAGCAATAAAAGCTACATCATCTATCAGCCCAGTAACTGGAATAAAGTCAGGTATAAGATCTACTGGATAAATAAAATAAATTAAACCAGCTACAATTAGACATATTGTCTTCCAAGGAACATATGTATATTCTTTTGAACTATAGGCATTTATTATTCTTATAAAAACCCTTAATGAATTATTTAATTTTGTTTTTGTTATCTCATCATTAGATAATTCTTTTAACTTACTTAATACATCATCAATAAGCTTTTTAAGCTTTTTGTCATCCTTAATGATAGTTTTAGCTTTTGATATATAATCTTTTATTGAATTGTCTTTATTCATTTTACGAAGTTGTTTCTAAAGTAAAACTCGAGTTATCTACATTTCCTTCAATAGGTGGATTTTTTTTAATTATTTCAAGTTTGCACAATTTAATATTTTTTATTTGAGAATGAATATGAGTTGAAATTTTATGAGCTACTGTCTCTATAAGGTTATATTCTTTAGTCATCTCGCCCTCTATAATTGAAAATAAATTTGAATAATCAACTGTTCCTTCTATTGAATCATCATAATTAATTTTATCTTTTTTAATTTCAACTGAAATATTAATAATAAAATTATTCCCTTTTTCTTTTTCAAAATCATAAAGACCAATTTTTGATCTAAATTCCAAGCCATTAAGTGATATTGTTGATTTATTGATTTTCATCGAAGGTATCAAAAAATGATTTCTGAACATTATCAGATTTCTTTTTATCAGGAGTGACCTCTTTCTTTTCAGAATCTAATTTATCATCTGGAGTTTCCTCTTCTAAGCTTTCTGAAGATTCTTCTTTTTCTTCTATAGATTCTTCATCCTCTATAATCTCATTAGTATCATCTACTTTTTCTCCTCCAAAAATATCATCTGCTGACATCTCCTTTCTATCAGATATAATTTCTTCATTTTCTTTTTGATTATCTTCATCAACTAAAAATAAGTCAGAAGGTTCTTCATTCTCAGTTACTAATTCATATTGATCTTCATTATCATTTTTTTCTTTTTCATCATCTGAAAATAAATCAGAGGGCTCTTGATTATCCTCAATATTATCAAGATCAGATTCTTCTTTAGTTTCCTCAATCTCTTCATCATTTTTTTCTTTTTCATCATCTGAAAATAAATCAGAGGGCTCTTGATTATCCTCATTATTATCAAGATCAGGTTCTTCTTTAGTTTCCTCAATCTCTTCATCATTTTTTTCATCAACCTCTTCAGGATCGATACTTTCTAGAATTATTTCTTGGTTATCATTATCTATTTTATCTTCTTCTAGATTTAAGTCTAGACTTTCTTCAGTAAATAATTCCTCCTCTAAACCTTTTATATTTTCATCATTCGAAATAGTTTTTTGATCTTGAATAGGTTCTGTAATATCATCCGAATCAATATTTTGCTCTACTGCATCTATACTTTTTTCAATTTCATTAAAATTAGCTTCAAGACCTATCTCATCTAATCCTAAATTTATCTTTTCTTTGAGGTCTCCTATATCTTTAATTGTTGAATCTCTTAGAGACATTATTTTTTCATATTCATGCTTTATACCACTTAGTTCTTCTCTGGCATCATCAAGAATACCCTTAGCATCTTCCTTGGCCTTTTCTAAGATACCCTTAGCAGTGTCCTCAGCAGTTTTAAGAGTAATAATTAAAGAAGATTCAACACTTTTGAATTTATCATTCTCAGTTTTTTGCACTTTAACTTTATCTTCAAGATCTAGAATTTTATTTTCTAAAATTTCAAATTCTCTAGATAAAGTTTGAATATGATTTTCTACTTGAGATTTGTCGTATCCACGAAATCCTGAGCTAAATTTTTTATTAAAAAGGTCTCTTAAGTTTATTTGATTCATTGAAATATGAATTTAAATAAAATCAATCAATTATTATATAATTTTATATTAATAAGATGTTATATGGGTATAATTAAAAAGATTTCAAATAAGAATAATTCATTGGTATGTATTTGGAAAATTACTGAGACTTACGATGAATTAGAACTGTTAACAGTCGAACGGACAAAAATTAAAAGTAGATTAAAGCAAAAAGAATTTCTTGCATCTAGGATTTTAGTGAAAGAGATATGTCAATTATATAATGCTAAATACTTAGGAATAGAAAAAGATAAAAATGACAAACCATTTCTTATAAATTCTAATTATCATATCTCAATCACTCATAAATATCCATATATCGGTGTTATAATTGATAAAAAAAAATGTGGGATAGATATTGAGAGAATTGATAAGAGGATAAAAAAAATTCAATCTAAATTTTTAGATAATAATGAATTAAATGAAGTAAATAATTCGGAAAGGAAAATGACAACATTTTGGAGTATAAAAGAATCAGCATATAAAATTAATGGAGAAACAATTCCATTAAAAGATATTAAAGTTGTAAAAAAAACAGATAGTATTTATGAGTGTTATTTTTTAGATCAAAATTTTAAATTAAAGACTTTAGAAATAGATAATCATATCCTCAGTTTTACAATTTAATTTTGATTTTGCTTTTTCAGATCTCTCTCAATTTTTTTTCTGTTCTTACCCAAAGGTGCAAAAAAGTGTTTTGGATTTTCATTAATATGTTGTAATAATTTATCTAGATCAAAAGCAGTTTTATTTAAATTATTATACAATGAGTCATCTGAAAGCAGTAATGACAAAGTACCTCCATCCCCTGACTCTATATCATCAAAAATACCATTAACTGAAGTTAAGAGAATATCAATTTGAGAGAATGTATTATCAAAATCAACCTTATTGAGATTATTTATCATACTATTTGCTCCTTCAATAATAGGATCAATATCATTTAGTTTTTTTGTTAAATCTGTTGTTAAATCATTTAGATTAGTAAGAGTATTTGTTATAGTCTCTTCATTTGAGTTAATAAGATTATTAGTATTAGATAAGACATCATTAAGGTTATCCAATGTATTTGTAATCATATCCCCACTACCTCTCAGACCATCTAATATTTCATTAAGCCTACTAATTGTAACACCAAGATTATCTGTTATAGGTGTAGCTTTTTCAAGTAACTCAGAAAGTCCACCATCTATTTCAGAACTTACTGTATCTCCATCAACTAATGGATCAGAAATATCTCCTATACTAAGTATAATTGCCTTACTACCCAAAAAATCATTACTACTCAATGTAGCCTCTGAATCTTTACCTATTACTAGGTCTTCATCAATATCCATAGTCACCAGAATCTTATTATCTCTATCCTGTAAAATTTTTATATTACTTACTCTACCAACAGTATATCCATTAACTATTACTGGGTTTGCAACAATCAATCCATCAACATTATCATAAACTGCGTAATATCGATTTATCGGCGAGAAAAAATCAATTCCTTTTAAAAAATTTGATCCAAGATAAAAAAACACTAAGCCTATAACCCCTATAATACCAACTTTGATTTCTTTATTCATAAAACAAAATTAATTAATTTGATTCTAAATATTTCTTATAATCACGAATTGCTCTGAAAATAGCAGAGGCGAGATATACTTGATGTGTTTTAGTATTTAATTTTTTCTCTTCCGCAGAATTTGTAAGGAATCCTGTCTCAATGAGAACACTTGGCATTGTTGTATTCCATAATACTTGAAAAGGAGCCTGCTTTACTCCTCTAGATTTTATCCCAACCCTATTCTTAAATTGATCCTGTATTAAATTAGCAAGAATTGTACTGTTATCTACTTTAGCTTTCTGAGTTAGATTAAGTAACATTACTGACTCTGAAGAATTAGGATCAAAGTTTTTATACGTTTGTTCAAAATTCTCTTCTAAAAATATTACTGCATTTTCCCTTTTTGCTACATTCATATTTGCTGAATTTTTACTTAATCCCATAACAAAAGAAGAGGATCCATAAACTGACTTATTTGAAAATGAGTCGCAATGAATAGAAAGAAACAAATCAGCATTATTCTTATTTGCAATCTCAGCTCTTTTATATAGCGATGGAAAACTATCATCCTTTCTTGTATAAATTACTTTAACACCAGGTAAATTTTCTTTAATAATTCTACCTAATTCTAAAGAAATAGAAAGAGCAATATCTTTTTCATAAGAAATTTTTCCCACAGAGCCAGGGTCTTTTCCGCCATGCCCAGGGTCGATAACAATTGTCCTAAGCTTATACTGTGGAGGGGTAAGTGAGTTAAAAGAAGTTAAAATAAGCAATAACCCTAATAAAAACGGTATATAAATATTTCTCATTAACATTTATTAAATCAGCAGATGATAACTTTGCATGAATGTAAATTTACAAAAAAAGCTATAAATTTATAAAATTGAGAAGTGTAGTAATATTCTTATTTTTAATTACTCCATATATTTCCTTTTCACAAATGGAATCTGACTCTCTTATCGCTATGATGAGTACAGATAGTATCGATTTAAATCAAAATGATACATTACAAAAAGTAAGTGAGATAGAGACTACAGTTAATTATAAGGCAAAGGACTCTATATTTTATGATTTGAAAAATCAAAAGATAATGCTATATGGTAATTCTCAAATTGACTACGGTGAAATTAATTTAGAGGCTCAAGAGATTTTAGTTGATTGGAATAAAAAAACACTAGATGCTAATTACAAAACTGACTCTACAGGAAAAAAAATTGGAAAACCAGTCTTCTCAGAAGGAAATCAATCATATGAAACAGATAAAATCACTTATAACTTTGAATCAAAAAGAGCTAAAATTAAAGGAATTGTAACTCAACTTGATGATGCTTATATGCAAGGTCAAGATGTAAAAAAAAACGAAGAAGATGAACTCTTTATCAGTCATGCTAAATACACGACATGTAATTTAGAGGAGCCTCATTTCCATATATCATCAAGTAGAATAAAGGTCATTCCAGGAAAAAAAGTTTTATCTGGTCCTTTTCACCTAAAATTTGGAAATATCCCTACTCCTCTTGGTTTTATATTTGGTATGTTTCCTCAGCCTAAGAAAAAAATTTCTGGTTTAATTATGCCTAATTATGGAGAAGAGAAAAGAAGAGGATTCTACCTAAGAGATGGGGGTTATTATTTTGCAGTGAGCGATAATCTTGATCTTAGACTCACAGGAGATATTTATTCTAAGGGAAGCTATGGGATGACTCTAGGAACAAACTACAAAAAGAGATACTCCTACAATGGAAGTCTTAGATTCAATTTTAATAAAAGTAAATTAGGTGATTTTGAAAACCCTGCAACTTCAAATGATTTCTCTCTATCGTGGTCACATACACCAGATTCTAGAGGAAAATCTAGCAGATTTTCATCATCAGTAAATTTCCAGACGAACTCTTATAATCAAAATAAAAATCTAGTATACTCTAACTTTAATGAAAGTATCAATGCTCAATTCAATTCAAATATATCATACTCAAAGACATTCACAGGAACTCCTTTTAATTTTTCAGCAAACCTAAGACATTCCCAAAATGTTCAGACAAAAAAAGTAAACCTTACACTACCCGATATAAGTTATAATATGAGTAGAATATATCCATTTAAAAATGTTGGAAAGCTAGGTAAAACTGCTCTAGGTAAGTTAAGTATAAGTCATCGATTTACAGGAAGAATTGATCTTACCAACGGCTCAGTGGGTAGTTCTTTAGGTGGTTTAAATATTTTAAATTCTGGAAATAACTTTAATGAACAAATTGATTTTAGTGTAGATAATATCAATTCTATAATAGACAGATCTAAAATTGGAGGTAGACATACTATTCCAATTTCAACTTCTTTCAACTTACTCAAATATTTTACTGTAAGCCCTAGTATTAATTATGATGAATTATGGTACTTTAAAAAACTAAGTTATAGGTATGATGAATTACAAAATGGAATAGAAATTGATACTACAAACTCATTTTCAAGAGCATGGTCCTACTCTACTGCTCTAGCCTTATCTACAAGAATTTATGGTACTGTTTTCTTTAAAAAAGGTAAAATTAAAGCGATAAGACATGTTATATCACCTGAAATATCTATGTCATTTAGTCCAGATTTTACTAGGCCTAGATATGGTTATTATGAGAATATTCAAATAAATAATGAAGGTGATACTAAACTACTAAGTAAATATGAGAATTTTTTATTTGGTGCACCTAGAATAGGTAGCTCAGCATCAATGAATTTTTATATTGGAAATAATCTTGAGATGAAAGTACTAGATAAAAAGGACACTATAAGTGGTACTAGGAAAATTAAAATATTTGATAACTTATCATTTTCAAGTAGTTATAATTTTCTTGCTGATTCTTTCAATTTATCACCCATAAGGTTTAGCACAAGAACTTCATTTTTTAGGAGGCTTATAAATTTAAGTATATCTGGGAATATTGATCCATATGCTTTCCAATTAGATAGTATAAGCGAGTCTTCTTCTGGATTAAAAACATTTTACCAAAAAAGAATTAATGAAATGGCTTATAAAAATAATCAGGGCTTAGGATCATTAGCATATATCAATATGTCTCTAGGTGTTAGATTTTCTGCTAAAGACTTTCAAAGTAAAGACACAGAAGAAAAAGAATCAACATACGGAACTAGAGAGGAAATAGATTATATAAATTCAAATATTGCAGAATATATTGACTTTAATGTACCATGGTCAATAAATGCTAGCTATAATTTAAATAGGAGAAAAATTGGTTTTAGAGATGCTGCAATTACACAAACACTTACATTCTCAGGTGATTTAAGTATAACAGAAAAGACTAAAATATCATTCAGGTCTGGCTATGACTTTAAATTTAAAATGTTAACTCAAACAAGTATTAATGCTACTAGAGATCTTCATTGTTGGAGAATAAGTTTTAGCTGGGTTCCATTTGGGAGGTTTCAATCTTATAACCTAACTATTAATGCTGTATCTGCTCTTCTTCAAGATTTAAAACTTGAGAAAAGAAGTAGGTTTTTTGATAATCTCTAAGAGTTTTCAGGTTTCATCTGTGGAAAGAATAATACATCCTGTATAGAATCTGCATCTGTCATTATCATAGTTAATCTATCAATCCCTATTCCTATCCCTGCAGTTGGGGGCATTCCATATTCAAGAGCAGTTAGATAATCTTCATCTAATACCATCGCTTCCTCATCACCTTTAATACCTAACTTAACCTGTTCTTCAAATCTTTTTCTTTGATCAAGAGGGTCATTAACTTCAGAAAACGCATTACAAATTTCTTTACCATTACATATAAGTTCAAACCTCTCAACTAGACCTTCTTTAGACCTATGTTTTTTTGCAAGTGGAGACATTTCTATTGGATAGTCAGTTATGTATGTAGGTTGAATAAGATTTGGTTCACATTTTGCTCCAAAAATTTCATCAATCAATTTACCTCTCCCCATAGTTTTATCTGTCTTTATCTTTAATTTTTTGCATACATTCCTGAGATCTTCTTCATCCATATTAGATACATCTACTGATGTAAATTTTTCAATTGCCTCATACATAGAGTATCTCTCCCATTTCTTACCAAAGTCAATTGTATTTCCACTGCACTTAATTTTGGTATTATTATTATTTATTTTTTTAACAATTCTCTTAAACATATCTTCAACAAAATCCATCATCCATAAGTAATCCTTATAAGCAACATAAAATTCACATTGGGTGAACTCAGGATTGTGAAACCTTGACATACCCTCATTTCTAAAATCTTTTGCAAACTCAAAAACACCATCAAAACCACCTACAATCAGTCTTTTTAAATATAATTCGTTAGCAATTCTAAGGTAAAGAGGAATGTCTAAAGTATTGTGATATGTTTTAAAAGGTCTTGCTGCTGCCCCACCATAGATTGGCTGAAGTATTGGAGTCTCAACCTCAAGGAAATTATTTTCATTTAAAACATTTCTTATCTCGTTTACAATTATAGATCGTTTGATGAAAATATCTCTTGACTCTGGGTTTACAATAAGATCTACATATCTTCTCCTATATTTTAACTCTTTATTACTAAACTCATCATGCTTCTTTGACTCACCATCATCATCTTTTGATTCCTTTACTACAGGGAGTGGCTTGACTGATTTAGATAAAACTTTTAACTCCTTAACATGAATAGAAGTCTCTCCCATTTGTGTTTTG
>Ga0315315_10004609_pt1 | contig 12705 bp, 12 predicted proteins | sample M140m3416metaG_FD_203699 | JGI IMG/M metagenome (GOLD analysis project Ga0315315, IMG submission 203699) | Ammonia-oxidizing marine archaeal communities from Monterey Bay, California, United States - M1 40m 3416 | ecosystem: Environmental > Aquatic > Marine > Intertidal zone | place: USA...
TTACGAGAGCCCCGCCGCTATTTCCTGGATTGACAGCTGCATCTGTTTGAATAAAAGATTCAATGGGAAAAATGTTTTTATCCGCATTTCCATTCAAGAGGTTTATATTTCGAGCTTTAGCTGAAACGATTCCCGCTGTGACGGTTGAGGTTAAATTAAATGGATTTCCAACTGCAAGTACCCATTCTCCAATTTCTAAGTCATCACTATTGCCCAACGGTATAGAGGGGAAATTTTCTCCTTCAATTTTTATTACCGCAATATCAGTGGAAGGATCAGTTCCAACAATGGTTGCATCATATTTCGAATTGTCATTTAGAATAACTTGTATTTCGCTTGCATTGTCAATTACGTGATTGTTGGTAACGATATACCCTTTCGATGAAATAAAAACACCTGAACCCGCACCAGAACCAAATTGTTTGAATTCTTTTCCACCTGCTCCAGGTCCATAAAAGAACTCTTGGAAAATATCTCTTTGAAATGAGGTGTGAACTACTTTTGTTGTAACGTGAACTACAGAATTAATGGAGTTTTTTGATGCTTCTCTGAAATCAATAGAATTCGTTCCTGAAAAATTTGCGTTGTATATGGGGGTTTTCCGATTACCATCTATCAAATAATCTGAGCTATATTTAGTTTCGTTGGTTGTTTCCGTTGGATTTTTTTGCGTTGTCAGAAATATAACCAGCGGTAAAGACCCGCCGATGATTCCAATAATGAGCGTTTTGAATAAGATTGAGTTCTTCATGATATAAAATATTAATTACACAAGTTTAACACCTAAGACCTATACTTTGGTACATCGTTCATGTTAAAGATTGTTAAGCTAAAATTGTTAAAAATGAAATCAATAATCAATACATTTGTAAACTATGACCATTCCCTTTTATAAGTATCAAGGTACAGGAAATGATTTTATTATAATCAATTCTTTTAATTCAGATAATATACAACTTGATATCAATCAGATTAAGCATGTTTGCAATAGAAATTTTGGAATAGGTTCAGATGGTCTTATTTTGATAAAAAAATCCATTGGACATCATTTTAAAATGGAGTTCTTTAATCCTGATGGTTCGCAAAGTTTTTGTGGTAATGGAGCAAGGTGTGCTGTTCACTTTGCCTTTTCATCCGGAATCATTAGCAATAATCCTTGCGTTTTTGAAGCTTTCGATGGTGTACATGAGGCATTTGTTTGTGAAGACGAGGTTAAGGTAGAAATCAGTAATATTGGATCAATTATATCGAAAAAAACAGAGAGTAGCGAAGGGACAAATGACACTACTTATTTTTTAGAAACAGGTTCTCCACATTTTGCTAGTTATGTTGAGGAAAGAGAAGGCTTAGATTCAATTCTTGAATACGGTAAGGAGATTCGTTATTCAAACGAATACAAAAATGAAGGGGTAAATGTAAATTTGATTTACGTAGAAGCTTCAAATCGTATTACGATGAGAACATATGAAAGGGGGGTGGAAGATGAAACTCTATCTTGTGGTACCGGAGCTACTGCTTGTGCATTGATTCATTCGGCACATTGTAATTCAGATGAGAATATGATTGAAATCGAAACAAAGGGAGGAACATTAAAAGTTTCATTTGACAAATTGAGTAATGGTGAATTTGCCAATGTGCATTTAATTGGCCCAGCTAAACAAATTTTTCATGGACAAATCGAGATTTGATTTCACGTTCGAGCATTTAAAACCTAATAACTGCTATGAGGAGTTTGAAGGTTTATCTCTTTGGATTTTTCATATTGATAAAGTACCTCCTCATGTTGGTCTTTCTGTGGGTGATATGTTTTTTAGTCTAAAGAGTAATGGGCGAGATGAGATACCGATAATTAAATTAATACAACTAATTGATAAAAAAGAGATTAAGAGTGTTGTTTTAAACCTTAGGGTTAATATTTTTTTAAGTGAAGTGCGTCGAGTATTTAGCTTATATGATCGTGCATTTTCAGTAAAGACGTCTTGCTTGGCACCAATAAAAGAAGTGTTAAATATTTCTGAAAATGTTACAAAGCTATCAGAGCTTTTGTCGCATTTAAACGATAATAATATATTGAGTGAATATCATGGTTTCAATGTAACGGAATCAGAGTTGGGTATTTTGAGTTATGGCCCGGAAGATATTGAAAAACGATTCAATCGATTGCATGCATAATGAGGATTTGATTTGTTTGAGACTTGTGGAATTGAGAGATGCTTCTCTTATTTTTGAATGGGAGACAAATAAAGAAATAAGGAGGTTTACCGAACGAGACGTCCCTATTACAATTGATTTAATTGAAGCTGTTATAAAAGAACAGCGAAGTGTATTTGATTCCGGCCAAGTGCGTTTCATTATATGTAATAAGCAAACTAATGTTCCGGTAGGTTTAGTGGATCTTTATAATATTGATTTTACGATTGAAACCGCGGAAGTTGGAATTGCGATTATTGATGAGGGAAATAGACAAAAAGGATTTGCCAGTGCAGCTCTTGATGAAATAAAGGAGTATGCAGCAAATGTTATTGGCGTTTATTGCCTGAGATCTTTTGTTGAGGTTGATAATATACCGAGTACGATTCTTTTTGAAAGACTCGGTTATGAAATTGAAGAGTCGAATGTGATCAGGTCTGATAAGACGATGAATATTTACAAAATAGAATTTTGATAAATTATGAAAAAAAATAAGGTAAAGATTTTAATTGGAGTTGTATCTGTATTTATTGTATTGGTCATTATTCTGTTGCCAAAAATCCAATTGTATTTTGCGAGTGAATCTTTTACAATAAACAAGACGGATGCGGTTTTTCTAATCGATAAGAAGTCTACATTAAAAAATCTTGCCACCAAGCTAAAGAAAGAGAATATCATTGACGACGAGGAAGCATTTATAGAAATTGGTCGTTACAAGGGGCTGGATGAAAATAAAATTGCATTGGGAAAGTATGTTATTGCACCTGCTACTAAAATTAAGGACTTACTCAATGGATTTACTTTAAATTCAAAGGGAAATGGAAATGCAGAGGTAGAGGTGACTATTACATTCAATAATTGTAAGGGAATGTATCAGCTTGATCAGCTATCTAAAAAGGTTTCTGAAACAATCCTTATAGATAGTACTACTCTTTCCTCTTATTTAAATAACCCTTCAACCTACAGTAAATACGGATTTTCAAAAGAACAATTTCCTGCGATGTTTATTCCAAATACCTACAAGGTATTTTATGATACTGATGAAAAGCAATTTGTAGAAAAAATGGCCAAAGAGTTTAAAAAGTTTTGGACACCAGAACGAATGGAAAAGCTGAATGAGATTAATCTTTCATCACCTTCTGAATTATATACTCTTGCGAGTATGGTCTACTTGGAGCAATCTAGGAAAGAGGACGAATGGAGTGACATATCCAAATTATATCTAAATCGCATGGAAATCAACATGCCATTACAATCGGATCCCACATTTGTATATTGTTGGGGAGATGAATTGAAAGGGGTAACTAGGTTACTATATGAACACAGAGATATTGATTGTGCATACAACACATACAAAATGCAAGGTCTTCCTCCTGGACCAATTTGCCTTGTAAATGCCAGGGTTCTCGAGGCTTCTCTTAACCCTAGTGATGTAAATTATTTATACATGTATGGTGATGGAACGAGGCATTACTTTAGTAGAAATTATAGTGGTCACATTCGCAATACTAGAAAGTAGAGCACTTATTTATTCAAGAAAACATGAAGAGAAGAACATTTTTTAAATTCGGATTAACAACGACTGTTCTAGCTTTAATAAAAAGCAATGGAATTTTTGGTAAATCTATCCCAAAAGAAGAATATCCCAAAGCCAACCTTATAAAACGCGGCAATATTGTAATTTCAACATGGAGCCATGGTATCAAAGCGAATGATGAGGCATGGAAAGTATTGTCTGATGGTGGGAAATCCATTGATGCAGTCGAAGCAGGGGTAAAGGTTACCGAAGCTGATATCACAAACCGAAGTGTGGGTATTGGAGGTAGGCCTGATCGTGAGGGGCATGTGACATTAGATGCATGTATTATGGACGAAAATTCAAAATGTGGTTCAGTGGCTTGTATAGAGGGAATTAAACACCCTATATCAGTGGCACGTGCGGTTATGGAAAGGACACCACATGTTATGCTCGTGGGAGAAGGAGCACGTGATTTTGCCATTGAACAGGGATTTGAAAAGTATAAAACACCAATCAAAGAGGTGAAAAAAGATTGGAAAGAATGGAAGAAAGAAAATAAAGAGCTATTGAAAAAACCTAGGATAAATCATGAAAACCATGATACCATAGGTATGCTTGCGTTGGATGAGTTTGGGAATATCAGTGGTTCTTGCACTACAAGTGGTTGGGCATATAAAATGCACGGGCGAGTAGGTGATTCACCAATAATTGGTGCAGGACTATTTGTTGATAATGAAATTGGTGGTGCATGTGCCACAGGAATGGGGGAGGCTATAATAAGAATTGCAGGAAGTCATACTGTAGTAGAGTTAATGAGGCAAGGAAAATCTCCTCAAGATGCTTGTCGATTGGCGGTTGAGCGAATCATTTCTAAGCATGATGATGTGACCGGGCTTCAATGTGGTTTTATTGCGATGGATGTCAACGGTAGGTTTGGTTCATATTCAGTTTATTCAGGCTTTAATTACGCCCTTCAAATGGAAGATGGCAAGAATGTAATGGTTGATTCGGAGTACAATAGAGAATGGTAATAAATTTAATTTCAAATACTTATATATTTTAATTAAAACCCTTTATTTAACAACCTCTCTTAGTCGCAAAGTGAATTCTAATACCTGAGACCACCCTTTCCAATGGCCATAATTATTGATCGTGTCATTGTGCCAAATAAAAGTAAAATCTCCTCCGAATTTTTTGGTTTCCATGAAAAGTGCTGTTATTTTTTCTTGTGCTTCCTCAGGTTTCATTTTAAGGTATTCATTAAGTGTTCCATCCATGTACGCAAAAGGATGGATTTTTAATCTGGTGATTTCATTGGTCATGACATTAAACCAAAAGTGTTTTCTTGCAGTGCCCGCTCGGTATCCACAAATATCGGCATATCCCATTGTAAAATCATTTTCTATTTCCTGCTCGATTAGAGTTTCGTAAGTATTCGGCAATGTAAGTTTTAAGAAATGTTGTCGGCTATTTCGAATATGTTTTGACAAAATCTTTTGAAGTCTTTCTATTTCGTGATGTACGAAAAAATCATTTGAATTGGACTTGTAGCTTGGATGAATGCCTATTGTAGAAATCTCAGCCATTTTTTTTATCAATCGAATGTGACGTTTGTGCTTGTAGGATATGTTTTTATCGAATTTTCCATAGTTTCCTAAAAGCCAGAAAAGTTTTACATCATATCCGCGTCTTTGGATTTCATAAATCAAATCAAAATTATCAAATGGATCTTTCTTGCTGCCTGTGATAACTAATTTGCGTTCTTCTAGTCTATCTGTGTTTTTAGTCCAAAGATCCTTTAAATAGGACAGAATGTTCCTTATTATGCCTTTGTGCTTGTAGGCATAGGCCTTGTCGATATCGAATGTTGGGATAATTTGAGGGTGATGTATCTTCTTATCATATTTAAAACCACACTTTTCTTTAAAAAATGCAAGAATATCCTCTGCCCAATGATCACACATCGTTTTGTGATGCCAATTAAATCGATATAAAACGGAGTGCTTTCCTTGATGTCTTCCATGCTGATCTATTAGGGTTGAATTGTACTCTTCATACCTAGTTAGGATATAAAAAATACTTGCAAATGGATCTGTTTTATCATTAATTGTTAAACACTCTTCTTTATAAAATAGGTTCTTGTTAATAGAAAAATTATAAATACCCTCCCTAAAGAGAATGGAAGACGGTATTAAAGAGTTAATTTCTTTATCAAAGGACACTCTTGAATAATTAAACTTAGGTAATGTTGAATTTATGAACGATTGTTTGTCCGAAGTAAGATGATATGTTAAATCCCTTTCTTTAAAAATGAAATCGAAAGTATAGTTTAATCTATTTGTTATGTTTTCAACAAAAATCAGCATAGACTATAAATCACTTAATATTTTAGAACAAATCAATGGGCCGGCCTTTCCATCTCCAAATATCGGCGGATAGGTGTAATCATTTTTGGAAAGTAAATGTATTACGGCGTCGTTAATTTTATCATAATTAGATCCTGTTAGAATGGCGTTTCCATTTTCCACTATTTCAACCCATTCTGTTTGTTCTCTGAGTATGACACATGGTTTTTTGAAGAAATACGCTTCCTTTTGAAGGCCTCCACTATCAGTGATAATTAAACGAGATTTTTTTTCAAGCGAAATGATGTCCAGAAATCCAGCCGGAGGAATAATACTGATATTGATGTTATTGGTTATTTTCTTAACTAGCTCTTGATTCTTTAGCTGATTAATCTTTTTTTTTGTCCTTGGGTGCAAAGGCAGTACAATTTTGAGGTTTGTTTTCTCTTGACAATTTAATAGAGCATTTAAAATATTGTTTAGATTATCTTCTGTGTCGGTATTGTTCTCGCGATGTACGGAGCAAAGAACATAATTTCCTTCTTCTAACTCAAGGGTGTCCATTAAATCAGAGACGTGCTCTTTTTCAGCGAAATACATACTATTATCTAACATAATATCCCCACAATGATAGATGTTAGGTTTGTCTATGGTGGCTTTTTTATTGGTCTGGGTATTAAAGCCTTCATTCTTTAAGTTGAGGATCCCCTGTTTGGTTGGAGAAAAAAGCATGCTTGACATGTGGTCACAAGCGATTCTATTAATTTCTTCGGGCATTTTTTTATTGAAACTTCTGAGACCGGCTTCAATATGAACGATGGGTATATGAAGTTTGGTAGCAGCTAATGAACCCGCTATTGTAGAATTTGTGTCACCATATAAAATAACTGCATCAGGTTTTTCCTTTAAAAGTATCTCTTCAATACCTTCAATCATTTTTGCTGTTTGTTTGCCGTGACGTCCAGAGCCCACATTAATATTATAGGTTGGGTTTGGTATTCCTAATTCTTCAAAAAATATTTTCGACATGTTTTGATCATAATGTTGCCCCGTATGTACGATGATCTCGTTGATTTCATTTTTAAACGATGCCTTTATTGCTCTGCTAATAGCAGATGCTTTAATGATTTGGGGTCTGGTCCCTACAATCGTTACTATTTTCTTTGTATTTGTTGTCATACAATCTATTAACGCAATAAAATTAAATATTATACTTACAAAGTATAAATTACTTTTGTCTTTAATTCATTTAATTGAATACTTTCGAACTATGTCAAAAAAAAACAAGAAAAGAATCAATGTTGTTTATTCAACCAATCCGGATTTTGAATTTCAAGAAGAGGAGAATATTGAGCATGAAACTATTGCCCCTAATAAACAGCTTTTATACATTTCTTTAGATCGAAAAAATCGTGGAGGAAAAGAGGTTACTCTGGTTGAAGGATTTATAGGTACTGAAGAAGATTTAAAAGAGTTGTCAAAGCTTCTAAAAAATAAGTTTGGTGTTGGCGGTTCTGTAAAAAAATCCGAAATATTAATTCAAGGTAACTTTGTTAAAAAGATGATTGTATTTCTTACCGAAAAGGGGTACCGGGTAAAGCAAAAGGGTGGAGCTTAAAAATTTGCAAATGTGAAAAAAGGTATACTTTTTATTATTCTTTCTGGAATTTGCTTTTTACTGGTTAATTTCTTTGTCAAATTATTTGGTCAAAGTGGAGAAGGAAATCATTTTTTTTCACATAATTTTCAGTATATACCTGCTCACGAGCTCGTTTTAGCAAGATCATTGGTTTCGTTTTTTATAAGTGCTACGGTTATCAAAATAAAGGGCTATCCTTTTTTTGGTGTAAACAAAAAATGGCTTGTGGTTCGCGGGATTTCCGGCACGATCGCTCTGACTATTTTTTTTATGACCATACAGAATTTGCCATTTGCCATTGCTGCAGTCATTCAATATTTGGCTCCTATTTTTACCATGCTATTTACCATGATTTTAATTGGTGATCGAATTTATAAGGTTCAATGGATATTTGTTGCCTTTGCTTTTATTGGTGTTGCTTTAATTTCATTACAGGATTTGATAAGCAGCCAGGATGGTATTTCTATTGACTATTTATGGCTGGGTCTTGGTATGCTTTCAGCTTCCATATCTGGAATTGCATATACTGCAATAGTCAAACTTAAATCCACAGATCATCCCATTAATATTGTTTTATATTTCCCAATGGTTTCTATACCGTTTATGGTGCTTTGGTGCATGTTTGATTTTGTACAACCTATAGGAATAGAATGGGTGTTTTTACTTCTTATTGGTGTTTTCACGCAATTCGCACAAATTCTTTTAACAAAAGCGCTGCATTTTGGATCTGCCTCAGTAATCGTACCATTTCAGTATCTTGGGATCATTTATGCGCTTCTCATTGGATTGTTTATTTTTGATGAAAGACTAAACGTAATTGTATATTTAGGTGTCTTTTTGATTTTGGCAGGTGTTTTGTTGAATACAGTATTTCGTCATGTCTACAAGGAAACTTAACCCAATTTTAATAAAATGATTTTATGCCTATTGATCGTCTGAAACTTGCTCAATTCGGAAACTTAGAATTACTTGCTAAGCAAGTGGTTGAGGGTTTTATTACAGGTTTGCATAAAAGTCCTTTTCATGGGTTCTCTGTGGAGTTTGCGGAGCATCGTTTATACAATAACGGAGAGTCTACAAGACATATTGACTGGAAGCTTTATGGAAGAACGGAGCGGATGTATACCAAGAAGTACGAAGAAGAAACCAATTTGCGATGTTATTTTGTCATTGATTCATCTAGCTCAATGTATTTTAAGTACAATGAGATATCCAAATTTGAGTTTTCTGTTTATTCAGTAGCGAGCTTAATGGAACTTTTAAGAAGACAAAGAGATGCGGTAGGTTTGAGCTTCTTTAATGATAAAGTGGAGTTTGTTAGTGAGTCTAAATCCTCTCAAAGTCATCATCGTCGTTTATATGCGGAGCTAGAAAAAGGGTTGAAGGCGTATAATCCAAAGCAAAAGAGTGAAACGACTACAGCTGACTCTTTACATGAAATTGCAGAGTTGATTCATAAAAGAAGTTTGGTCGTCATATTTACTGATTTATTAGATGATCCAAATCGAGTAAATGAGGTTATTGAATCATTACAGCATTTGAAGCATAATAAACATGAAGTGGTATTATTTCAGGTTTTAGATAATGCTGTAGAAAAAGATTTAGGTCTTGAGAACAGGCCATATGAATTGATAGATATGGAGTCAGGCGAAAAAATGAAGCTCAACCCAAATGAAATTAGGGAAACTTACGAGAAGCGCATTAAATCTTACTTTGAAGAAATTCGATTAAAATGCATAAATCTTAGCATTGACTTTGTGGAGGTAAATATTGCAAATGGGGTCGAACCTGTTCTTCAGCAGTACCTAATAAAACGTCAAAAGCTACATTAAGGGTATTTGAATTCTGAGTTCGGATCTTTAACGTAGCCGAAATAAAATCTTTTGTGCCGAGTACCATATACAATTGAGTTTTCTCGCTAATAGATTAATCAAATTATTTACAACATCATTTTAAATGTCGTATCTTTGCGCCCAATTCTTTTTTATGGCACACAAGTCTGGTTTTGTAAATATTGTAGGGAGTCCGAATGTGGGGAAATCAACCTTAATGAATCGGTTGGTGGGCGAACGCGTCTCTATTGTCACGTCAAAAGCTCAAACTACAAGACATCGAATAATCGGTATCGTAAATGATGAAGACTATCAGGTTGTATTTTCTGACACTCCAGGGGTTGTAAATGCTGCATACAAATTACATGAAAACATGATGGATAGTGTGCAAGGTTCAATCAAAGATGCAGATGTATTGTTGTTTGTCACGGATACACATGAAAAAGAAATGAATCATCGAAAAACATTAGATAGAATTAAAAAGCTTGAAATACCCGTTTTTTGTCTCATCAATAAAATTGATTTGTCAGAACAGGATCGGGTTTTTAAAAGAATAGCGTATTGGAAAGAACAGCTTCCAAATGCTAAAATCTATCCGATTTCAGCACTTCATGATTTTAATATTGAAAATGTCTGGACGGAGATTGTTTCTCATATTCCAGAGAGTCCTCCCTATTATGATAAAGAGGATTTGACAGATCGACCTTTACGATTTTTTATATCCGAGATCATTCGTGAAAAAATATTTGAGCTATGTCAAAAGGAGATACCATATAGTTGCCAGGTCCTCGTTGAGGAATATAAAGAGGATGGTCGCATGATTCGGATTCGGGCCCAAATCATAGTAGAGAGGGATTCCCAGAAAGGAATAATTATTGGCAAGGGGGGAGAAATGCTCCAAAAAATAGGGAAAAAGTCCAGAATTGATTTAGAGAAGTTTTTAGATAGAAAAGTGTTTCTTGAAAACTTTGTTAAAGTAGACAAAGACTGGAGAAGCTCGGAGCAAAAGCTAAAAAAATACGGTTACTAAAAGAATAACATGTCAAATATTATCGCCATCGTAGGAAGACCCAATGTGGGTAAATCAACTCTTTTTAATCGACTTACAGAGTCAAGAGATGCTATTGTTAAAGAAGTGAGCGGTGTAACTCGGGACCGTATTTATGGTCAAGGAGAATGGAACGGGTGTAAGTTTTCTGTGATTGATACAGGTGGGTATGCTCGCACCAAAGAGGATATATTCGAAGGAGAAATTAGAAGACAGGTGGAATTGGCTATTGATGAGGCTACGGTGATTGTCTTTATGGTTGATGTAACTACGGGGGTGGTTGAGATGGATATGGTCGTTGCCAATCTTTTAAGAAAGAGTAATAAAGAAATCCTTGTTGTGGCAAATAAGGTTGACAATACTGCACGAGTTGGTTTGTCTTCTGAATTTTATTCTTTTGGATTAGGCGATGTGTATGATTTATCTGCGACGAACGGGTCAGGCACAGGGGAAATACTTGATAAATTAGTTACCTTTTTTGATGCTGAAGATGAGTCTGTTTTAGAAGAGAATAATCTTCCAAGGTTGGCCATTGTAGGAAAACCAAACGTGGGGAAATCATCAATAATTAACGCTTTTATTGGAAAGGATCGAAACATTGTGACTGATATTTCGGGAACGACACGAGATTCAATACATACACGTTATAATGCTTTTGGATTTGATTTCTTATTAATTGACACAGCCGGTATACGGAAGAAAGCAAAGGTAACAGAGGATATTGAATATTATTCCGTTTTACGTTCGGTAAGAACCATTGAAAATTCGGACGTCTGTCTTTTCATGATCGACGCGCAAGAGGGGGTGCAAAAGCAGGATTTGAGTATTTTTTATATGATTGAAAAAAATTCAAAGGGGGTTGTAGTACTTGTTAATAAATGGGATTTAATAGATAAAGATCACACTACTGTTAAGAAATACGAAGATAAAATTCGTGAACAACTTGCACCTTTTAATGACGTCCCAATCATTTTTACGTCAACCATTACAAAGCAAAGAATTCATAAAGCCATTGAGACGGCAATGACTGTTTTTGAAAATAGGATTCAAAAAATACCTACCTCAAAATTAAATGACATTATGCTTGATGTTGTTCATTCCACGCCTCCACCTTCTGTGAAGGGAAAGTATATAAAAATCAAGTTTATTCAGCAGCTTCCTACTCACGCTCCTTCTTTTGCCGTCTTCTGTAATTTGCCTCAATATGTTACGGATGGATACAAGCGTTTTTTTGAAAACAGATTGCGTGATCACTTTGACTTTGAAGGTGTTCCGGTTAAAATATTCTTTAGAAAAAAATAGAGGTCGCTTATTGGAGGTTATCTCATAATGGTCACATGACCTGTTCTCGTTATCTTTTCGTCAGTATCTTTTTGTTTGTATAGGATTTTCCAGGTGTAAATTCCATCCGGACAGATATATGGACTTTTTGAATAAGTGCCATCCCATCTCGCATCAGCATCTTTACTTTCCCAAACAATTTCTCCCCACCGATTGAATACCAAAAGTTGAAAGTTGAATTTATCAAAACCTTCTAGAAATACAGGTCCCCATGTTTGATTATGCTCGTCTGAATCAGGCGTGAAGGTGTTAGGAACATAAAGGTCATAGGTTTCATTTAACGTGAGGATTAAACTACTCGTATTTTCACATCCCTCATCTGAAATAGCAGTTAAAAATACCTCAATAAAATTATTGTTTATCGTAATGTTGTAATCTGGGTTTGTAATACTTGAATTATTTCCGTTTCCAAAATCCCAAATGTATTCAGTGCTATTCACAGATTGATTAGTGAAACTCACCAATTGTGTTGGCGATGTAAGAACATTAGGGTTTGCGGTAAATTGCGAAATTGGTTCAGGGAAAACGCATATATAATCTAGCGCTTGAGTTGAGCTTTGACAATAGTTTGTTGAATTGATGTCAAGCTGAATATCAAAACAGCCTTGGTTTTCAAAAGTGTAATTTAAGCTTGGAGTATTCCCTACTGCAGCTCCATCAATAAACCAGGAGTAGATTACATCTGTATCCGATGTATTGAAATTTGCTGTTAGAATGACATCAAAAGGAGCGCACCCTGAGGTGCCGGAAGTAATGAAGCCTCCATCGATAGCTGTTTGAATTACTATTGT
>Ga0315315_10004613_pt1 | contig 12695 bp, 9 predicted proteins | sample M140m3416metaG_FD_203699 | JGI IMG/M metagenome (GOLD analysis project Ga0315315, IMG submission 203699) | Ammonia-oxidizing marine archaeal communities from Monterey Bay, California, United States - M1 40m 3416 | ecosystem: Environmental > Aquatic > Marine > Intertidal zone | place: USA...
TCAAAATTCTCGGCTGAGCAAGAATGGCACGTCCGAGGCACAGCAGTTGGCGTTCACCTAAACTGTAATTATCCCCACCGTCTTCGACGCAGTCGTCGAGGGCGATAAGGCCTCTGTTGGCTGCGTTGCCTACTCGTACGGCGATGAGTGCTTCTAGAATCTCTTCGTCTGTTGATTCGCCAAAAGGGTCTAAACATTCGCGCAGAGTCCCGGCAAAAAGAACTGGATCCTGCATAATAATTGTCATCCCGTTTTTTCTTCCTCTTACTTCTGCGAGTGGAATTTTGGATAGATCAACGCCGTCAAGAGTAATACGGCCAGACTCAATTTCCGTCAGTCGAAATAACGCAACAGTTATAGTGCTCTTCCCGGAGCCCGTCCGACCGACTACGCCACAGCGCTTTCCAGATTTGAGGTGAAAGGAAACGCCATCAAGAGCCAATGGAAGACCCGGTCTGTATCGCAAAGAAACATTCTTGAAAGTTAGTTCGCCTGATTCGGGCCAGCCCTTTTGCAGTTTTAACCCTTTTGAGCTTTTGTCGCTGCCGTCACCAGCAGGAATGGCGTGACCTGTTCGGTACGAATCTTCTTCTTGTGGAAGGTCGAGCATGGAGAGAATTCTCTCGACAGAAGTCATGGATGCCTCTGATTCGCTTATCGCTTGGACCATAAATCCTAAGCAGATAGTAAAGTTGGATGACCAAATGATAAGCATGGCTGCAATGCCGGGAGATATCTGAAGCTGATCGTTTAAGCTGACAACGATGCACACAGAGAAGAAGACAGAAAAGGACCCAATAATTTGTATCCGGACTCGGAGCCAGGTCTGAGCTGCCAAAAAGTTCATCATTGAAACGCTGCTTTCGTCTAGCGAAGAACGAAACATCTGTGAGAAGTGCGTTCCTTTGCCGAAGGCGCGAATTGTTGCTGTTCCGTCCAAAACTTCTGCAAGCTGCGCTTGGACAGGTGACCTAGCAACTGCGTCGAGCCTCTGAAGATCAACGGCCGATTTTCTGTAATGCAATAAAAGGAACCAGTAGATTGACAAAATAGCCGTCAAAGCAAGAATCTGCCACGGCAGTATAACTGACATTACACCGACTCCGGCGACAAACCAACCGCTCGCAGTCATAAGCATTGTCATATTTTGCGTCAGGGTGATGTCAAGAATTTCGGTATCGTACGTGAACCGATTCAGCAAACGACCAAAAGGGGTGGTTTCAAAATAGTACATGGGAGCGCTTAGAACGCTTGTCGTCATGAGGGATACGAGACGGTTGGAGGCCCTTGCACCGCCTTGGACCAACAATTGCGCTCGTAGAAAACACGCAGCGAAAGATATGGTAAGGATTATGGCGTATGTTTCGATGTACTCAAACTGCGCGCTTTTCCCATCAATTTGCGCTGGATACTCTCTTCCGAATCTCTGGATAGGCTCTTCCGTGCCGCTAGTCCAGATGGCCAACCACCACTCGTTACCAACGTAGAAGAATCGGTCAGCAACGAGGGCAATTATGACCGTAAGTGTGAACAACATTCCGCCGGCGTAATGGTACCATTGCACCCATGTACGCCAATCCGACAGGCCAAATTCTCGTTCCTCTGTCGTCATGAGTTCACCCCCAGAATGATGCATCGATGCAAAGGGATCTTTTGCCTCGTCATCCTCCGATTTAACAATCACTTCCTTGTCGCTTTTATCGCTGGTATCCTCTTGCACAGCCGAGAGAATGGAGTTGATGGTGTCAGAAGAGGCGTGGTTTTGCTGTTCGCGATCAGATAAATCATTCCACTTTCCTGAAAAAGCTGGTTGACCATCAACCAAGATCATAAGCTGATCGAAATGGCGCAAAAAGTGGGCAGCGTGTGTAACCAACACTACCGCTGAGTTACCGAAAAGATCATGGTCGGTAGATTTTAATAGCTTCACAAAAACGGATTTCCCTGTTGCGGCGTCCAGCGCTGACAAAGGGTCGTCTAAAATTGCTACATCGGGTTGGCCGTAGACTGTCCGAGCTAGTGACACTCTTGCTTTCTGGCCTCCCGACAAAGTTACCCCCCGTTCCCCGATTTCTGTCATATCACGGCGAGACCCGATCTGTTCAAGATCCTGCAAAAGGCAACAAGCATCTAAAACTTTGGAATATCGAAGTTTGTCAAAGGGTCTCCCAAACAGAATGTTGTCTCTCAGGGTCGAATTTAGGATAAAAGGAGTTTGGCTCGCGTAACCGATACTTCCGTGCATTATCATATTCGAGTCTGCAGAGGCCTCAACTTCCCCAAGTAAGCCCCCGATGAGTGTAGATTTTCCAGAAGCAACCGGACCGACAATGCAAAATACCTCTGTCCGTTTTACGGCCATGTCGATGTTTTGGACGGTAAAGGAGGCCTTGCTAACTGCAGGAGGGTCGCTAGCTGAGTACTGTGTAGGAGCAGAGTTGCCCACTGTGAAGCTACAGCCCTTTAGCCGAATAATGTCGTCCATATCTCGAGAATTGGCATTGCTTGCGTTGCTGCTGTCCACGTTGCTAATGATTGCATCGCTTTGTTCGCTGAAATCTGCTCTCGTTTCTCTCGAGAAGAAGTCGGCAAACCTCTGGATTGCGTGAATGCCCTGAGCCGCCTTTCCCATCAGCTTTCCGTAATAATTGATGGGAAACCGAAGGGCTGCAAAGAGGAAAAGGGTAGTGAACGTGGTCGAAGGCGTCAAGACATTTCCACCGTCGACAAGCGCGTAGGTGATAAAAGTGAGAGCGCTAGCAATGACAGGAGAGGTTACAGTAAGGAAGAATGTGATGGCCAAAACAGAAAGCTCCTTTTGAAGCAACTTCATTTCATTCGCTCTTGCTTCCATCACCCGAGCGCGAAATTTATCTTCGTAATGGTTCAGCTTCGTAAATTTCATCGCCTGCAGCATCGTTGCCGTCGCCTGAATCCTTCGGTCAGTCTGAGCGACTCGCTTCTTGCGAATGTGCATCATCTTTCCAACGACATGCTGCACCACGGGAATGAGGAGAAACATGGAAGCCATGCCGACCAAAATTGTTGGTCCTAGTTCTAGGAGAAGCAAAATCGTGACGATTATCATCGCAAGAGGACAGGACCATGCTTGATGCCCCTCCTGAGCAAGCTCGAAGAGCTTCTGCGAGTCAATTGCGACAAGGTTTGTTACCTCTCCCGATGTGAGACCTGATCTGCCTCCCGGTGTCAGCCTGAGTATGTAATCGTAGACGGCGTTTATGATGGCTGATCGAAGCACAATGCCGGTTTGAAAAGCCAAATACTTTTGGCGCTCCATGCTCACTCCCTCTAGGACTGAAACGACCAAAAGAGCAAAAGCTAATGGGATACCCGTTGTGATAAAGGACTGGTTCTTATTGGCCTCCATCTGTAAAAGCACCTCCCTCACTAAGATAGGCATAGAGACCTGTGATAAGAGCGCAATAAGCTGAAATATACCGGCTTTTACGTAGGTCGGTTTGGCCAATCCCCAGAGAACTTTTGTAAATGGCATCCAGGGCGAAGTTCGACGCAGCAAAATACGCTTTCGTGACCTCCCTTCCCTGCCATTCTTCCCTTTGCCTTCCTCTTGGTCTTTCGTCATCACACCTAGCTCCCGATAAAGGCGGGAAAACTCATGTTGAAGATGGTCTGCTCGCAAGGCCTTGGGTACTGCGAAAAGATCATCCATGTTCATCTCTTCTTCGCAACCCTGTGTTTGTGCGACGTGATTGGATTCTATTTTGCTTCGCCTTTTTCGCCGCTGTCGATGAAGTTCTGCACCCTTATGAAGGATTCTCCCCATATAGGCATAAAAGATAAAGTCATTTAATGATCGGAGCAAGCGGCACATTCGTCCCTCGGTGATATCGGGATCCCTGTCCTCTGGCCAAGGCAGACGGGCGGTTGGCAGAGGGGAAATTTCTTCCGTTTGGCGTGAGGACTTCATGTTATCGCCAAACGCTTGTGAATCCTCCTCAGATTTCCCCATCACTGTATCCTCCTTGACCATTGGGGGCCTTAACATACATATATGTTGCGTTCTAACGAGGGCACGGTCCAACTTGGTTCACCTCCTGCGAAGAGCGATACCTGTTTTAGAGGAATAGAATGTGTGATCGTAGTGAGCGTCTCACTCTTGTATCTAGAGCTGTACGTATTATTATGTTACGCTCGTATACTACTAGTATTTTATACGTACACTAAAGAGGGAAGACCCCCTTCATTTTTTTTCTTTTCTTTCCAGCTTGTGCTCGGCTCCCGTCGCAGTAAGCGGGACCCAAAAAATCGGGACCAAACACGACACTGATGAATAAATAAATAATACTCTGGTGGAAGATAAGGGAATTGGGATAGTTATCCCATAAACAGGGATCTAATCACATACTGTGGTGTAGTACCCATCACATTTATATTATGCAGAGGGGTGGGACAAACTAGGGGATCACCGAATTTTCCTCCGATACTAGCTAGGAGTATGCTATACTCTCTCGTATCATACATTATGCACATTAATTTGCATAGACTCTACCAGCTCGTACTAGACTAGTACTAAGGTAGGATTAGTACGCTCGTACTATGCATATGCATAGAGTATGCAGTTCTAGTAGTAGTACTAGAGTAGTATGCATAGTACTATTGTGTGGTGCGCGCGCGCGAACTGAAGAACCGGTACGAGCGTACGGAGAATTGCTTTTAGTTTACAGTTAGATTGATCTATAGCATTCGCTTGAAATCAATGGCAGATCGGAACCTAGAAGTGGCACCATCGAATTGTGCGCGATTGTGACATGGACCCCAACTTCTTCACCACCCATCGTGCTTTTCCTTGTCTGCCCAATCCGGATGGACCTGGCCAACGTCCTTCTTAACAACCACATTGTAGTAGCGCTCGCAAACGCCCTTGCAGTTGTCATAGTGGTTCACGCCCTCCTTGCGGTAGCAGTCAATGACGTCCTTGCGCAGAATGCGAACCGTCTCGTATGCGATCTGCCTTTCCCTTGCCCGCTGCTCCGTCGACTGGAGGAATTTCACGGGATCGTGAGCTCTTCCGTCCTACAATTTACGGATTTTATCAGTCACATTAGTAATGGAGATGCCACCCATCCGCGGGGACATAGAGAGAGAGAGAGAGAGCAGGTGTGAGAGGGGCGAAATGGAATGGGGGACTGTGCCAGGGTGGAAAGCGGTATCTAAAATTGCTGTGCCGGCTGCCGGCATCGTGGTGGTTTGCTCATCTTCTCGCCACCTTCGCCGACAAGCCCAAGCCCTTGCGCAAAATGAATTTCATGTCGTATTTCCCCTCTATTGGTGCGGGTTCGGATGTCTTGAGTACCATTCGAGAGAGATCGTGGCACAGCACTCGAATCGACCATTGCTCTGGGGTCCTGGGGGGTATCGTAACACCCGCAGTTTTATGTTTCTGGGCGTAAAGTATCTCTAGCTTTCATACAAGGCACATAATGCACACTACCAACAGAACCAAGTCGTTATTTCCCCTCGCCGAGAGCGCGCCGAGTGAAAACGCACCTTTTGCCCCCTCTCCTCGTGGGGATACGCCGGCATCTGCACGTCGCTTATCTTCGGTTTGTCGTACATGGACGTCATGGTGGCGGAGATTTCTTTGAATCTATGGAGTGGGACTTTGGCGGCGCAGCAGCTACGAGCTCAGGGTTGAACTCGTTTCATGTAAACTGTGTTTTCGTCCCTTGTGCCGCTCAGTCGGCGTCGTCGGTCGTCGTAAAAACCGCATCGGGATGAACAATGATGTAGGTGAATTCGGTGTCACTTTGATCTGTTTCTGTGCTAACTCTAGTACTCTAGCTAGTAGTAGTACTATCTAGAGTATGCTAGCTAGTATGAATACTCTAGCTAGTAGTAGTACAACTCGTATGCCATATACGAGCTACGAAATCGTAATTCCGATATCTGCATAAATTTTATATTATTTGTATATTATTTGGATATGCCGCAGACGACGCCTCTCCTCGACGGTGGTGGTGGCACCGCCGGCGGAGAGCCATCCGGCGGTAAGGAAGGCGGTGGCGACAGCTACTTAACCCCGCGCGCTTACGGAGCCCACGACAGCGCCGGCGACAGCGTCGGTGCGACCGTCGCTGCCGACGCACCGCTAGCTCCCCTCGGCCGTGCCCATATCTGTTGTATCCTCTCCACGGCGTTCTGCTTTGGCTGCACCATGACGACGTTGTTCCTTCTTACCCTCCCCGTCGAGTGTCAGAAGATAGAGGCCTGGAGCGGAGCTAGGATTGGCAAGTCAGTCGCCCTCGGGGCCTTCGCGGCGGTCGCAGGGGCGGCACAGCTCGTTTGCCCGCTCGTGGGGCTGCTAAGCGACAGGTACCGTCCCCTGGTCGGGAAGGGTGGGAATCGCTGGATAAGGGGCAACCGCCTCCCCTACCTCCTGTTTGGGACGGTTCTTACGGTCTTTGGTGTCGCCGGGATGGGTGCAGCGTCGGTCGCAGGAAACTACGGGATTTACTCGGCCGTTTTCGTCGTTGCAATGGTCGGAATCAACGTCGTCTATTGTATCATGATAGCCCTTATTCCCGATCTCGTCTGCCGAGAACAGACGGGGCAAGCGAACGGAACCCTCGCCCTCCTACTTGTTAGTGGCTCTCTCTTCGGCTTCGCTCTCTTCAAGACCGTCCTCCAAGAGAGTGTGGGGGGCATGTACGCGATGTATGCCTGGGTTGGGGTTGCAACGGGTGCCCTCACTTTCTTTTCGGCAAATGGTATTTCCGGGAAGAGGGAAGATGTTCTGCTGATGCGAAGGAGAACGGGCTCTGTATCTGTAAAAAATACTCCGGAGGAGGTAAATGACAAGGCTGAGCGGTCCCGCGCCAAAAGGATCATGGCAACGCTAGCGGCGCTCCTTAGCCTCGGCCTCGTCCCGACCGTGCGTAAAATGATATCAGAGCCCTTGGCTCTAATGGCGTGGGCCGAAGTCCGGCGCGCTTACTGGGTTTATCCCGCTGACCACCATGACTTTTTCGTTGTGACCATTAGCCGGCTCTTCTACTACCTAGGCCTCAGTGTCCAGGTCTTCTTCCTCTATTTCATCCACGACGTGTTACACGAGCGGACCAACCCGGAGGCGACAGCGTCGGCCCTGGCCATGGTCAGCACCGCGGCAGGGGCGATCACTTGCTACCCAGTCGGCATCATATCAGATCGGTACGCTGGGGGGAGACGGAAGCCCTTTGTCTACGGAGCCTGCGCGGTCTTGGCCGGTAGCAATCTGGCTCTGCTTTGGTGCAAAACTATCCGCCAAATGGCAGCCATATGTGCCGTCCTCGGGGCGGCCAATGGTGTCTACCTTACCATGGACACCAGCCTCGCAGTCGACACGCTCCCTCCCGAACCGCTGGACAAGCAGCACGAACATGAAGATGAAATTTTAGGAGAAACTGATCGTCCACGCGACGGCGCTGCTCAGTTACTTGGCATATGGGGTGTTTTTGGGTTCATTGGGTCTGCCCTCGGCCCCTTGGTGGGCGGGCCGTTGTTGTATTACTTCGGGAGTCAACAAGGATTGTCAGCGGACAGCGGCAACAGTGGTGAACAAGAATCATCCTCCACATTAGGGAGCTATCGATGGGAGGGATACGCTGTGATTTTAAGTCTCTCTGCTTGTTACTTTGCCTGTTCGGCCGTGACGCTCAGATGGATACGAGATCCTCGCCTTTAGCATCATTACTTAGTATCGTGATTTGAAACATGGTACTCTAGCTAGTATGTTGCGTTGTTAGTTCGTTAGTTAGTTGGTAGTATGCATACGCGTGTGTATAATACGAGCTCATACGTGCATAAATGTCACTTATTATACGAGCTCGATACTAAACGGTACGACACGTACTCTAGAGTAGTATGCATATGCATACGAGCTCAAGTAGGAGACCCCCCCTCGATCGCATCGCTCGCCTTGCGAGCCTTCCGCCTTGCTCACCTCTCACTTCCTTGTTGGACAGAGTAAGGGTGGCCATGGACTCGCCGGCGTCGTACCCGCCGGACCTTCCCAAACCGGAGGATCGCGAGATATATGTCACAGTCATAGAGTCCGTCACCCGAGTTGCGATGGCGGGATTCGGCGGTGCCCTGGCGGGGCTGTCCGTGTCCAGGAGGCGCGGCAGTTTCCGCGAGGCGGCGTACGCGGTGGACAGGACGGTGAGGACCGCACGCAAGCGCCCGGGGTCGGCCGTGCGATCGGCGCCTTACGTAGACAACGAGCTCCCCTCTACCTGGGCCATGGCATGCCTTAGCTTCGCGGGCATCCTGGAGTTCATGAGGCTCGTCCAGCCGACCAAGATGCTGGTGGATGGAGTGGTAGCGACGGGCGCGTATGACGTTCTTAGGGGGGCCAAGGAGGAGGGATGTGCGGCCTCGACGGCGCCGCCAACTCATCCTCCGGAGCCACCGTTTCTTATCGAAGCGGAGGACGCTTGGACTGTGTCGGACTACATTCTTGGCGGCTCGCTGGCGGGGGCGGTGTTCAAAGGTTCGTCGGTTCAGACCAGCGCTGGGGAGAGATTGGCGAGGAGGGCGGTAGCGGCTTCCGCTGCGGTGGCGCGGTCGTCCGCGCAGAATCGGCGGGCAGCAGTCAGCGGAGTGGGATCGGGACTAGTGGCTGGCGCCACCCTTGGGCTGTTGGCTGGTATGCTGCATGTTGCCATTAGTAATCTCGAGCAGGCACTGGAAGACAGTATGGAGCTCGATAGTGCAGGCGTAGATCAGTCAAAGAGTGATGATGAGGACGAGGCAAGAAAGGAACAGATTTGCGCAGAGGATAGCACTAGCTAACTTCGGAATGATAGAAATGGAGTCGCTTCTAAAAGAATATATAGATAATATAGCTACATGAAGGTATAGGTTAAGGGTTCAATCTCATTTCTTTATGGCGCGCAACCGTCAGTCATCCAGCCCTCCAAAAGATCTTCAAGATACTCTGGGGAGGAGACAAACACTTCCGAACTATTTAGAAAGTAACGACGGATCCACTTTGACGTCCTCTGTGCCTTATCCAGCAGGACGGAGCGGACGAAATCCTCATCGCAGATATCGATCTTCCGCTCCTGGATCTCTTCCCTCCAGGGTTCGATGTAGTCGAAGCGTCCGGCCGTGTTTATGTGGGGGATGGGAGGCATCTCACCCTCAAGACCCAAGAACGCCCCAAGGTCCTGCCGGAACCTCCGCGCTCTCGCCTCATCGCTGTCAGCGAGCTGCCCAAGCTCATAGAGAAATATATTTCCAACCCCACCGACCCGTTCGAGGTTCAGCTCGAGCAGCTCCCTCTCCTCGTCCGTCCCTGGCGTCTTCCCAAACTTGTATAGGAAGTCTCCGAAGCTGGCCCTCCAGCCGCAGATGCCCAGGCTGCCGGGGATGCACCTCCTGGCCAGCTTCGAGGCCGGGAGCATTTCCGTCCACGGGTTGTTGACCGCGCGGAAGTTATAGAAAGACTCGAAGAATGATACCGGTGACCGAATCCCAATGATGAGCTTGGCCCTGGGAAAATACCTCCGGTAGTTAGGGAGGGACAGGTCGGAAGATGCGTCCTGCGGGCACTTGAGACCGCGAGGCATCCGGTCGGGACGGTCGTCGTGAGGGAGCGTGCCGTAGAGGTGCCTCACCAGACGCGCTGTCTTGTTGACGACCAGTTGACAATTCTCCCCGGGAAGGATGCTAACCCCGAGCGCCGAAAGGTAGCGGGCCAGCGTCGTGGTTCCCGACTTGGCGAAGCCAATAATGGCGAAGTCCAGCAGGAAGGACACGTCGGCGGCAGGCCTTAAGTGGGAATTTTCGTCCCCCTCACGATCGACCAACGACGACAGCGGTGGGAAGCGGTCCGGTGGAACAGCCCCCCGATTGCGCAGCATCGGCGCCCACACCGACGCTTCGCGTCTTCCCGGCCCTTTGCTTTCCGCGGAGGCGGAGGCGGAGGCCATAGCGTCAGTAAGCTCCCACACATAAGTAACGAGGCCACGGTTGACAAGGATGAGAAGTACGGCGGCCAAAGTCACCCACAGGGGCCACTGTCTGACGCTCAACTGCCAGCCGCGGGGGGGTGGCCGCTGCCTTCGGAGAAGGAGGGAGCGGTTGGCCGCCGCCATATCGAGGCGTTGCCGATAATGCCGGCGATGACTCTGATCTTGAGCCGAGAAAGCAGACAAAAAAAGAAACCCTCTTTTTTTTTTTTAATGGTACTGCATGTACTAGCTAATAGTAATATGCATACTCTGCATAAGTATGCATTATATATATATATATAATTCATATTATTGTGTAATATGTACGAGCTCGTACAGTACTTAGTATGCATTCTCTCGTACTAATAGCTAGTAGGATTAGTACGAGAGTAATAGCTACTCGTATTACAGTAGTTCGTGCGATACTACTAGAGTAATACTAGCTAGTAGCTATTATTACTAATAAGTGGTGTACGAGCTGCAACAGTAGCAATTTACTAGAGACTGGATTGCTCCGTTCCAACATCCCCCGATCCTGCAGGCCTCTGCCTCAGCCTGCCTCCTCACGCATGGCCACTCTTCAAATGCCGCCGAAGCGCAAGGCCGTCAAGAACCAACCGTTAGCCGGATCCCCATCGTTGTCAAAGAAAGCCAAGAGCGCAGGGGCAGCATTTACGGCCCGCAACTCGACCATGTTCGGCAGCTCTGGAGGTGGGCGGAGGTCCAAACACGGCAAGGCGTCGGGCGGCAAGGGCCAACACGGGGTGAGACAAGGACGGCTGGTGGGGCATGAGGTGCAACCATGGGCCGAGATCGCGACTCCGATCCTACCATTGTATATTGATCTACGCACTAAATTTGTCACTTTTTTCTTCCCCGCCTCTCGCTGCCGCTACCCACGCCATAGGTCGATGAGAACGCCGTCGTTGAGATGTTCGACAAGATTGCCGACGAGGATGATCCGTACGTCGCCGGGATGGAGGGAATCAGCAGTCTCTGCGAGGATCTTGGCATCGACCCCCTCGAAGACATGCGCATTCTCGTATTGCTATGGAAAATGGGAATCAAGGACAAGCCAGCCCAAATTAACAAGGAGGAGGTGCGTGCATTAGCAGATTGTGTAGGACTCATTCGAGAGTTTCTTCCCTGTGGGGCGTACTCAAGATCGATTATAATGAAAATCGCCTTTGCTGGCGTTTTCTCAATTTTATCTTTATTCTTTCTCTTTGCAGTGGATCAACGGGTGCAGACATTTGCGGGTAGACTCAGTCGACAAGATGAAGGCCCTCCTCCCCGCCCTCGACACCGGCTTCCTCGACCGTTCCGATTACAAGGACTTCTACAAGTTCTGCTTCTTCTTCAACCGCCAGGGCACCCACCGTACCCTTGACAAGGATCTAGTCATAGCCCTCCTGCCGATGACTCTCAATGGGCGAATCAAAGAGGAACGCCTCTCCACATTCTGTGACTTTTTGACCGAAACCAGGGACGAGGCTTACTCTCGCATCACCCTTGATCAATGGACGTCCTTCTTAGATTTCTGCTATGAGTGCGAGGACATTTCTGATTACGACGAAGCCACTTCCGCATGGCCGGTCCTCGTTGATGAATACGTTGAATATATGGAGAAGAAGCAGAAGAAGTAGATGTGGCCACATGAACAATGGTTTAACGTGAGATGGGGCAGGGCAGCTCTGCCTTTCCACCAAAGAATGCAAACTTGTCTATTCTAATACTATTTGTGCCGAGATCATTGGCATTTTGTCTCAAACTGTCTTCTTTATACACACCCAAAGCGTGCCTTATGATGTGACTGCATGTTGATATCTACCTTTGCCATTGGACTTGAGCATAAGTCCTTTTGGTCTTCACATAAGCAATCTCATCCAGTACAACTCACGTGCGATACATCAACCATTCGCTCCTCATGCGTCAAAGAAGATCCGGGCAGCGGTTTCGGCGGTGGCCGACAGTTCCGCAAGACGAACAGACGCCCTTTTTTATCACGCTACTATCTATCTCCTCCCTTTCCTCGAGCAGATTGGTCGCGTACGCAGCCAGGGCCCGCTCCTCGTAGCACACTCCACTCAGCGGTCCGTACCTGCGGTTCGACTCAAAGTCGGTTGGAATGACGTAGTTATCGACAACAAAGTTGAAGGCCGCCCGTTGACCATCGGTAAGGCGAGAATACGCCGTCCCGAAGCGCTGATAGCCGACGTTTTTATGAATGTAAATGGGAACGTATTCGTCCTTTTCTTCGTCAATGGCCCCTAGTACCTCGCTCTTACTTCCTTTCGTGCCTGAGGTTTCCACTAAAAGTGCTCGGCTCTTTGGACGGATTGGGGATGGAGTGACTACGGACGCCGTCGCCCTAGTTGTGGCCCCGGATGCCGGAGCGATCGCCGAAGCCATGGGAGAATCGGTGGCTCTTGCCTTTCTGGTCTTCCGTGGAGTAAAGAACCGACTAGAAACCCCGGTCCCTTCCGCATCGCCCCCAATTCGCGGCTCGCGCTTTTCCGTTGAGATTCCCGCCGACTGCCCCGAGGCCATTCTCGCTGTTTCGCCCGGGGAAGAGTCTTCCTCGAGACGAAGGCGGCGCGGCTTCTCAGATCGGGAAGACATTGTGGAAAGAAGCAAAAATCTATATATATAGTCCTTTCCTTTCGTCCTCCGCAACAAAAGAAGAAGCGCCTTGACTTAGAATTCGCTGTGGCTTCT
>Ga0315315_10004614_pt1 | contig 12695 bp, 14 predicted proteins | sample M140m3416metaG_FD_203699 | JGI IMG/M metagenome (GOLD analysis project Ga0315315, IMG submission 203699) | Ammonia-oxidizing marine archaeal communities from Monterey Bay, California, United States - M1 40m 3416 | ecosystem: Environmental > Aquatic > Marine > Intertidal zone | place: USA...
TTTCTTTTACCCTTATCTCTATCACCTCCACATCCAAAAACAATTTTTAATCTTTTATTTTTAGGTGACTTAAAGGCCCTTAAAATATTATCTAAAGCATCAGGAGTATGGGCATAATCAATAATAATTGTAGGACATTTTAAGTTTGTATTTAATACCTCTCCTCTTCCTGGAACAGAGTCTAGAGTTTTTAATAATGGTTTAATATCCTCTATTTGATAACCAAAAGAAACTAAAGTCCCAATAACGGCTAAAATATTATAAACATTATAATTACCTTCAACAGATGCTTCTATTTTGAAAATCTTATTCTTATAAATTAAATCAAATTTTGTAGTTTTATTCTCTTTTTTGATATTTTTTGCTTTTATCAAACATTCGCTTTCAATACCGTAAGATATCTTATTGGATTTAGTTAATTTTGATTCTGCATATATTAATTTTCCCAATGGGTCATCTAAATTAATAACTAATTTTCCTTTACTAGCTTCTAGTAAAAAATTCTTTTTAGTTTGTGCATAACTTTCAATCGAATTATGATAATCAAGATGATCTCTTGAAAAATTTGTAAACAATCTAACGTCAAAATCAATACCTGAAACTCTTTTTTGATCTATCCCATGAGAAGATACTTCAATACATGAATCTTGCACTTTGTCCAAAACAAAATCATTCAAAAAACTTTGAATTTTTATTGCATCTGGTGTTGTGTTAACTGTTGGTTTTAAATTATCTCTAAAACCATAGCCAATAGTACTTATCATAGTAGCTTTTCTTTTAAGTTTTTCAAGACATTGGGTAATCCAAAAAACAGTTGAAGTCTTACCATTGGTTCCTGTCACGCCTATCAAATTTATTTTATGTGAGGGGTGATTGTAAAATTCACTTGCAATCATAGAAACATTATCTTTTAATTTATTTATTGCTAGATTTGGCAAGTTCCATTGATTATCCCATTTAAAATCTGAAGGATCATAAAATATTGCGCTTGCTCCATTCTTTATCGCCTCACCAATGTATCGTCTTCCATCATTACTACTGCCTGGATATGCTAAAAATAGTGAATTATTTTTAACGTTTGCACTATTATGTTCTAAATATTTAAATTCAGTTAATAGCTTTTTTAGTGATTTGCTCATAATTTAGTCTTATCAGCATAAACCTCTTTTTTGTTTTCAATCTCTTCTAATTCTAATCCATCAGCCTCAAGGCTATACCATTCAAAAGCCTTTGACATGACTTTACTAAAAACTGGTCCTGCCAATGTTCCACCAGAATAACCTTTTTTTACTAAAGGTTCATCAATCATAATAGCCATTACAAATCTAGGATTAGATACTGGACCTAACCCAACAAATGTTCCAATATACTTATCTTTAGCATATTCACCATTCATATATTTTCTTGTTGTACCTGTTTTTCCTGCTACTCGATAGCCATAAACTTTAGCTAAGGGAGCGGTTCCACCTTCATCATTTATAACAGATTCAAGCATAGCCAACATATCTTTTGTTGTCCTTGGTGATAAAACTCTTTTACTTATTTTTTGATCTTTTCCCTTGATTAAAGATATTGGTTTTAATTTTCCTTCATTTGCAAATACAGTATAAGCTTGTGCAGATTGGATAAGCGTTGTATTCATACCATAACCATAACTAACATGAGCATGATCTATCTTTTTCCATTTAGTATGCTTTCTCAGAACCCCGCTTACTTCCCCAGGAAAATTTATTCCTGTTTTTTTTCCAAAACCAAACCTTTTATACATTGCTGCTAAATTAATTGAGCTAATTTTCTCACTAATTTTGGCAGAACCTATATTTGAAGATACTTTAATTACTTCTTTAACTGGAATCACTCCATGTGGGTGAGTATCACGTATGTATTTACCTTCGTATTTATAAGCACCTTTTCCAGTATCAATCAGTGTATTTATATTTACTATATTTTTTTCTAAAGCTGCTGCAAGACTTAAAGGCTTCATTGTAGATCCTGGCTCAAATACATCTGTAACAGAACGATTTCTAATGAAATCACCAGCTTTATTATAACCATTTGGATTAAAAGAAGGATAATTAGTCATAGCAAGCACTTCACCTGTTTTTGCATTTAATAAAACAGCAGACCCCGATAATGCTTCATGTTTTTCTACGGCTTTTTTAAGGGCGTTATAGGCTTCATTTTGTAATCTTAAATCAATTGTTAATTTTATGTCTTCTCCATCTTTTGGCAATTTAATAGATTGGAATTCTCCTATAACCCTAGGGTTTCTTTTCCCATCTATAAGGTTTATTTTTTTTCCTTTTTCTCCAGCAAGAGCCTTATTCATCAACATTTCTATACCTTCTTGCCCAATACCGTTACTTCCAGTAAAACCAACAACATGAGCAACTGGACCATTTTCAGGATAAAATCTTTTATATACTTTATTAGCACTAATACCCTCGATTTTTAGTTTCATAATTTTAATTTTAATACCAGGCGTAATATTTTTCTTAAGTCGAACAGCTCTTCTCTTTTTATTTTGAAGTTTTTTATCCAAATCAGCAATTCTAAATTTAAGCAAATGAGCTAACTGTTTTTTTTGCTCTTTATTTTCAAAATTTATTCTTGCTGCGTCTCCTATTATTGAATAGACAGGCGTACTTTCAGCTAAAAGGGATCCATTTCGGTCTAAAATTTTACCTCTATATGGAAATAAGTCTAATTCTCTATGCTGTCTTTGTCTTGATTCTTTTTGAAGTTTATTTTTTTCAAAAGCTGCCAATTTGATTGCTTGCGCAAATAAAGCAATAAACATCGCTAACATAACTAGTAAGACTATTCTTCTTCTAGTCTTCGATAATTCAAAATATTCTTTTCTAGATTTAATTTTAATCATCTAATAATCACTTTTCTTTCTTTTTTATTTGGAATATGCATATTCAATTTATGCTTCGCAGTTTTTTCAATCATTTCAATTCTTGATTCAGCTGATTCTTCAATTCTTAGAACTGTTTGCTGGTCTTTTAAATCTAAAGTTTTCTTATTTTCTTCATCTAATTTGGCATAGTTATTTCTTGTTAAATGTTTAAAATTAACTGTGGTTAGAGCGCAAATAATTAAAACAACAAATAAAATTAAATTTAATTTCATGTTGCCTCCGCTACTTTCTCAATAACTCTTAATTTTGCACTTCTAGATCTTGGGTTTTGCTCAGTTTCATTTAAAGTTGGAGTAATCATTTTCTGAACAATCTTAAATGGAGCTAATTTTATATCTGATGCCCTTATAGGTATATTTTTTGGAATTAAATCAGTTTTCATTTGACTCTTTGTATAATTCTTTACAATCCTGTCCTCTAATGAATGAAAGCTAATTACCACTATTCTCCCCTTAGGTTTTAAATAATTAAATGCTTTTGGAAGAACATCTTTCAATTCATCTATTTCTTGATTCACCATGATTCTTAAAGCTTGAAATGTTTTTGTAGCTGGGTCTTTTTTTAATCCTTTCTTTGGAATTGTATTTTTTATTAAGTCTGCAAGTTCAAGAGTCTTTGTTATAGGGCCATTAATTTTACGATACTCGATAATTTTTTTTACGATTTTCTTTGCAAATTTTTCTTCGCCGTAGGTTTTTATAGCATATATTAAATCTTTTTCTTCATAAGTATTGATAATATCTGCTGCAGTAATACCTTTACTTTGATCCATTCTCATATCTAAAAATGCATCAAATCGAAAACTAAATCCTCTTTTAGCTTCATCTATTTGGGGAGATGAAATACCAAGATCCATTAAAATACCATCCAATTTTTTAATATTTTTTTTTTTAATATCTGATCCATTTCAGAGAACGCGCAATGTTCTATTACAAATCTTTTATCCTTTATTCTTTTACCCACATTCACTGCATCTAAATCTCGATCTAAAGCAATTAATTTTCCTTGTTGACCAAGATGTTTTAAAATTTCTTTTGCATGCCCACCTCTACCATAAGTACAATCTAAATAAATTCCATCTGGTTTTAAACATAATGCCTTTATTGATTCTTTTAGCATCACAGGGATATGAGAATTAAGCTTCATAATGAAAAACCTCCTAATTCAGATGGCAATTCACCTTTGTCATTAATATTAATTTGTTTAATTTGTTTATTCCAAGCTTCCTTACTCCATAGCTCAAAATGACTTCCTTGACCTACAAACATCAAGGTTTTTTTGATAGATGCATAATCTCTTAATTCAGCAGAAATTAATAATCTACCTGTATTATCTGAAGATAGATCCTCTGCGTAACCCACTAATAACCTTTGTAATCCGCTAGATTTTTTATCAAAACTTGAAAGCTGCATAACTTTTTCCTGGATAGGTCTCCAAGCTGCAATAGGATATAAAAGAAGACACCCATGAGGGTGGGCGGTCAATACTAGGGAACCAGTCAATAATTCCTCTCGATATTTTGTAGGAATTGCTAACCTATTCTTACCATCAATATTTAGAAGTGTTGCTCCTTTAAACATATGTCCACCTAAAAAGATGGGAAATTACTGAACGCCCTTAGTCTCGTTTAATAATTTCCCACAAATAACCACTTTTTCCCTTACAAGTGCACTTTAAACAAAAAAAAAGCGCTTTGCAAGCGCTTTTTTAATTTTTTTCTATATTCATCAATAAGTTAGATATTAATTTAAGTTGACCGATAAGCCGGGTTCTGTCTTGGACAGTCATTCATCTAGGTATACAATTGCTCATATACTCAAGCAGCCTACCCGGTAGCAACATGAGCCATGTCAATGCTACCCTATTTGGCCTTGCTCCGAGTGGAGGTTACCGCGTTTCACCGTAACTGAATACGCTCGTCTCTGTGGCCCTATTCCTCGCCTTTCAGCGTATGGCTGTTAGCCATCACTCTGCTCTATGGAGCCCGGACTTTCCTCTATATCAAAAAAAGATATAGCGACTGTCTAGTCAACTTAAGGATACATTTTATCACTTTTAGCTATATTTCAGAAAACTGCCAAGACACAGTTTGGCCAGCAAAGAGAGGAATTATTTCTTCATTTTCTATAGTAATTTTAGTTGGTATCATAAAATCTTTCTTTATCAGTTTTATTATTGATTTACTGTAAGGTAAATTATAAAAATCAGCGCCATATTTACTACTAAAATTCTCAAGTTTATCTAATGCTTTTTCTGATTCAAAAACTGAAGCATATAATTCCATTGCATATGCGGCTGAATAAATACCCGCACATCCGCAACTACTTTCTTTCTGGTGCCTAAAGTGGGGAGCGCTATCTGTTCCTAAAAAAAACTTTGGGGAACCAGAAATAGCCGCCTTTAAAATTGCTTGCCGATCTTCTACTCTTTTAAGTATTGGTAAACAATAGTTATGAGGTTTAATACCCCCAGAAAGTAAGTCATTTCTGTCTAAAAGCATATGCTGAGGTGTAATTGTTGCACATATTTTATCACTTGAACTTCTTACAAAATCTACTGCTTCTTTTGTGGAAATATGTTCGACTACAACGCGTAAATCAGGGAATTTTCCAACAATTTTTCTTAAATGTTGATCTATAAAAACTTTCTCCCTATCGAAAATATCTATACTTTTATCATTTGACTCTGCATGAATTAATAAAGGTACGTCATACTTTTCCATCAAACTAAAAATATTAAAACACTTTTCTATACTGTTTATTCCATCATTTGAATTTGTAGTAACGCCTGATGGGTAAAGTTTAATTCCGTGCATAATCTTAGAATCACTTACTTTTTTTATCTCACCTTCATCTAAATCATTATTAAAAAAGAGAGTCATTAATGGTTCAAAACCTGAATGGTTAGTATTTACCTTAATCTCTTTATAGTATTTTTCAGCTAAAGCAACTGTTTTAATGGGCTCTTCTAAATTCGGCATTATAATAGCCCTAGAAAATTGTTTATCAGTATCTTTACAAGCGTACTTAAGAATTTCACCTTCACGAAGATGAAGGTGCATATCATCTGGTTTTATAATGTTTAATTCAGTCATTTTTTAATTCCAATGCTTGATTATAAACTTCCTTTTTATTTTTTTTAAATATAGAAGAAATAAGTTTTACCGATTGGTTCAATGGTAACTCTTTCATCATTATTTCTAATGCTGCTTTTGTAGGCCCAGTTTCAGTATTTTTATCTTCTTTAAATGGTGAAGTTAAAATGATAACAAATTCTCCCTTTTGCTCTTCTGAATTAAGCTCTAATTTTTCTATTATAGACAAAACCTTATCTTTATAAATTGTTTCATATATTTTAGTAATCTCTCTTGCAATAAATATCTCATGGGCTGGACCAAAAATGTTTAAAACCAAAGATAAAGTTTTTAAAATTCTATGAGGGGATTCAAATAAAATTGCTGGCAGTGTTTGATTATATATTTGCTCAAGTAATTTTTTTGACTTGCTAGTTGCACTTGGAAGAAACCCATAAAATGTAAATTGAGTTGACTCAATTCCAGATGCAGAAAATGCAGTAACAACTGAAGATGCTCCAGGTATTGGTGATACTTTAATATCTAACTTTAATGCTTGGCTTACTAAAAAAGCCCCTGGATCACTTATTGCAGGCGTTCCAGCATCGGATGTATAAGCTATAGTTTTTCCATTTGAAAGTTCATTTATCAGAAATTTAGATTTATCTTTCTCATTATGCTGATGTATAGATATTAATTTTTTCTTGATACCGTAGTGAGATAATAATCTATTAGTAGTTCTAGTGTCTTCACAGGCAATTAAATCAACTTTTTTTAATATATCTATAGCCCTTAAAGTAATATCTTCAAGATTTCCAATAGGTGTTGCAACAAGATACAAACAAGCTTTCATTATAAATATTGTTTAAGGTTTATGTAATTTAAAGTTTCTAAAAAAATTATTTAGTTATATAATTATTGTTAATGAAATCATACAAGCTTTTCATACTTTTTATTTTATTTATAACACAATTGGTTGGATGTGCTCCTTCAACAATTATAGCAATACCTACGTCAATTTCTGACAGGAGGTCAACTGAAGCCCAAATAGACGATAATAAAATATTCTTAGCCTCATGGAACCCTATTCAAGAAATTGTTGATGCCGAAAAGCAAAAAAGTCACTTCAATATTTCGGTCTATAACAGAGCTGTGGTTCTTGTTGGACAAGTCCCTAACGAGGTAATAAAAGGAAAAATTACCGAATCAATTTTAAAAATTGATAATGTCAAAACAGTTCATAATAAAATGATTATTGGTAAGGCTAATAAAATTAAACAAAGAGCAAAAGATACCGTAACTACAACAAATTTTAAAACAAGGCTATTTCTTGAATTAAAAAATGATCTTCATCCCATGCATGTAAAGATAATGACTGAAAATGATGTTGTATACTTACTTGGAATAGTTAATGAAAAAGAAGCTGATGAGGCAATTAGAATTGCTAAATCATCAAAAGGTGTTAAATTAGTGGTGCCTTTGTTTGAGTTAGATGAAAACGTTAAAAATAATTATTGATTAAAAAATTTTTTTGGATTATTATACTTCTTCGAGTTAGATATCAATCAAACAAACACCATAAATCAAAATAATAATTTATTAAGTAACCCAAAAAAAATATGAGCAATAGTATTTCTCATCTAACTGATGAAACGTTTGAAGAAGAAGTTATTCAATCAAATATACCTGTATTGGTAGATTATTGGGCTGAATGGTGCGGCCCATGTAAAATGATAGCGCCTATTCTTGATTCTCTTGTTAATGAATATGGTGGAAAATTAAAAATATCAAAACTTAATATTGACGATAACCAACAAACCCCTCAAAAGTATGGTGTTCGTGGAATACCAACTCTTATGATATTTAAAAATGGTAATGTTGAGGCCACAAAAGTTGGTGCTCTATCAAAATCTCAATTAACAGCTTTTATAGATAGTAACTTATAAAAATATGCATTTATCAGATTTAAAACACTTACCCGTTGCTGAGATAGTCGATTTAGCAATTGCAGATAAAATCGAAAATACTGGAAGGATGCGCAAACAAGACCTTATTTTTGCAATCCTTAAAAATAAAGCAAAAAATGGTGATACTTTATTTGGCGATGGAACATTAGAGGTACTTCAAGATGGATTCGGTTTTTTAAGATCTCCAGAAGCTTCATATTTGGCAGGTCCAGATGATATTTATGTATCACCATCGCAAATAAGACGTTTTAATCTCCACACTGGAGATACTATTGAAGGTGAAATAAGAACCCCAAAAGATAGTGAAAGATATTTCGCATTAGTTAAAGTTGATAAGGTCAATAATGACGCTCCAGAAAATACAAAAAATAAAATTCTATTTGAAAATCTAACTCCTTTATTTCCAACAGAGCCACTAGTACTTGAAAGAGATACAGGCGGTGAAGAAAATAACACGAGTAGAGTAATTGATATGGTGGCACCTATAGGTAAAGGACAAAGAGGATTAATAGTTGCTAGTCCAAAAAGTGGTAAGACTGTTATGCTTCAGAATATTGCGCATGCAATAACATCGAATCACCCAGATGTATATTTAATTGTTCTACTAATTGATGAAAGACCAGAAGAAGTTACTGAAATGACTCGATCTGTTAAAGGTGAAGTAGTTGCCTCAACCTTTGACGAACCAGCAACTAGACATGTTCAAGTTGCTGATATGGTTCTTGAAAAAGCAAAAAGATTAATTGAGCACAAAAAAGATGTCGTTATTCTTCTTGATTCTATTACACGACTTGCAAGGGCTTACAACACTGTAATACCCTCTTCTGGTAAAGTTCTTACTGGCGGAGTTGATGCAAATGCTCTTCAAAAACCAAAAAGATTTTTTGGGGCTGCTAGAAATATTGAAGAGGGAGGTTCTTTAACAATATTAGCTACAGCATTGGTAGATACTGGCTCTAGAATGGATGATGTAATATATGAAGAATTTAAGGGTACAGGAAATATGGAAATTCACCTTGATCGTAAAATGGCTGAAAAAAGAACATACCCAGCAATTAATGTAAATAAATCAGGAACGCGTCGAGAAGAATTACTAATTCCTCAAGATATTCTTCAAAAGATTTGGGTCTTACGTAAACTTCTTTATCCAATGGAAGATTTAGAAGCAATGGAATTTCTTTTAGATAAGGTCAAATCAACTAAAAATAATGATGACTTTTTTAATAGTATGAGAAAGTAAAACTAAAGAAAACATTGATTTTTTTAAGAATATCAATGATAATTCATTACTTAAATTTTAAAGAATGCAATAATTATGAAGAAAGATACTCATCCTAACTATCCAGAGGTTAATGTAACTTGTAGTTGTGGTAATAAATTTAAAACACAGTCAACTATAGGTAAAGATATAACTATTGAAGTATGCTCTAAATGTCATCCATTCTATACTGGTAAACAAAAAATTCTTGATACAGCAGGTAGAGTTGAAAAATTTAAACAAAAATATGGAATATAAAAATACTTACTTTGTTTTTTAAAAAAAGCAGCTTAGCTGCTTTTTTTTTGTGTATGATTAAATTTATATGAAATTTGATCTTGAACATGACTGGCAAGGAAACATGTCTACACCCAGGAAAAATCTTGGAGAAAAAACAAAATTACATTTGTTTTTTGTACTATCTCTAATTTTTCTTTTCACTGGCTTAATAGGACATGAACCTTGGAGGCCTCTTGAATCAACTTCAATTAGTATAATTTTGGATATTATTCAAAATAACCAAGTCGTTTTCCCAATGGCGGCAAGTGAAAACTTGATAACCCATCCACCTCTATATTCTTATGTTGCTGCAGCATTTGGCAAACTTTTATCACCATTACTTCCATTACATGACGCAGCTAGATTATCGAATATTTTTTGGGTAGGACTTACTCTAATTAGTCTTGGCTTAATGACAAGAGAATTATGGGGCCAAGGATTTGGACGTCAAGCAGGTTTAATTTTTATAGGTTCAGTTGGATTAATATTAAATATTCATAGCTTAATGCCAGAAATAGCTACGCTTTTAGGTTATACAATGAGTCTATATGCATTTTCATTATATTTTAGAAGACCTTTTCGAGCGAGTATGGTTTTTGGTTTTGGGTCAGGAATAGCATTTTTATCTGGAGGTATTGAACCTTTAATAGTTATCTTTTTATCATCTATATTTTTACTAGTTTTTACTAATTGGAGAAATAAAAGATATTTTATATTTATTGGTATCTCAATAATCATAACTATTCTCATAATTGGTCCATGGTTGTATTCATTTCATTATCTAGAACCAACTCTTTTTAAAGACTGGGTAAAGTCATTTCAATTTTCTTCAGAATTATCATTTAACTATCACCTTCAAGGAATTTTATGGTTTACATGGCCAGCGCTTCCTCTTGCAATATGGATAATTGGAAAAGAATATAAATTAATAATTAACCAAAGAAAGCTTCAAATACCTATAACTTTCTTAATAGTATTATTTTTAATAATATCTATAACAGGCCAACCTAATCAGACAAATCTTATTCCATTTACTATTCCATTATCAATTATTGCTGTTGGAGGAATAGATAGGCTTAACAGAGGGACTGCAAGCGCATTAAATTGGTTTGGTATATTAATTTTTGGCTTTATTGGATTTTTAATTTGGTTGGGTTGGTTTGCAATGATCTTAGAAATTCCTTCTAAGATATATGAACGTATGTTTTACCAATCAGCAAATTATGTAGCTGAGTTTGAATTATTTAGTTTTTTATTTGCACTAATTATTACATCATTATGGTTAGCTTCAATTATTAAATTTAAAATTACTAACCGTTCAGTAATTTCAAACTGGGCAATAGGTATAACTATGGTGTGGGTAACTTTGATGATGCTTTGGACCCCATTTATTGATAATCGTAAAGACTACAAAATTATTTTTTCTGATGTAAAACAACAACTTATAAAAAGCTCAACATGTGTATATGTTTACAATCTATCTGAAAGCCAGGTTAATTTATTACATTACTATACCGGTATAAAAGGGATTAACTCTAATTTAGAAAATAAAGCTTGTAGGCTTGCACTAGTTTCTTTAACAAAAGAAAAAGAAATACCAGCAGAATACAAATTATGGAGTGAGATATGGGCAGGTAGGCGTCTAATTGATAAAAATTACTTCATTTTATTGGCTAAAGAAATAAATCGTTAATCTTTTAAATATTTTTTAACTGCCTCATTCACCATATCATCCAGTAAATTATCTTTATCTTTTGATGATTCTACATATTCAATAATTTCCTGCCTCATAATGGGAGGCCAAAATCTTTTCAAATGTGTAGCAATATCTTTTGTTGCTTGTTCTTTATCTGGATAGCTTTTAAAAAAACCTCCGATTTGGTTTGCCATAGTAATTAAATGATTTTTTTTCATTGCAGAATTTTACTCTATTATTCTTTCGTTGTGACTATAAATTGTATATCTTGCCTCTCTAGCAAATCCAATTAGAGTTATGCCCAAATTTTCTGCCAGTCTTATAGCTAAACCAGTTGGGGCAGATATTGCAACTAAAAGCTTTAAGTTTAAATGAGCAATTTTTTGAACCATTTCATAACTTGCCCTGCTAGATGTAATAACAAAATAATCTTCATTAACTTCATCTTTTAAGCTAGCCCCGATTAATTTATCTAATGCAATATGCCTACCAACATCTTCTCGAGTTATTTTTATTGAGCCATTATTTTGACACAAAGCGGAAGCATGAGTTGCTCCAGTTTTTTTTTGTAATATTTGGTTTTGAGAAAAAGTTTCTAATGATTTTAAAATATTTTTAGAATCAAACTGATGATTTGAGATTTTTATTTTAGGTATTCTCATTGCTTGAGATAAGCTTTCAGCCCCACAAAGTCCACAACCAGTTCTTCCAGTTAAATTTCTTCTTATTTCTTTTAGATTTGCAAAATGCTCTGAAGTTATTTCTATATTTAATTCAATACCGTTGTCTTGTTTTTCTATTTCAATAGAATAAATATCAGATACTTTTTTTACAATTCCTTCAGTAATAGAAAATCCTAGTGCAAAATCTTCTAAATTAGATGGTGTACCCATCATTACAACATGAGATATACCATTATAAATTAAGGCAATAGGTGTTTCTTCAGCAATACTTTCAACAATTTCTTTTTTTAAGGATGTACTTTTATATGCTTTTGAATTTGTTACTGATTCTTTTGTTTGGATAAATTTAGAATTGCTCACTTAAAATTTAATCTACCTGTGCCTCATTCTTTTTTGCAAGCTTAATTTGTTTTTCACTAAATTCTTGATATTTTTCTTGCCATTCCGATGGTTGAGTAACTTTAGTTACCTGAACTGCCGTAACTTTAAATTCTGGGCAATTTGTAGCCCAATCTGAATTATCAGTAGTAATAACATTTGCACCTGAAACTGGATGATGAAATGTTGTATAAACAACTCCTGGTTGAACGCGATCAGTTATTTTGGCTCTTAAAACAGTATCTCCTGCTCGACTATTAATACCAACCCAATCTTGCTCATTTATACCTCTATCCTCGGCATCATGCGGATGAATTTCAATTAAATCTTCATCATGCCACTCAACGTTATTTGTCCTTCTTGTTTGAGCGCCAACATTGTAATGAGCTAAAATACGTCCAGTAGTGAGTATAAGTGGAAATTTATTATTAACACGCT
>Ga0315315_10004615_pt1 | contig 12693 bp, 12 predicted proteins | sample M140m3416metaG_FD_203699 | JGI IMG/M metagenome (GOLD analysis project Ga0315315, IMG submission 203699) | Ammonia-oxidizing marine archaeal communities from Monterey Bay, California, United States - M1 40m 3416 | ecosystem: Environmental > Aquatic > Marine > Intertidal zone | place: USA...
ATGTTCCAGGGTGGGATTGCCATGGATTACCAATTGAGTGGAAAATTGAAGAACAATATAAAAAAAATAAAAAAAATAAAAATGAAGTTCCTATTGTTGAATTTAGAAAAGAATGTAGAGCATTTGCTGAAAAATGGATAGATGTTCATAAAGAGCAATTTAAAAGACTAGGAGTAGTAGGTGATTGGGAAAATTATTATTCTACTATGAGTTATGATGCTGAAGCACAAATTGTAAGAGAACTTGGTAAATACTTAAAAGAGGGAAGTCTATATAGAGGGTTTAAACCAGTGTTATGGTCTACTGTTGAAAAAACTGCCTTGGCTGATGCAGAGGTAGAATATCAAGATCATAAATCAGATACTATATATGTATCTTTTGTGGTTAAAGAGTCAAAGATTAATGAGCTAGAAGGCAGTAGTATTATTATTTGGACTACAACTCCCTGGACGATACCTGCAAATAGAGCTTTAGCTTATAATGAAAGTCTAGACTATTTATTAATTGAAATAAATGATGAAGGTGACTTTAAGAATAAAAAGATTGTTATAGCTGAGTCTTTATTAGAGTCAGTGATTAAAGATTGTGGAATACAAGACCATAAATTTTTAAAAAAATTTAAAGGTAAAGATTTTAAGAATACTATTTGTAATCATCCTTTTTTTGATTTGGGCTATGATTATGACATTCCAATGCTTGAAGCACGATTTGTTACTACTGAACAAGGTACTGGAATAGTTCATTGTGCTCCTAGTCACGGACCTGATGATTTTAATCTTTGTTTAAATAATGGAATAAAAGCAATAGAGACTGTTGATGGAGATGGTAAGTATACAAATATTGTACCATTATTTGAGGGAACACATATTTTTAAAGCAAACCCTATTATTATAGAAAAATTAAAAGAGCAGAAAAAACTTTTGAAAAATGGAGAATTGGTTCATTCTTATCCTCATTCTTGGAGATCTAAAGCACCATTAGTACATAGAGCGACGCCACAATGGTTTATTTCTATGGAAAGCCACAATTTAAGAATTAAAGCTCTAAAAGCAATAGATGAAACAACTTTTTATCCTAGTAAGGGCAAAGAAAGATTAAAATCAATGATTGAAACAAGGCCAGATTGGTGTGTGTCTAGGCAAAGAGTTTGGGGAGTTCCTTTACCTATTTTTTTGAATAAAAAGACTAAAGAAATTTTAATAGATGAAGAGGTATTTGAAAATATTGCTAATATTTATGAGAAAGAGGGATCAGACTGTTGGTTTTCTGATGATCCTCAAAAGTTTTTAGGAAAGAAATATAAAGCAGAAGACTTTGAAAAGCTTAGTGACATAGTAGAGGTATGGTTTGATAGCGGTTCAACACATTCTTTTGTTTTAGAAAAAAGAAAAGATTTAAAGTGGCCAGCATCGATGTATCTTGAAGGATCAGACCAACATAGAGGTTGGTTTCATTCATCTTTATTAGAATCATGTGGAACTAGAGGAAGAGCACCGTTTGAGTCTATACTTTCACATGGTTTTGTAGTTGATGGAAAAGGTTTAAAGATGTCAAAATCGTTAGGGAACGTTATAGCACCCGAAGATATTTTAAAAAAGTATGGAGCAGATATTTTAAGAATTTGGGTTGCATCTTCGAATTATGCAGAGGATTTAAGAATAGATTATTCAATATTAGACCAGCATTCGGAATCTTATAGAAAAATAAGAAATACATTTAGGTATTTGCTTGGAAATTTAAACGATAATTTTGATGAAATAAATATGAAAAATGTTGATGTTAAACAATTTCCAGAATTAGAACAATTTATGCTACATAAAATTTATAGCTTAAATCTTAAATTTAATAAATTATTTAAAGAGTACGATTTTCATAATCTTTATAAAGAACTTTTAAACTTTTGCACTGTGGAATTATCAGCGTTCTATTTTGATATTAGAAAAGATGTTTTATATTGCGATCCAAAAGAATCTAAAACAAGAAAATCTACAATAATAGCGCTCAATATAATTTTAGACTCTTTGTTAAAGTGGTTTGCACCAATATTATCTTTTACTACTGAAGAGATTTATCAACTTGTTTCGAAAAAAAATAAAAGCATTCATTTAGAAAATTTTTTAAAATTTCCTGAAAAATTTAATAATGAAAAATTAAATGAAAAGTGGCTGAATTTAATCAAAATTAGAGATGTGTGTAATTTAAGTATTGAAGAAAAAAGAGCTTCTAAAGAAATTGGATCAAGTTTAGAAGCTGCTTTGACAATACATTTAGACAAAAAAAACCAAGAGTTAATTAAAGACGTTGATTTGGCTGAACTTTGTATTACCTCTTCAGCTAAAATTAAAGATAGCTCAAGTGAAAAAATCTTAGTTGAAACGGTTAAAGCAGATGGAGTCAAATGTCCTGTTTGCTGGAAAATTAGCATTGAACCATGCGCAAAACATCAGAGATAAATGTGGTTTAAATGTTAAAGAGAATTGGTACAGATTTTTGGATAATATTTTTTATTTTTCTTTTAGATCGTTTAAGTAAATATTTTATTATTCGACTTTCTGATCCTTTAGATGGACTAGATATTGAAATTACTTCTTTTTTAAATTTTCATCTTATTTGGAATAAAGGAATAGCTTTTGGATTATTATCGTTTGATCAAGATTTTTTGTATAATATTCTTACATTTGTAATTTTTTTAATCACCGTAATAATCTTCTGGTTTAGCCAAAAAACTAAAGGGCTAGAAAAAATAAGCTTCTTAATTATTGTAGGTGGCTCTTTAGGCAATATGTTTGATAGAATATATTATTCAGCTGTTGCAGATTTTATTGATGTAAATTATGAAAATTTTCATTGGTTTATTTTTAATGTTGCTGATATGTTTATTACTATAGGTGTTTTAATGTTAATTTTTATGGAATTTACAAAAAAAAAATGATGAAAATTTTCCTATTATTATCTATTTTAATTTTTTCTGCATGTACTTCAGTAAAAGATAGTCTTACACTTAAAAAAAAATCTTCAGCAGATGAATTTTTGGTTGAAAAAAAAAATCCATTAGTAATGCCTCCTGATTATGGAAAACTTCCTCAGCCTGACGCAGGTTCATCTATTCAAAATATTGAAAAAGATGACACTTCTGGTGAATTAGAAAAATTGCTTTCTAATAAAGATAATTCAATTTCAAAAAGTCAAAAAAAAAATTCATCTAATATAGAAAAATTAATTTTAGAAAAAATTAAGTAATTTAGATGTTAAGTCAAAATATTTTTTTTAAAAACTTTAAGCCAAGCACTAATAAAAAAAAGAAAGTAAAAATTTTAAAACATTTTAAAGATTTAATTAGTTCAAAAAGTCAAATTTTATCTTCTTTAGATAAAAATTATCAAGACTCTTATAGCAAAAATTTTGTTAAAAAATATTTTAATAATTATAATTTTAGAATAATTGGTATAGGCGGTTCTATACTTGGCGCAAAGGCTATCTATAAATTTTTAGAGCCTAAATTAAAGAAATTTCAATTTATTGATAATTTTTCAAGTTTTAAAAATAATAAGAAAAATGTTACCTTGATAATTTCAAAATCTGGAAACACATTAGAGACAATTTCAAATGTAAACATCCTTATTAAAAAAAATGAAAAAAATATTTTTATAACTGAAAATAAAAAAAGTTATTTATTTGAATTGGCAAATAAATTAAAAGCAGAAATTATAAGTCATAATAATTTTATAGGAGGAAGATACTCTGTTCTGTCAGAAGTTGGTATGTTACCTGCTCAGTTTATGGGGTTTAAACCAGAAAAATTTAGAAGACTAAACTATTTAATAAAGAATAAGAGATTTATCAATTCCTTAATAAATAATGTTTCAAATATTCTCAATCTAAATAAAAAAAAAACTAACTCTATAATTTTAAATTATGATTATAAATCAATTGAATTTTTTAATTGGTATCAACAACTAGTCGCAGAGAGTTTAGGAAAAAAAAGAAAAGGAATTCATCCAATAATATCAGCAATGCCTCAAGATAATCATAGCCTGATGCAATACTATCTAGACGGAAATAAAAATAATTTTTTTACTCTTTATTTTTTTAAAGAAAAAAATTCTAAAAAAATTAATAAAAATACTATTTTGAAATCACACTCTTATCTCAAAAATAAAAAATTAAACGATATTCTATTTTCACAATTTTGTGCTACTGAAAAAGTATTCAAAAAAGAGAAAATACCTTTTAGAAGCTTCATTATAAATAATAGAAGTGAAGAAACTTTAGGAGAATTGTTCACATTTTTTATATTGGAGACAATTTTGTTAGGAATGGCTATGGGCGTTAATCCGTATGATCAGCCAGCCGTTGAACTAATTAAAAAAGAGACAAAAAAAATATTAATCTAAAATACTTAAAAAAATTATTTTTGAAATTCCGTATATCTTCTGCTCAATTAATTTATAACATGATGGAAAGTTATCTTGCTCATTTTTGTGTCGATGCAAAATAATTATTCCATTTTTGTTAAGTATTCCATTGTCTTTAACTTCGTGAAGTAAATTCTTTAAATTTCTATCTTTGTAAGGTGGATCTAAAAAAATAATATCAAATTTAATGTTTAAGTGAGAAAAAATATTTTCATTATAGATATCTTTTTCAATTATCTCATAATTTAAAATGGACTTTAGATTAAATAAATTTTTTTTTAATACAGGTAAAACTCCTTGATAATGTTCAATAAAAATTACTTTTTTTACCCCTCTTGATAAACATTCAATTCCAAAAGAGCCTACGCCAGAAAATAAATCAAGTATATAAGAATTTGAAAAATTTATCTTAAATTTGTTTGAGTGTTTGATGATGTTAAAAATAGATTCTTTTGTAAGATCTTTAAGAGGCCTTGTTTGATTATCTTTTGGTTCTAAAATTTTTTTTCCTTTAAAAGATCCTGATATAATTCTCATTCTTGAATGACCTTATAACCAATGTCTTTTCTATAAAAACCATTTTCCCAATTGATTTCTTTTAAAAGTTCTAATGTGTCCTCTCTAGCAGATTTAAAATTATTAGATCTAGTCACAATATTTAAAACCCTTCCACCATTTGATAAAATTTTATTTTTAAGCATTTTTGTTCCTGCGTGAAAAATAAACTGGTTTTTTTTTAAATTTAATTTTTCTAGATCAAGTAAAATGTTATTTTTATATGTATCAGGATACCCTTTCGAACATAACACAATACAAATTGACTTATCATTATGCCATTCAATATTTAACTCATGAAGTTTTTGTTCAATGCATTTGCTAATAATTATTGAAAAATCAGTTTTTAACTTTGGTAATAATGTCTGGCACTCTGGATCTCCCATTCGTACATTATATTCAATTAGAAATGGCTCTCCATTTACGATCATCAGACCTGCATATAAAAAACCTTTATATTGACAATTTAATTCACTTAAACCTTTTAATGTTGGTTCAATAATTTTATTTATTATTTTAAGATTAAGATTTTTTGTTTCAAGTCTCGAGGGTGAGTATGCCCCCATACCACCTGTATTTTTACCTTTGTCTCCTTCAAAAACTCTTTTATGATCTTGAGCTGTTCCAAACATTTTATAACTTTTACCGTCAGATATAATAAAAAAACTCATTTCTTCCCCTTTTAAAAATTCTTCAATAAGTACATTTTCAGCCTCTCCAAATTTACCATTAAATATTTCATGTATTGCTTTTTCTGCTTCTTTATAATTTTCAGGTATGTAGACACCTTTACCAGCTGCTAAACCATCAGCCTTAATTACAATTGGAAAATTACATTTGTTGAGAAAGGATAAGGCTGTTTTTATATCTAAAAAAATTCCAAATTTAGCAGTTGGTATTTTGTATTTTTCACAAAGTTTTTTTGTAAAAATTTTTGAACCCTCAAGTTTTGAAGCTATTTTATTTGGCCCAAAGACTTTGATATTAAATTTCTCTAAATAATCAACAATTCCATCTACTAAAGGTTTTTCTGGACCTATGACAATAAAGTCTAAGTTATTTTTTATTATGAAATCTTTAAGTTTTTCGAAGTCATTAATATCCATATCAATATTTGTAGCAATAGAACTTGTGCCAGCATTACCTGGAAAACAGTAAATTTGTTTTATTTTATTTGAATTTTTTAATGAGAAACATAGTGCATGTTCACGACCACCACTTCCTATTACACCAACTTTCATATAATAATATATAAACCAAAAATGTTTAAAAAATTAGCAAAAATAAAATATTTACCTAATAATTTTGAGGTTATTCAAGATGGGGATCATGTGATTTGTGCGATTTCAGGAAAGAAAATTCCTTTAGAAAAATTAACTTACTGGAATGTTGAAGAGCAAGAAGCCTACTTTTCTTACATAGAAGCAACTCTTAAAAGAGAAAGAAACTAAATTATTTCCATCTATTATGAGACCAGATCCATTGATATGGATTTCTAATAATCATTTTTTCTAATAATTGGTTTAACTTTAATGTAATGTTTTCAATAGATTGATCATTATCAAAACTCATTGGTTCCATAATTTCTAACTTAAAGTTTTCATTATTTTTTCGCTCTATGTAAATAGGAACAATTTTACAATTAAATTTTTTAACAAATTGAGCTGGTATAGTTGTTGTAAAAGCTTCTGATCCAAATAATGAAGATTTTATACCTTGGGTAACTCTTTGATCAATCATTAAAGCTACGGAAGTTCCAGATTTAAAATGTTTTAAAATTTCTTTGGTGCCTGAAACTCCTTTTTTGATCTGTTTTTGACAAATATATTTTTTTCTAATTTTTTCCATAAGAGGGTTTAAAAATTTATTATTGAGCGGTCTATAAATTGCAGCCAGATCCACTCCTGATTTTTCAATATGCATTGCCATTAATTCAAAATTATCAAAGTGACCAGATACAAAAACTACTGGATCATTTGAAACCTTTATTTTTTCTAAAACTTCTTGTCCTTTTATTTCTAAAAATTTTTCTGAGTTAATTTTTCGAAAATGTTTTATAAATACATATTCAGCTAATATCTTTCCATAACTTTTCCACATTTTATTTTTAATGATCTTTTTAAATTCTTGGTCTGCATTAGGAAATGCAAAAGAAATATTTTTTTCTATTATTTCTTTTGATCTAAATAAGGGACCAAATATTAAAAATAAATTACCAGCTATAATTCTAGATAATTTTAGACCTATAATCTTAAAAATAATCAACAAAAAACATATAAAAAAAAATTGAAGAAAATATTTTAAAAGCCTCATATTATAATTTTAATAAATCAATTAATTCGTTTTCATTATGAATGATTAAATCAATAGACAAAAATTTTATTTTTTTCCTAAATTTTTCTGGTACTTTCATATAATCTTTTTCTGTAGTTAAGATATTTAAGTTTTCATTTTTTGCACTATTTATTATTTTTTCAAAATCATTTTGATCATATTTATAGTGATCAGCAAATATCATTTCCTTTGAAATATTAAATTTATTTTCTAACAGAATTTCTTTAAAATCAGATGGATTACCTATTCCAGAAAATATCAGATACCTTAAGTTTAAATTATACTTTTGAATATTTGATATTTTATAAAATGTTCTAAAAATTTTAATTTTCGAATTAATACTTTGAATCTGATTTTCAATTTTCTCAAAATTATTAGAATACCCGTTTAAAAATACTGCATCAAATCTTTTTAAACTTGAAATTTTTTCTCGCATTGGTCCTGCGGGAATAAGTTGACCATTTCCAATCCAATTCTTTGACTTGAAACACGCAAATTTAATATCAAATTCAATCCCCAATTCTTGTAATCCGTCATCAAATATAAGAAAATCTAAATTTTGTTTTAAACCTTGGCTAATAGCGTTTTTTCTTGATTTTTCAGAGATTAAAGATGTCTTTTGACTTAATAATAATCGTTCATCATTTTGATTGGAATAGTTTTTTTTTGCAGTTGCCACTTTATAGTTAAGCTTCTTTAAAATTTCATATATCCTTATTGTAAGCGGTGTCTTTCCAGTACCACCTAGATAAATATTTCCAACACATACAGTTTTAATTTTTGATGATATTTTTTTTTTAAAAAATTTAAATAAGAAATTTCTTAATATGATTGGAATTGAAAATGGAATTAGAAGATAAGAAATTATATTTGGTTTTGGTAAATCCCAAAAATAAGGTTTTTTTAAATTCATATTTTCTTTAATATTAAATTAATTTCATAAATATTTTTTTTTAAAATTTTTTCACCAATTAATTTTACTTTATTTTTAATATTTATTTTTGATTTTTTAGTATTTAATAGTTTTACTAAAATATTTGCTGCCTGATTATGATTATATATTTTTTTTGATATTTTTTGTTTTTCAAGAAATCTATAGACTTCATTAAAATTAGAAACATTTGGGCCATGTAAAATATTACAGTTATATCTAACCGCTTCCAATGGGTTTTGACCACCATGTTGGATTAAAGAACCACCTAGGAAAACATTTTTAATTATTGAGTAAAATGATTTTGTTTTACCGAAAGAATTCACTAAATAAATGTCAGTTTCTCTATCAATTTTAGTGTAAGGTTCATGCATATGAACTTTAAGTCCTAGCTCAATTAATTCATCTTTTATTTGATGCTTTCGATCGATATGTCGGGGGATAATTACAGTCAAAAGATTTTTAAATTTTTTCTTTAACTTATTGTGAATAATACCTACAAATTTTTCCTCAGTTTTATGAGTGCTTGAAGCACACCATACAGTTTTTTTTGATATAAATTTTAAAGTTTGATTATTTATTTCAATTTTTTCATTTTCTGTTTGAGAATATTTTAAATTACCAAAATACTTTATATTTTTTGCGCCTAGTTTTTTTAGAAAGCCTATTGTTTCTTTATTAGAACACAAACAAAGATTTATATTATTAAATATTGACTTAGAAAAATTTTTAATTTTAATCCATTTACTAAAAGATTTTTTTGTAATCCTCGCATTTACTAAAACAGTTGGAATTTTTTTATTATTGAGATTTATCAACATATTAGGCCAAATTTCAGAGTCAATAAATAAAGCTAGAGATGGTTTCCAATGATTAATAAATTTTTTTGTTATGAAATTTGTGTCGATAGGAAAAAACTGATGTGTTACTTTTTTGAGTTTAATTTTTGAAATAATTTTTGATGAACTTAAAGTATTTGAAGTTACTAAAATTTTATTTATTTTTTTTGATTTTTCTAATTTTTCTAATAAAGGGACTATACTTTGAAACTCACCTACACTTGCACCATGAAACCAAATTAGTTTTCCTTTAGAATTATATTCTTTAAAAAAACCAATTTTTTCTTTAAATCTTTCAAGATCTTCCTTATTTTTTAACAGTCTTACTAGAATTATTAATGGTGATAAAATAAAAATAAGATTAATTAAAGTTCTGTAAAAAAAAATCATTAAGATCTTTTTAATTGCTTTTTGTAAAAATTTTTATAAGTCTCTGAAGTTTCAAGCAAAGCATCATGTTTCCCATGATCTATTACTTCACCTTTGTCTATAACATAAATTACATCAGAATTTAATATTGTTGAAAGTCTGTGAGCTATAACAATAGTTGTTCTTCCTTTGGTTAGAAAATTAATAGCTTTTTGAATTTTACTCTCTGTTTCAGAGTCTAGAGATGACGTTGCTTCATCTAATAATATTATAGAACTTTTCTTTAATATTGCTCTAGCTATCGATAATCTTTGCTTTTCACCCCCCGAGAGCCTTACACCGTTTTCACCAATCAAGGTATTATATTTGTCAGGTAATTTATTAATAAAATCATTTGCGAAAGAATATTCAGCAGCCATTTTGACATCATCCATAGAGGCATCTTTATTTGCATATGCAATATTATTGTAAACTGTATCATCAAATAAAGTTGTGTCTTGACTTACTAATGAAATATTTTTTCTTAAAGAATAAATAGATGAATTATAAATTGACTGTTTATCTATTTTTATATCTCCTGAATTTGCTTCATAGAATCTTGGAATTAGATTTAAAATTGTAGATTTTCCAGCTCCGCTATGACCAACTAACGCTGTCATTTTCTTCCCTGGTATTTCTAGACTGACAGTATTTAAAACTTTAGGTCCACCTTCAGAATAATAAAAATTTATATCTTCGAAATTTATCTCTCCTTTGTCAATTATCAACTCTTTTGCATCTTTTTTATCTTGAACCTCTGGAACATTATCAATTATTGGAAGTACACTTTTAGCTCCAACCAAGCCTTGCTTAATCGTTATATTTAATGTCGCTAGAGATCTTACCGGTTGGTAAGCCAACATCATAGCAGCTAAAAAAGAAAAAAAATTGCTCACTTCTAGTTCATTTTTTGAAATTAATACTGCAGAAAAATAAATTAAAATTGCTATCATAATACCAGTGAGGACTTCCATAATTGGAGAAGCTCTAACAAATACTACATTAATTTTTCTAGAAGTTTCTTTTACATCTTCAATTAATTTATAAGCTCTTTTTTGCTCAAAATTCTCTCTTTGAAAAATTTTAGCAAGTTTATGATTTTTTAATATCTCCATAAAATATGAATTAAGAATTCCAGCACGTTGCATTTGTTGATTTGTTACTTTACCAATCCTCTTTCCTAGAGATTTTGCTGCTAAAGAGGCTATTGGAATCATAACTATTGCAAATAATGATAATTTCCAGTTTTGATAAAACATTACAGACAATAATCCAATTAAGGTTAAAGAGTCTTTGAATAAATTTAAAATTGCTGTACTTACAAGGTTAGTAATCATACCAACATCATTTTGAAGATTACTTATAAATTTTCCAGAGTGCTTATTTTCAATCATTTTAGTATCAGCATCTAAGATTGAGTTAAACACATCAATTTGTATATCTCTGGTGACATCAAAAGATACACCAATCATAATTACTTTTGCTAAATATAAAGAAATCCCCTTAATAGCAAAAGCTAAAACAATACAAGCAGGTATAATCAGAAGTAATTCTTTTTTTTGTTCAATAAATAATAATTTAATTGCAGGATCTAATAAATAAGCTACAGCTGAAGTGCTCCCGGCCAACAACAATGTAAAAAAAACTGAAATTAAAATTTTTTTGACATATTTTTCAGTATAGTCTTTATAAAGTCGTTTTAAAATTTGAATGTCACTTGTCATTTATATTTTGCCACCTACTAAACTAATCAACACCAATAAACCTACTAAATTGTTAGACTTAAATATGGTAAAGCACTCAAAACTATTTTTTATATTGATTTTTTTAAGCTGAAAATAAAACATCTGTAATATAATTAATATGAATGTAAAATAAAAAAAACTATTTAATTTCATGAAATAACCTGTGATTAAAAGATTTAGTAAAAAAACTGAATAGCATAATATTAGAAATTTATTTGGGTTGTTTTTAAATCTAATTGATGTTGATTTTAATCCTATAATTTCATCATCTTTGATATCTTGAAATCCATAAATTGTGTCATAGCCCAGTGTCCAAAATATGGCCCCTAAATAGAAAATGATTGGAATAATATCTATTTGACCTTTTACAGATGTCCAGCCCAGTATTAAGCCATAATTAAAAGTAATACCTAAAAATAATTGAGGCCAGTAAGTAAACCTTTTCATTAAAGGATAAGTAAAAGCTAGAGGCATTGATCCTAAGGCTAAAAAAATAGTAAGTGAATTAAAATTTAATAATACCAACAATGCTAATAAACATAAAAAGATGACATAAAAAATACTTAATCTTACTGAAATTTGATTGGAGGCTATTGGACGATCTTTTGTTCTAGATACTTTTTTATCAAATTCTTTGTCTAGAATATCATTTACAATACAGCCAGCTGACCTCATTAATACTGACCCTAAAAAAAATAAAACTAAGTAAAAAAAATAATTGTTAAGATTTAACGAAAAATCATAAGCCAAGGTTAATCCCCATGCACATGGCCAAAACAGAAGCATAAAACCTATGGGTTTTTTTAGTCTTATTAGTTCAATAAAAAGATAAAATTGGTTCATAAAATTACTTGTAAATAACAAACACAAGATTGATAATCAAATTGATTCGTATGAATATAGATTACACTGTAACAGCCTTAATGTTTCCAGCTATTCCTTTATTGATGAATATATATAGCAACAGATTTCATTCATTAAGTAAACTGATTAGAGAATTACATGATGAACATGTGTATGAAAATCATGTGCCAGCTGAATGGAAAAAACAATTTATAAACTTAAGTGGAAGAATTGTACTTTTAAGATGGACTATAATGTTTGCAGCGTTTGGTTTCTTGTTTAACATGATGACAGTACTCGGTCTTTATCTAGATGAAATATTTATAGCTCGAGTAATCTTTGGTTCATGCTGTTTATCTATGATTGTTTCAATTATGTTTTTTATAAGAGAAATTCATATTTCAACAAATGCATTAAAACTCCATATGTCAGATATGGACGTTAAAGTAGACTAAGGAATTATTACCGCAGGTCCAGTTAGTTTTCTACCTTCAAGATCTTCATGAGCTATTCCAACTTCATTTAATGAATATTTTTTTGAAATTTCAACAGTAAATTTTTTTGCTAGAATAGCATCAAAAACTTTTTTTGCGGACTCTTCAAGCTCTTCTCTTTTAATAGTG
>Ga0315315_10004616_pt1 | contig 12692 bp, 9 predicted proteins | sample M140m3416metaG_FD_203699 | JGI IMG/M metagenome (GOLD analysis project Ga0315315, IMG submission 203699) | Ammonia-oxidizing marine archaeal communities from Monterey Bay, California, United States - M1 40m 3416 | ecosystem: Environmental > Aquatic > Marine > Intertidal zone | place: USA...
GGCTTGACCTTCTCCAACGAATTGATTTCACGGGATGAAGGGATGCACTGTGACTTTGCTGTTCACTTGCACAACAAACACCTGATCAACAAAGTTCCCCCAGCACGAATTCGCGAAATTATTTTAGATGCCTTAACCATTGAGCGCGAATTTATCACCGAGTCGTTGCCAGTGAGTTTGATTGGGATGAACGCCAAACTCATGACGCAATACCTGGAGTTTGTCACTGACAGATTGTTGGTTGAATTAGAACTAGAAAAAGAATACAACGTAACCAACCCATTTGATTTCATGGATATGATTTCGCTTCAAGGAAAAACAAACTTCTTCGAAAAGCGAGTTTCAGAATATCAGAAAGCAGGGGTACTGAAACAAGAGACCGAAGAGAAAGAAAAGTATTCGTTCGACGACGACTTTTAAGGTCCTTTTTCACACATTTAGCAGTGTAGTTGTCCCCGATAAGGGTAGTATTTTTTTGTCAAAAAAAGAGTAGAGATGTATGTACTAAAAAGAGATGGTCGCAAAGAGCCAATCATGTTTGATAAGATCACAGCACGTGTGCGCAAGATGTGTTATGGCTTAAATGACTTGGTTGACCCAGTCAAAGTTGCAATGCGCGTAATCGAGGGATTGTATGATGGGGTAACCACTTCGGAGCTCGATAACCTCGCTGCCGAAACCGCGGCCACCATGACCACAACCCACCCAGACTATGCACTGCTCGCAGCCCGAATTTCGGTTTCAAACCTTCACAAAAACACCAAAAAATCTTTTGTCGATACGATGACGGATTTGTACACTTACGTCAATCCACGCACAGGAAAAAAAGCACCACTACTTGCAGACAATGTGTACAAAATCATCAAAGACAACGCAGAACTCCTCGACTCCACAATCATCTACAACCGCGACTTTGGCTATGACTATTTTGGCTTTAAAACTCTCGAGCGTTCGTATCTGCTCAAACTCAATGGCGAGATTGTCGAACGTCCGCAACATATGTTGATGCGGGTTTCTGTTGGGATCCACCTCGATGACCTCGACGCGGCGATAGAGACCTATCACTTGATGTCTAAAAAATATTTTACCCACGCCACACCGACCCTCTTTAATTCGGGAACGCCCAAACCACAAATGTCATCTTGCTTTTTGCTCGCCATGAAAGACGATAGTATCGACGGCATTTATGACACGCTCAAGCAAACGGCAAAAATATCCCAATCGGCAGGTGGGATTGGATTGTCAATTCACAATATTCGCGCCACGGGCTCTTATATTGCAGGAACCAATGGCACCTCAAACGGGATCGTCCCCATGCTCCGTGTGTTTAATGATACCGCTCGCTATGTCGATCAAGGTGGTGGAAAAAGAAAAGGTTCATTTGCCATTTATGTAGAGCCATGGCATGCCGACATTTTCGACTTCCTTAATTTGAAGAAGAACCACGGTAAAGAAGAAATGCGTGCCCGCGATTTGTTCTATGCCATGTGGATTCCCGACTTGTTTATGCGTCGTGTTGAGGAAGATACAACTTGGACATTGATGTGTCCCAACGAGTGCCCGGGCTTGTATGATAGCCACGGTGAAGAATTTGAGAAAAAATACCTCGAATACGAATCCGGAAACAAGGGTCGCAAAACGATCAAGGCGCGAGAGCTTTGGGAGAAAATCCTCGAGTCTCAAATCGAAACGGGAACGCCTTATATGTTGTATAAAGATGCGGCGAACCGCAAGTCGAATCAAAAAAACCTGGGAACCATCCGCTCGTCAAATTTGTGTACCGAGATTTTGGAATATACGTCTGCCGATGAAGTAGCGGTTTGTAACCTAGCATCTATCGCCTTGCCGATGTTTGTTAAAGATGGTGGTTTTGACCACCAAGGGCTGTATGACGTGACGGTGCGTGCAACCAAAAACCTAAACAAGGTAATCGATCGCAACTACTACCCTGTTAAAGAAGCAGAAAACAGCAACTTTAGACACCGCCCGATTGGACTGGGCGTGCAAGGGCTTGCGGATACCTTTATTAAGCTGCGAATGCCCTTTACTTCCGACGAAGCAAAGGCACTCAACCAAGAGATTTTCGAAACCCTTTATTTTGCGGCACTGACTGCCTCTAAAGACGAGGCAAAAGATGAAGGGCCCTATGAAAGCTATAAAGGATCGCCGATCTCCAAAGGGGAGTTTCAACACAATCTTTGGGGAATTAAAGATGAGGAACTCAGTGGCCGATGGGATTGGACCGCTCTTCGCAAGGATGTCAAAAAGCACGGGGTTCGCAACTCCCTGCTTGTAGCACCCATGCCAACGGCCTCAACCTCGCAAATCCTCGGAAACAACGAATGCTTTGAGCCATATACTTCTAATATCTACACCCGTCGGGTGTTGTCTGGTGAGTTTATTGTTGTAAACAAGCACTTGCTAGAAGACTTGGTCAACCTTGGTCTCTGGAATGAAGATCTCAAGCAAGAGTTGATGCGTGCCAACGGTTCGATCCAACAACTGGACAACATCCCTGACGAGATCAAAGAGCTTTACAAAACGGCTTGGGAATTGAGTATGAAAGACATCATCGATATGTCTCGTCAGCGAGGTTACTTTATCGATCAGTCGCAATCGCTCAACTTGTTTATGGAAGGCGCCACGATGGCCAAGCTGACCTCGATGCATTTTTATGCGTGGAAGTCGGGTCTGAAAACAGGGATGTACTATCTGCGAACCAAGTCGGCAGTGGATGCCATCAAGTTTACCCTTGACAAGAAAAAAGAGGAAAAAGTTGCCGAACCAGTGGCAGCAGCGGCAACCACAAAATCAAAAGCGGCTCAGCCGGCTGAAAAGCCCGTAGCGGTTGAACCACTCACACCTGGGGAGTTGAAAGAGATGTTGGCCAAGTCAAAAGAAAACGAAGACGACGATTGCTTGATGTGTGGGTCATAGTCCCACACCCAATCAGTAGATAATAGTAGAGATTTCGATTTCGAAAAGGCCTACATTCTAAACACACCAAAAGAATCTGTTCCTTCAATGGGGTTTTGATAGACCGTGGCCAAGGCCATGGTCAGGTGTTCTCTTGTATTGCGCGGATCGATTACGCCATCGTCCCAAAGTTCAGACGTGGCATGCCAAACACTCGCTTTGGCTTGTGCGTCTTTTTTGATGGCTTCCTTTTCAGTTTTGAGTTTTTTTTCGTCTATCTTGGTGTTGGACGAAGCGGCCGACTGCCGTTTGATGATTTCCATTACACCAGCGAGTTGTTCGGCTCCCATTACCCCCGCTTTCACATTGGGGTACGAAAACAAAAATCGTGGGGAAAACGAACGGCCGCACATGGCGTAGTTTCCAGCACCATACGAGTTTCCAATCAGCAAGCTAATATGTGGAACTGTACTTCCCGCTACTGCATGAATCATTTGTGAGCCACTGTTGATCATTCCGTTTTGCTCATAAGATTTTCCAACCATAAAACCAGTGGTATTGTGCATAAACAATAGAGGTAGGTTGGACTTGTTGGCAAGTTGGATAAATTGTGTGGCTTTTTGAGCCGACTCTGCAAAGATTACTCCATTGCTGGCAATGATGCCGACAGGATAGCCCGCAATTTTTGTCCAGCAACATACCATGGTAATGCCATAGTTTTCTTTGAATTCGGTAAACTCTGATCCATCCACAATGCGAGCAATGACCTCACGGACATCAATGGGGTTTTTCAGATTGGCAGAAAGAATGCCTAACAATTCATCTTGCTTATAGCGTGGCGGCACGATGGGTTTAGGCGGTTCGAAATGGGGAGTATGTGTTTTGAGGGTTTTTACGACGTTACGCGCAATGTTGATAGCATCCATTTCGTCGTCTGCCAAAAAATCGGCAACGCCCGAAATGTGGCTATGCATGGTTGCACCACCGAGTTCTTCAGCATTGGTGTCTTCATTGGTAGCCATCTTGACTAGTGGAGGCCCCGCCAAAAACACCTTGGCAGCATCTTTTTGCATAATCGTATAGTCCGACATGCCCGGCACATAGGCACCGCCAGCAGTGGCATTGCCAAATACGACCGAGATCGTGGGAATCCCTTGCTTGGAACGCAATGACATTTCCCGAAAGGTCGCGCCATAATTGTTGAACACCCGATCTTGATCGGGAAGGTTTGCACCACCGCTCTCCACCAAGTTGATAGTTGGGATTTTATTCTCTAAAGCGATTTCACCCAATCGACGGATCTTTAAACTTGTCGCATAATCGACTGTTCCTGCCTTGCGTGTGCTGAGATTGGCATTGACAATACAAAGGCGCTTGTTGATATAACCAATCCCTGCTACGGTTGTACCGCCTGGACCAAACCCCCCCTCGTGGAGCAAGCCCGCCAAGGGCATCAGCTCAATAAATGGGCTATCTTTGTCGAGTAAAAGCTGAGTGCGTTCCCTTGCCAAAAACTTTTTTCGTTTTCTGGCACGTTCAATCGATGCCTTGCTGCCTTCGGATTTGGCAACGGTCAGGTGTGCATGAAGTTCGTCAACCAATACTTGCATCTCTTCCTTATTTCTGAGGAAGCGATCGCTCTTGGGATTGATTTTGGATCGAAAACTTTGCATAAGCGTTCACTTAGACCCTGTGTTAAGGGAAAACCGATGTGCAAAGGTACACAATATGAAAATTTGTAAACCAAAATTATAAAAGGGAGTAATATATTACTCCCTTTTATAATTATACAATTAGAAAATCAGACCCTTTATTTTGCACTATTAAAATACTCCTTACTTACACTAAAAATAGACTTTACCAAGTCCTTCGACTCCAACAGCAGATTAAAATACAATGCTGTATTTTTGGGAGACGATCCCTCACTACGTGTGCGCTTGATTTGATTGTCAGTTTTTTCTGATATCAGAGCTAATAAACTTTCTTTTTCTTCAATAATAATTCCCAATTCCTTATAACTTTCATTAGAAAAGGCAACTTGAATTTTAGAAAGAACATCAGAGATAGATCCCTGAATTTCCGTCAAATCTTTAATTTGGTTGTACTTTAATGGCTTGTGATGGTTTTCCACGTGCTTGAAAGATTTCTTGGCCATATATCCTAGCGATTGGGTAATATCAGTTAGGTATGCTAAAATGCTAATGTAAAAGGAGCTCCCAATAATACTGGTTTCATCAAGGTTTTTTATGAAATAAAACAAGTGGTTTCGTAAGCCTTCAACCTCATTATCGAGTTTATTAATATTCTTTTTACATTTTTTGAGCTTATCTGCTTCTTGTTTTGATAGACCAATTATTAGAGATGAGTATATTTTCGATGTTCTATTTATCACCTCAGAAACATTATCTGAACTCTCTTTTATAATTCCTTGAACGGTTTTACTTTGTGACTTCTTTAGTCCAGTTGGAAAACGTCTTTTCAGAGCATTTTTCTTATATGATAAATAATTACGAACAAGTAATACAGCAACAAGAAGCAAAAGAATCGCAACAGAAACTCCTTTACCAATATATAGAATGTAAGTTATGAATCCAGCAAAAAGGAAAGCGACAATCGCTGTTGAAAACCACCCCCCGATTACATTGATCACACCCGCGACTCTGTAAACAGCTGATTCTCTTCCCCAAGCACGGTCTGCAAGCGAGGTTCCCATTGCAACCATAAAGGTGACATAGGTTGTTGAGAGAGGCAGCTTCATCGAAGTTGCAATTGAAATAAGGATTCCAGCAACACTTAGATTTACAGATGCACGGATTAAATCAAATGCAGGAAGATCTTTGGCTTTACTGTATGAAAGGTTAGCTAACGGAAACTTAAAGCTACTTTCAATACGATTATTCACAGATTTTGGAAGAACGGCTTGAAAAGAAGAAGAAATTTTACTTGAGGTCTTTACAATAATTTTTGAAAGTAAATTGGGGTTAAACTTTTCATCTCCATCATTTTGTCTCGACAATCCAATTTCCGTTTCAGTTACCAACTTTGCCTTTTTGGAAAACCACAGTGTCAAAACCATAATCAATCCTGAAATAATAAGCAAAAATGGTTCAGCAGGAACTTTTTTCGATAAGACTTCCATGGAAAATTCATTAGATGGAATTCCTGAAACAGACCATGCTTCAAAAGAATGGTAAGCAGCCATGGGAACGCCAATAAAGTTCACAAGATCGTTACCTGCAAAAGCGAGTGCCAACCCAAAAGTACCAACCCCGATAACAAGAATTAATACATTCTTTTTTAAAATTTTATCTACAAATAGTGTGATAACAGTCCAAAAAGCAAGCATGCATAAAATGACAAAAAAGAAGTGGGTCTTTAAAATCTCAGAAATTTCAGCGTAGTATGGGGTACCTTTTAAACCTTTAAAAAAGATGAAATATCCGATAGAGGTCAAACATAAAGATGCAAATAAAAAACCAAAGTTTTTTATTTTCTTTTCGTATTGAAAAGTAAAAATAATTCTTGACACCCATTGTATAATTGTACCAGCCGTAAAGGCAATTACTACTGACAGCAATATCCCTGAAATAATTTGTAGAGCCTTTTCAGTGTTTATGTAATTTACCAAATCAGTAAAACTTTGAGAATCATCCATGCCAATTTTAATCAAAGACATCATTACAGCAGCCCCCAACAAATTGAAAACAATAGAGACGGTGGTTGAAGTTGGTAGCCCTAAGGTATTAAAAAAGTCTAATAGCAGGATATCACCAATCATCACGGCAAGAAAAATAAACATGATTTCGTCAAAGTAGAATTCACCAGGGTTAAAAATACCTTTGCGAGCAACTTCCATCATTCCACTTGAAAAAACTGCTCCAACAAAAATTCCTAAGCTGGCGATAATAAGAATCTTCTTAATCGGTATTGATTTTGATCCAATCGCAGAGTTTAAGAAGTTTACTGCATCGTTACTAACTCCAACAATCAAATCAAAAACAGCCAGTGTAATAAGTGCGTATAGTATGAGGTTGAACATCGAGTCTATCATAATTTAATTTTTAAATGTAATGTTAATTTTCATAATTCAAATAAAGACATTCTACTTAGAAGTGAAGCTCAAATCCAGAGCGAAAGATCACCTCATCGTCTAGACCGTTTATTAGAGATTTGGTAATATCAGCCTGTATTTTTAGTTTGTGTCCAGACAAATACTTTGAAACCCCTAAAGTGTACTGTTCAGGATTGACAATTCCCACGACATCATCGTATGTAATGGTAGAAAACCTTGCAGCAATTTCAAAATTATTCTCAAAAAGGTATCCAATTTGTGAATTGATTGCACGACCAATATGTACGATATCACCAGTAGCTGTTCCGTCCTCATTTTCTGCAATGGCATTTTCCGCATTTCTTTCTGCAATTTCAGCTAATACAGACCAACCGTTATATTTAAAGACAAGATCAGTAAAAGTTGTTGTAATATCCGTTTGAAAAAATCCATTGGCAGTATTCATATACGACCCCAATCCAGAACGTGTTTTGACAGCATCGTTATTGAAATTGTATGTATATCCTAACATTAGTTTTGGAGTTTGCTCTCTTTTCAAGTCCGATTCAAAGTAGTCTCCTTTTTTTGTAAACTCGCCAAAAGGGATAAGCTCAATTCGAGCAGTATATTGAAGACCCCCAAGATTTCCAGTTGTAATATTTCTGCCTTCTCCTTGAGAAATGGCTAGTTTTTCTCTACTAACGAATTTTGAACCCCAAAGAGATTTGTGTCTTAATTGTAGTCCTGTATCTCGATCTATATTAAATTTACTATTTAATATCGACCGATCAATGAATTGTAAGCTTGAAGAAGAGACTACTCGCTCAACATTTCCAGGCAGCTTTGTTTGACCTGCCCACAGTTCCCAGTTTGGTGCAAAATGCCACATTAAAACTGCATCGAGAAGTTGCTTAGGAGCATTATTGGTGTAGGCGTTTGCACCGCCTAAATCTTTATTGGACAAACCAATCTCAATTTTGTATTTCAGATTTGTAGAATATGCCCAACCACTAAATTTTAGTCTTGCTCGACGAACCAAAAACTGACTTTCAGCCTTTCCGTATTCACTGCCACTGTGTGACCAAATGGTGTTAAAACGAGATTGAAAACGAGGAGCAAACTTAATGCTAAATGTACTGTCACTTGATACATAATTTAATAGTCCCTTTCCAAACGAGATCTCATTTACTCCTTGTTGAGCTGTTGTATAAGTAAAAGAGATTGTAACCAATAATATTGCACTAACAACTTTTTTCATCATTAATAATTTTATTCAAAAATGAATTTTAAATATTAACTTTATGTTATGCTAAAACAAAGATTACTTTAACTTAAAATTAGTTTTCAACAATGTTATTTATTGTATTCAAATTCCACAAAAAATTATGAATTGGGAAAGCTTACTTTCACTTAAAAGATCAGGAGACACTAAAAAACGTTTGCGCACAGATCAAAACCATTTGAGAAGTGGGTTTGAGGTGGATTACGACCGTATTATTTTCTCCTCAGCCTTTCGGCATCTACAAGATAAAACTCAAGTCATTCCCTTTTCACAGTCTGGTTTTGTCCACACCCGACTCACCCATAGTTTGGAAGTATCGGTTGTCGGACGGAGTTTGGGAAGGGCAGTGGGGAATGCCGTTATCCAAAAACACCCTGCTTTGGCAGTCACCCATGGCTATCAGCCACATGATTTTGGAACCATCGTTGCAGCGGCTTGTCTGGCACATGACATTGGCAACCCCCCTTTTGGACATTCGGGCGAACAAGCCATCGGTGATTTTTATACTTCTGGAGCTGGCGCAGCTCTGATCAGTACCCTTACACAAGCACAACAACAAGACCTGATTCGCTTTGAAGGAAACGCCAATGGCTTTCGTATCATCACCGAAGATCGGGAGGGTGTTCCGGGTGGCCTTCGCCTCAGCTATGCGACACTTGGCACCTTTACCAAATACCCAAAAGCATCGATTCCGATTCAACCCACTAAAAAAGTCAGCGATAAAAAATTTGGATTTTTTCAAGCACAGTCTGCTTTCTTTTCTGAAGTAGCTGAGGAATTGGGACTGCAAGGCTCTCAAAACAGCTTTCACCGCCATCCCCTTGCCTTTTTAGTCGAAGCAGCTGATGACATATGCTACACCCTTATCGATTTTGAAGATGGCATCAACTTGGGCTGGATTCCAGAGTCCTACGCTTTGGAGTACCTTATCAAATTGGTGAAAGACCATATCGATACCGACAAGTACAAGCAGCTCCAAACTACCACGGATCGCCTGGCCTACCTGCGCGCCCTTTCGATTGGTGTCTTAATTGAGGATGCCACACGCATTTTTATGGAACATGAACATGAGATTCTGGCAGGGGAGTTTCCGTATGCCCTTCTTAAAAAAAGCAAATACACCGCTCAGGTCGAAGACATTATCAAATTAAGTAAGGAGAAAATTTATCGCTCTGAAGAGGTGATTGAAAAGGAAGTTAAGGGATACCGTGCGATTCATCATATTTTGGAGGTATTGAGTCATGCCGTGATTCGGCAGTCAGCTCAAAAGACCACTGCTCTCGATCGATTGGCTCTGAACCTTTTGCCTGAAACCATTCGTTTTTCACCTGAGGATTGCTATCAACAACTTCTACAAACAAGCTGTTTTGTTGCGGGACTCACAGATGGACAAGCCCTACTGTGGCACAAAAAACTGAGCTGATGATCGATCCATTATCTGATGAACATTTTATGAAAAAGGCATTGCTTGAGGCCGAACTCGCTCTCGAAAAGGGAGAGGTGCCCGTTGGTGTTGTGGTGGTTGCACATGGTCAGATTATCGCCAGAGGTCACAACCTGACTGAAACGCTAACCGATGTAACTGCTCATGCCGAAATGCAAGCCATTACAGCTGCAGCAAATTATATCGGCGGGAAATATCTAAAAGATTGTACGCTATACGTCACACTCGAACCCTGCAGTATGTGTGCAGGTGCGTTGTATTGGAGTCAACTCGGGCGATTGGTTTTCGGCGCATCAGACGACAAAAGGGGATATCGGTCTCACCAGACCCCTTTACATCCCAAAACCAAAGTCAGCTCGGGAGTGTGTGAAATGGAGGCATTTCAGATTTTGCAGGCCTTTTTCAAACAAAAACGCGCATAAAAAAAGCCCTAAAAAAGGGCTTTTCAATTAATCAAAATAAAATACAATTAGTCAAGGACTTCGATATCAGTGGCCATTTTGCCTTTTCTACCTTCACCCTCGTTATACGATACTTTGTCTCCTTCATTGAGGTTGACCCCATCAAGAGAAGTTACATGAACGAAGATGTCTTCGCCCGTTTCATCATTGGTAATGAATCCAAATCCTTTAGATCCATTAAAAAATTTAACTGTTCCAGTCATAAATAAAATTAAAGCGCGAATATAACATTTATATATCAAGCAGAGGGTTTTTCTTTGGATTGATTTAGGTTTTTACCATTTTCCCTCATTTTTTCGAAGTTCTCAGCGGTGAGGGTGTAATCTTTTAGTTGCTTTCCTTTCCAACGGTGTACCAAAAAAATGGGCATAAAAACGAAAAACAGGCCTAAAACACCAAACCCAATAAGCTTTTCACTAAATGCTTTTTCACTGGCTTTTAGATGTAAGGGGGTGTCGCTATCAGGAAGTACGAACCCTAAAAAAATACTCCCAATGGCTAATAGGAATATGATCCACAAAAAATATTTCATAGAATGGTATTAGCTATTTTTTAATCCCAATTCGTTTAACTGATCATCATCTAATCTCGCTGGAGCATCAATCATCACATCACGGCCACTGTTGTTTTTTGGAAAAGCAATATAGTCACGGATGGACTCTTGACCGTCCAATACGGCGACCAACCGATCAAACCCCAAAGCAATCCCACCATGTGGTGGGGCTCCGTAGCGGAATGCATCCATTAAAAATCCAAATTGCTCTTCGGCTTCTTGTTTGCTAAATCCGAGAAGGGAAAACATTTTTTCTTGGATTTCACGATCGTGAACACGAATCGATCCACCTCCGATTTCATTGCCATTGAGCACCAAGTCATAGGCATTGGCAAATACGGACTCTGGTGAGCTATCGAGTTGTGTGACTTGCTCTGGTTTTGGCGCGGTAAAAGGATGGTGCATGGCATGAAAGTGATCATCCCCTTCCACTTGTTCAAACAGCGGAAAATCAACCACCCACAAAGGGGCAAACACCTTTGGATTGCGAAGACCCATTTTCTCAGCCAGAGCAAGACGAAGCTCACCGAGGTGGGATTGCGTCTGTGCTTTTCCGCCCGAGAGAACCAGGATGATATCCCCTGCTTTGGCTTGGCAAGCAGATGCCCATGCAGCCAAATCCTCTTGACTGTAAAATTTATCAACGGACGATTTATAACTCCCATCCGCATTGCACTTGACCCAAACCATTCCTTTGGCACCAATTTGAGGTCGCTTGACCCAATCAATCCAACTGTCGATTTCTTTCCGACTCATTTCAGCTTCGCCGTCAACGGCAAATCCACCAACCCACTCTTGCTGGTCAAAGACCTGAAAGCCCTTGCCTTGTGCAAGCGAATTGAGCCCAGCGAGGTGCATTCCAAACCGAATATCCGGCTTGTCTGATCCATAAGTTGCGATGGCCTCAGCGTAGGGAATTCGAGGAAAAGCAGCGGGGGTGATTCCGTGGATGTCCTGCAATAATTGTTGTAAAAGCCCTTCAAAAACGGCTAAAATATCGTCTTGCTCCACAAAAGCCATTTCGCAGTCGATCTGGGTAAACTCAGGTTGGCGATCGGCACGGAGATCTTCATCTCGAAAACATTTCACAATCTGATAGTAGCGATCCATTCCGCCAACCATCAGCAATTGCTTAAAGGTTTGTGGGGACTGTGGCAGGGCATAAAATTGACCTGGATTCATACGAGACGGCACAACAAAATCACGCGCTCCCTCTGGGGTTGATTTGATCAGGTAAGGGGTTTCGACTTCTGCAAAATCTTGAGACGACAAATAGTTGCGAATCACTTGCGCCACCTTGTTGCGAAACAACAACTTGTCTTTGATCGGGTTGCGACGGATATCTAGATACCGATATTTCATGCGGAGGTCATCGCCACCATCGGTTTCATCTTCCAAAGTGAAAGGCGGAACTTCGGCTGGGTTGAGGATGCTGAGTTCTTTGACCAAAACCTCGACGTCGCCAGTGGGGATTGCGGAATTTTTGGCCTCCCTTTCAATCACACGACCGTGTACTTGTACGACAAACTCTCTACCTAGTGTCTTGGCTTGCGCAATGAGGGCGGCATCACACCGCTCTTCGTCCAGCACCAGTTGTGTTAGGCCGTAGCGGTCACGAAGATCAATCCAAAGTACAAAGCCCTTGTCTCGGATACGCTGTACCCAACCAGCGAGCTGAACGTCCTTGTTTACATCGGATTGGCGCAATGCGCCACATGTGTGACTCCTGTGCATGGAAGTGATTTTTGCAAAAATAAGGGGTTTTTGAGAGAGCAGTTGTATATTTTAAAATAAAAACACAACAAACACAAAATCAACGCATTAAATGGTTAATGTTAATTTAATGTTATGAGAATGTAAATTTTTAGCACCTTTGAACAATCAATCCCAAAAGACAATAGATATGAAAGCACAGATGATTTTAATTTTCGTATTCGTTTTCGTTTATACATTTTCGTATGGTCAGACTACAAAGGTAGAACGCA
>Ga0315315_10004617_pt1 | contig 12692 bp, 7 predicted proteins | sample M140m3416metaG_FD_203699 | JGI IMG/M metagenome (GOLD analysis project Ga0315315, IMG submission 203699) | Ammonia-oxidizing marine archaeal communities from Monterey Bay, California, United States - M1 40m 3416 | ecosystem: Environmental > Aquatic > Marine > Intertidal zone | place: USA...
GCGACATGATTCAGTGCACAAAAAGCACAATCTGGGTCACTTTCTGATTTCTGTTACAAACGAGCCTGACCCACAGCTTTTCGAGAGCGAAAAGGATTTGCTCGCCGCACTCGCAACGGGCAAATCTGAGCGCACAGACGCACAAAGAAAAATCATCGCCAGTCGCCACCAGGCAACTTCACCGGATTTCAAACAACTTGCAGACAAGAAAGCCACGCTGGTCAAACAACGAGATGCATTGAATCGCAGCTTGCCCAAAGTCATGGTAATGGCTGACATGCCAAAGCCGCGTCAAACGTTTGTGCTGGAGCGAGGCCTTTACAACAAACCAACCGACGAAGTCCAGCCTGGACTTCCCGCATTGATGCGTCCAGCGAACGCCGGCGACTCGAACTCAGTAATGAAATCAACACAACCAGATAATCGCCTGACGCTGGCCCGCTGGCTAGTTGATTCACAAAACCCGCTCACGGCTCGAGTGACAGTCAATCGATTCTGGCAACAAATATTCGGCATCGGATTGGTGAAGACAACCGAAGACTTTGGTACTCAGGGCGAAGTCCCCACTCAGATGGAATTACTTAACTGGCTTGCGAAAACGTTTCAACAAAACGGCTGGAACGTCAAGGAATTGATACGAACCATTGTCACCAGCCATACCTATCGACAATCATCGATTATCCCTAACCCCGAAACCTATCAGCAAGATCCTGATAATCGCCTGCTTGGAAGAGCATCGCGCAACCGATTGCCAGCTTGGATGCTCCGAGACCAGGCGTTGGCAGTCAGCGGACTTCTGTCGCCGACCAGCGGAGGCCCAGCCGTTAACACTTACCAACCCAAAGGCATCTGGGAAGAAGCATCGTTTGGCAAAAAGAAATACACACAGGACAGTGGAGAAAAGCTTTACCGGCGAAGCTTATACACGTATTGGCGACGGATCATCGCGCCCACCATGTTCTTTGACAACGCGACACGCCAAACGTGCACGGTAGTCGCCAGTCGAACCAACACGCCACTGCATGCACTGCAGACCCTGAACAACACAGCATACGTGGAAGCTGCCCGGGCGCTTGCCCAGAGAACGCTGCTGCAATACCCCGTTGGCAAAGAGACAACAGACGACACCGCTGCAGATCGCATTGATGCAGATCGCATTGATGCAATCCTGAAGCGAGTTCTGGCGAGGCCTGCTTCGAACCCGGAACGTGAAATCCTGCTCCGCGGATTGAACCGAACCCGCGGTCAGTTCGCTGATGGGTCAAAGGATGCGTTAGCGTTGGTTGCCGTTGGCGAATCAACACGCGATGAAAGAATCGCTCCTAACGAACTGGCGGCATGGACCAATCTTTGTTTGGCCATTTTGAACTTGGACGAAACCCTGAACCGGGAATGATCCCTCACCAAACGACTCGGCTCATGAATCCTCTGGAACAACACCAACAACATCTCAATCGCCGGCATTTCTTTGGCCGGTCAGCAACCGGTATTGGGACGGCGGCTCTTGCATCGCTGCTGCAACGTGATGGATTCGCGACTGAAGGTGTGACAACGGGGGGTGAGGCAACTGGATCTGAATCGCCTCGGATTGGCGGGCTACCCGACCTGCCACACTTTGCGCCCAAGGCCAAGCGAGTGATTTACCTGTTTCAGAACGGGGCTCCCACCCATGTCGACCTGTTTGACTGGAAGCCCAATCTCAAAAAAAAGCACTCCGAACCTGTTCCTAATTCTTACATCGGTGACCGGCGTTTCAGCACAATGACGGGCAAGGCAGATGGCAAACTGCTACTGGCCCCAGTGGAACCTTTTTCCCAACATGGTGAATCGGGTGCATGGGTCAGCAATTTCATGCCCCACACCGCGAAAGTCAGTGATGAACTGTGCTTTGTCAAAAGCATGCACACCGAACAGGTCAACCACGCCCCGGCTATCAACTTCAACCTCAGCGGTGGCGAAATGCCGGGTCGGCCGACACTGGGAGCATGGTTGTCTTATGGGCTCGGCAGCGAAACCGATGAATTGCCCGCCTTCGTTGTGATGACAAGCATCACCAAGAACACCAGCTGTGGACAGATCTTCTATGACTTTTACTGGGGAAATGGTTTTCTGCCATCGCGTTATCAGGGTGTGAAATTCCGGGGCAGCGGGGACCCTGTCCTGTATGTTTCAAATCCTGATGGAATCAGCCGCGAGGTTCGCCGAGGCTGGCTGGATGACATTGCTGCCATCAACGAGCTGAAACTTAAAGAATTTGGCGATCCCGAAATCGCAACACGGATTGCTCAATACGAGATGGGCTTCAAGATGCAGTCCAGCATTCCGGAACTTGCCGACTTCTCGGATGAGTCTCAGGAAACGCTCGATCTTTATGGCCCCGATGTAAAAGAGGCAGGCACGTTCGCCCACAACTGCCTGCTTGCCCGACGGTTGGTCGAACGGGGCTGCCGATATGTTCAATTGATGCATGCAGGCTGGGACCAGCACAACAGCCTGACCACAGAACTCTACAGCCAATGCCGCGACACTGACCAATCCAGCGCTGCCTTGGTGATGGACCTGAAGCGAAGAGGATTGCTCGAGGATACGCTTGTGATCTGGGGCGGAGAATTTGGACGCACTCCATTCCTGCAGGGGGACATCAACAATCGCCCCCGGTGGGGACGCGATCACCATCCTTATGCCTACACAGTCTGGATGGCCGGTGGCGGAGTAAAACCCGGGATCAGCCATGGCGCAACTGATGATCTGGGAATCAATGTTGCTGAAGACCCCGTGCATGTACATGATTTCCAAGCCACACTGATGCACCTGATGGGAATCGATCACGAACGGCTGACCTACAAATTCCAGGGTCGCCAATTTCGGTTGACCGATGTCCATGGCCACGTTGTTCGGGACATCCTCGCCTGAGCCGACAGTTTTCTGTTTATACTGTGCGACCTACCGCTGGGGTGGGTCACACACCCCAGCGGGCCAGGCATGGTGTGGTCTGCGTGGAAAATCAACTAAAATTCGACAAACTACCTGCACATCATTTTTGCTGAACCACTTCCACTTTGCTTCCATCCACTTTGCTTCCATCCCCGAATAATACAGGTGAACTGATGACCGATCACTCACAGATTCGTCGCCGCCGCTTCATGACGCTTTCTGCCACAGGCTTTGCTTGCAGCAGCCTGATGCATTCGTTCGGAAACACCGTGTTTGCGGAATCTAAATCAGAAAACCAGCCTTGGCTACGCAAGACACTTAAGATCGGAATGATTCGCTCGAAAGGGTCACTGACAGACAAGTTCAATATGGCCAAGGAAGCCGGATTCGAAGGCGTGGAACTAAATGTTCCGGGAATCGACATCAACGCGGCCAACAAAGCAGCCAAGGAAACAGGGATCATCATTGATGGAACGGTCGGTGGTTATCACTGGGGACAACGACACACCGATCCAGACCCAAAGGTCCGCGAAGCTGCACTCGAGAAACTCAAACAGGGCCTGATTCAAACCGCCGCTGTGGGTGGTAAGACAATGCTGCTGGTGCCTGGGCATGGAAAAGATGGGAGTGACGCAGAGGTGATGGAACGCGCTCAAGAAGCCATCAGAGCCGCCTTGCCTGTTGCCAAGGAACAAGGCGTCTCGATCTTGATCGAAAACGTCTGGAACGACTTCTGTTACGACCATGAAGGTGGTAATGATCAATCCGCCGATCGACTTGCTGCCTTCATTGATTCGTTTAATTCGCCTCTCGTCGGCGTCCAGTACGACATCGGCAACCATTGGAAATACGGTGACCCAGCCCAGTGGATTCGGACTCTGAACAAGCGAATCCAGAAGCTTGACACCAAAGGCTTCTCTCGCGAACAAGGCAAATTCACCAAGATCACCGAAGGCGATATCAACTGGCCATCAGTTGAAAAGGCTCTTCGCGATATCAAATTCACCGGCTGGCTTGCTGCCGAGGTTGGTGGCGGTGACTTGGCACGCCTCAAAGAGGTCAGTACTCACATGGACGAATCCCTGAATTGCAATAAGAGTATTGCCGGTGCCGGCTGAAAATCGCCCTCACGATCGCGAACCAATCGCAACATGTCACGTCCCCGTGATGCCAAATGAAATCGTTCATTGGTTGGGTGAAATATCACCCAAAGTGATCGTTGATGGCACCTATGGTGGTGGTGGCCACTCCGCACTACTGCTGAAAACACTACCACCAGACCAGGGGCATGTCGTTGGACTCGACCGTGATCCAGCGGTCAGCGAGCGTGTAGAATCAGAGTCACACGATCCGAGACTCAACGTTTTTCTGGGCAGCTACGAGAAGGCCCCCCAAGCACTGGCCGCACTGGATCTTTCTGTCGCCGACGGTGCCGTCCTTGACTTGGGATTGTCGAGCGACCAACTCGCGGATCCACATCGCGGATTCAGCTTCACCCGTGCATCGGCCGAACTGGATCTTCGCTTCGATCCTGAATCCGGTCAATCTGCAGCACAGTGGCTGGCCTGGAACAAAGAAGCAGAGATTGCGAACGCAATCTATCGCTACGGCGAAGAAAGATACAGTCGCCGAATTGCCCGTGAAATCATTGCCCGACGCCGACGCGAAGCCAGTGTAAAAACAGTGGAGGACCTCGTAGATGTCTGCAAAAGATGCGTGCCACGTAGCAAAAACCACGATATCCACCCTGCGACTCGGACCTTTCAGGCATTGCGTATCGTAGTCAATGATGAACTTGGTGCTCTGGAACGCACCTTGAAATCAGCCCCCGACTGGATCTCTGATCAGGGTCGGCTTGCCATCATCAGCTTCCACTCACTCGAAGACCGCATCGTCAAAAATGCGTTCCGCGATGACCCGCGATGGAATGTACTAACAAAGAAACCGCTGCGTCCCAGCGAAGCAGAAGTCCTCGAAAACCCCCGCAGCCGAAGTGCAAAACTGCGAGTCGCAGAACGAGTCCCCCAACGAGACGCGGGAAACTCAGGTCGCTGAAACTCTTGTGACGCAAACGCGCCGCGTTCAAATCTGAACGCCCTCACGATGCGTTGAAACCGGCCATGTGACGAGTACACCAAACGGCTTTCTCTTTTTTGCGACACGACTTATGCGGGTCAAGGTACGGTTCCATCAAACCACACCGTCGTCTTCACGAGTACTTACCCCTCCGCCTCAAGTGTCAGTATCTGAAATCGCAACACTTCAAGGATCGACAGGAAGCGGCTGCTTGTTCTTTTTTCATTGAACCCCGGTTTTCGAGCGTGAGCTTGCGCCTCAGCAGCGGCCTCTTCGTCCCGTGGCAATTCCGTCCAAGCCGCGAGTTGTGTAGAAAGGCCTGCCTCGGATATGCAGACTTGCAACGACCCAATTTAGCTCTGAATAGACCGACAATAGAACAAACGAAATCTCGATACCCTCGACGACTGACAGAGCAAGCAAAGCTCCGAGACAAGAATGCACTCGTCAATCCTAATCAATCGAATTGACAGTGTTATGTCTTGTCGGATTACACCCAATTACACCCTCAATAACACGCTCTGCCTTCTGCTTCGTCTCATGACGGCCGATGCACAGGCGGATCGAGCAAAATGAACGTCCGATGCTAACGGTTGGGCCGCCTGTTGTCCTTGAACTTGGATTTGCGAGTGTGAGCCATGGCCTCCGTGGCGGCCCCCATGTCCCCCTGCGATTTCATCCAGATATCGAGCTGAGTGGACAAATCTGCCTTGAGTTCAACGAACCTCGGATCCTCAATCAAGTTATTGAGGCAATGGGGATCATTCGCTACATCGTAAAGTTCCTCGGCGGGACGGTGCTGGTATTTCTTAGTCATGGCAAGTGCATGGGCATCGCCCGTCTTTGCCTTTTCTATCCAGGACATCCAGAAGTCGGCCTTATCACCCCCAGGTCGCGTGACAAAATTCTTGAACGTTTCGGTAGGATTGAGGTTGCGGATATAGCGGTGGGTTTTGGTCCCGGCCGAACGCACGCCGAAATTCTCTGACCCTGCTCCAATGCCCCGGGTCGTCTGCACACCAAAAGTGTATTGCTTGTGTTCCGAACGATTCCCTAGCAGGACAGGCAAGAAAGAACGCCCGTCCATCGTGTCGGAAGTTTCCAATCCGGCGGCTTCCAGGAAAGTGGGGGTGATGTCGACGTATTCGACCAGAGCGTTTGACTTCGATCCTGCTGCTACATTGCCGGGCCAACGCACAATCATGCCTGACGTGAGCCCCAGTTCGTAACAGGTCCATTTTGCAAACGGAAAGCCGGATCCCTGCTCGGACACGACCATGACAAGCGTGTTTGACGCCAAGTTTTGCTCATCAAGTAATCTAAGCAGAGCAGCGCACTGGGAATCAAAGTAGGTGATCTCCGCGAGGTACTTGGCGTATTCCCGCCGAGTATTGGGAGTATCCACAAAAGTCGGCGGCAGCGTGAGCATAGTTGGCTCGTAGGCTGAGGCATCTCCCTTGCTGTAAGGCGTATGTGGTTCGTTGGAGCAGGCAAACAAACAGAACGGCGTGCCTTTTTCTTTAGAATCAGTAAGGAGTTCTTTGAGTTTCGGATAGGGATCATCTTCTGCAGGATCAGCAGACCGGAACTCTCCGGAATACTCGAATGGAAAGGAAGCTTTGGGGCCGATATGAGTCTTACCTGACAGAGCCACCCGATAGCCTGCATCGCCGAGGTAATGCGCGATTGATTTAGTCCCTGGATAGACTCGTGTATGATTAGGCCAAGCACCGGATTTTACCGGGTAGATACCAGTATAGATATTGTGCCGCGTGGGCGAACACATCGGCGCGGCCTGGAAGCAACGCGATAACTTCATGCCCTCGCTTGCGAGTCTGTCGAGAGCGGGTGTCTTGGCCTGCCCACCGTAGACGCCCATGTCGAGGTAGGTGCAGTCGTCCGCGATAATGAAGACCAAGTTGGGTCTTTCAGCTGCACGGGAGGGTGGTACAAACTCGACTGCAATTAAGAGGGCGAAGATCGGTAGGAGTTTCATAATCAGAGCAACATTTGCTGTTGTTTAGAAGTGCGGCGCGACGGCATGTGAAATTGATGGAGGATCTATTTGGAGGGCGTTTCAGGCTGAGTCAGTTGGTATTCCCTTCGGTGCAGTCGGCTATGATTATCAACGCCAAGCCACATCGGTGCGTGTTCGAAGCTGTTGCACCAAACACCGTGTGCATCCATCATGCGGGTGACGACAGCGGGGTTCTCGGCAGCCACGTCATTGCGTTCGGCTGGATCGCTGACAAGCTCGTAGAGCTGTGGTGGTTGGAACGTGGTGAAAATCAGCTTCCAGTCGCCATCACGCATGGCGCTGCCGATTGGCAGCATGCGCCAGAACAGCTTTTGGTGTGGGCGATCATCCTGCATTTCACCTTGTAGATAGGGCAACAGGTCCACGCCATCATAAATAACAGAGACTTGCTTGCCGCGTGAAGTTGTTATCGTCTCGGGTTCGAAAGGTTTTCCAGCGAGTGCCATCATCGTTGGCATGATGTCGAGAGCGCTCACTGGGTGTGGGTAGTCTTCGGCCTCGACATCCAAGCCGTGAATGAACATAGGGACGCGAATGCCGCCTTCCCACAAGGTGCCTTTATGCCCCCAGAATGGCGCGTTAATTGCGTGTACCGTTTCGGTGCTACCACCATTGTCGTTCATGAAGATGATGACGGTGTTATCCGCTTCCCCCGTTTTCTCAAGATGCGCCATCAAGCGGCCGACGTTTTGGTCAAGGCAATCGACCATCGCACAGTAGGTGCGTCGACCTGCAGGCTTGACGTCTGGATAGCGGGCGATGTCCTCATCTTTGGCTTGCAATGGGCCATGCGGGCAATTGTAGGCGAGGTACAAAAACCAAGGCTGTTCGTCGTTCTCCTCGCGACGACTGATGTAATTCATCGCATCCTCGGTCAGCCAATCGGTCAAGTACGGCACCTCTACCTCGGAGATTTTTTTACCCATGCGTTCAAGTGCAAAATCCCGATACCAAATGTTTGCCACGGGCTTCAGCGTCACGTGGTAACGGTGGCCGCCTCCACGCATGCCGAAGAAATAATCGAAGCCGCGTCGAGTCGGATAGAAGTTATCAGTGTGCCCCATGTGCCACTTACCGATAGCGGCAGTGTGATAACCGGCTTCCTGCATTCGGTTGCCCAATGTCAGTTCACGGTCGGGGAGGCCGATCTTGTCAGCGCGAAGGTGTGGGCCGCCACGAGGATTGCTTTCGAAGCCGAAACGCTGCTGGTAACGCCCCGTTAGCACCCCTGCACGTGAAGGACCACACACAGATGCAGTGACGTAGGCTTGCGGGAAAGTCACGCCGTGCTTTGCCAGTTTGTCCAAGTTGGGCGTTTTGATCTGAGCCGAACCTGTATAGCCTAAATCTCCATAGCCCATGTCGTCTGAAAAGATGAAAACAATGTTGGGATTTTCAGAGGCCGCGCTCGCTAAAACTGGCAGCCCAAAAAATGAAGTGAGGAGAAATATGAGTGCCGTTTTCATGATCATGACTGACTATCGGAAAAGCAAATTAGAACTTTCCCTTTCAAGGATCTCGATCCGGGAGATCGGTCCGCAAGAGATTGAATAGGGATGGTCTTCAAATCTATCGCAATTTAAGAATTCTCCTTTGCAGGCTGCGATTCGCCATCTCTCAAGGTCGAGTGGACAGAGGGGATTCGCCTTTTAACGATGGATTTTAAGAATCCCATGAGCTAGGCCAACAATTCCCGTAGCGGCCCTTTTCCAGCGTCATATTTTCCATAAGCTCCCCCCAGGTTGAAATGTTCAACGGGGCTACCCGCTGCTTCAAGTAGCGTGGCATAAAAGCTGTTGATCGGGCGATCGTTTTCGACCTTAACGTAGTGCCCTTCTTGCATGGTTCCTCCGAAATTCCCAAGAGTCATGAAGGGCCAACTTGATCCATCAGTGTGCTGTTTGTTGGCATTATTACTGGTGTAGACAATCAAGGTATTGTCCATCATCGTCCCATTGCCCTCTGGGGTTGCCTCGAGGGATGTAACGAGTTTCGACAACATTCGCATGTTGTATTGTCGAATTCGTGTCCAGATATCGGATGTCATAGATAAGTGGCCTAATGAATGTCCCTTCGCACCAACACCCAAACCCTCCCATGAGCCATAGAATTCGCCACAGCCCGAATTAATCGTGGCCACGTTAGTGAGGCCGGCTTTCAGTGCAGCAATCGTCAAATCAAGCATTGCGTCATGCCAATCTGTTTCATGCTGGGGCGCTGAATATTTTTCGTCAAATTCAGGCATGTATGTTTTGAGACTGTCTGACATCGAACTGACACTGTCTCGGAATTTCCTAATGTCGTGAAAGGGTTTCAATTTCTGGAGGGCACTCTCTGGTAAAGTTTGTGCACTTTGCTTTGAGGTTCTGGCGATAAAGTCCAACATCTTGGAATTTTCATCGTAAGCATTTCTTTGCTTGCCAGTGGCGACAGCTCCAAACATGATTCTGTATAGAAATGTTGGGTCACAGATCATCGCTGCTTTGTCTCCCGGTCCCCAGGCAGAGGTTGCGTGGAAAATAGGAACTTGTTTCATCCGATTCAGCGATTCCATGCCGACACTCAAAAGAGGCACGGGGGCATTGGGCAACACCTTGCTTAATGCGCAGTCAATTGTGATGTCAAATGGCGTGGATTTATTTCTTCTGTAGCCACCCAGACAGCCATAATAAGCGCTGTGTGCGGGACTGGTGTGCTTGCCGTGCAGGCCCTGAATAATCGTGAGTTTGTCACGGTGAGGAGCTAGGGGATCAATGAACACCGGAAGATCTTCGGACTTCAGTGGTTTTCCGGATCGAATTCCTTTGATTGCGCAATTATCGTCGCTGAATCCTTGGGATTGCAAGAAAAACACAACTCTTCTGGGCTGCTTGGCACCCTGGGGCTGACGAACCTTTTTGCCCTCAGCCAATGCAGTGCAAAAGGGTGCACCCGTGCTCACTCCGGCAGCCGCGCCGAAACTTTTGATCATCTCTCGTCTATTTAGCATGTTTGTTTCCCTTAGTTGTTGACGGGTTTCCGGTAGAGAAATGAATCTGAAGTTAGCAGAGAGATAATCAGGGCCTTCATGCTCCCCCCATTATCTTGATAAGCCTTGTGTGCCGCCTTGAGAGTGGGAGCATCACGAATCGTTTCATTCCGGCCCATCCAGTAACGGAAGGCGTGCCTCACAAACACTTGTTCCACGTGCTCACTATTGGCCAGGCGATGAATAAGTTCAAAAGCATCTTCGACCTTACCATCCAGAGTTGGAACACCACTGGCGATAATTTCCCCGCTTGCATCAACAGGATTGCCATGTTCATCGACCTGTTTCCCATCTTTGTATCTTCGAAATTTCCCGACATGGTTGAACACTTCAAAGGGAAGGCCTAGCGGATCCATTTTCTGATGACAACGCCAACATTCATTCTCTTGAGTCACCCGCATTCGATGACGCAATGTTTCTTTCGGTTCATCAGGTAAAACCGCGTCGACAGTGATCGGCACTTCAGGTACGCCTCCACCCAATAGCCGTTCCCTGATCCAACGCCCCCGAAGGACAGCGTGGTTCTCCATGGCATCAGAATGGGCAATCAGCCAACTGGGCTGGGTGAGAATCCCGCAACGTTCAGTGGCAGGAAAGGTCAACATTTCCCAAGGCGATGGCCCCGTAACACTGGTTGACGCCCAGTATTCACGTATAAAAATCGGACGCTCGATATCCTCGATCCCGATTTCTGATTTTTGTTTTAGTCGCTTGCTATATCGAGTGACCGTGTTGTCGTAAAAAGAAAGTGAAGTCGCATTGTTGTAGGTATTGAATGGTCTTTCTTCTTTGATAGTAGGCCTGACTCGTACAACACATTCGTTCGTTGTCAAAAGTTCATACAACACTTGCCGATCAGCCTCTAAAACATATTCGATCAGTCGATCCGTTTCAGAAACTAAATAGTTCATCTTCAAGTTGTATTGATTACCTGTGTCGTGAACACCAACCTTCTTCAAAGAATCGGTGTCTTTGCAAATCAACGGAGCACGGTGGTAATCAAAGTATTCCTGGAAAAATCTCAAAATGCGAGGTTTGCGAATGGATCCATCATCCATGATCCGCGTCACCTCGCGAAGAACATCGGCACGAGACTTCAAGTTTCCTTCCGCAAGAGCCAACTGCAACTGAGGATCGGGCGACATATAAGTCAACGCACCTGCAATCGAATTAGCCAACTCGTCCCCAGCAAGCATTACACGGCCATATTGATCGGCCTCACCATTACCAAACTCATAACGGTACAACGCTTCCGGATGCAAAAACATCGGAGCACAACCAACAATAAGTCCCTCGACTTTGCCTAATGCTTTCACTTCATTTTGAATGAACGCAATCTGCTCATTCAATTCGCCAACACGAGGATTTCGCCCCGTAAGGGCGTTAAATAGAAAGGGAACCAGTTTTTCTAATTGCGATTGCGTGGGTAACTCCTCCGTTTCCATGATGTCCATAAAAGGGCTGTACTTGCGCTGATAACCTTTGATGTATAAATGGCACCCTTCTCGATCCGCGAAACTCCTTTCCTTGCCATCTACCATCATCGTACCGATGCGGTAGAGGGTGAACTTCTCAGGATCCCTCCACATGTAATCCGGGACATCCACCGAACCGACAATCATGTGTTTCAGAACCGATTTGGCACCAGTAACAAGCAACTGCATTTCATCACTGGTCACTTCATACATCACAGGATAATCCTGCAGTCCCCTCTCATCCCTCAGGCTTTGAACCGGCCTGACAGAAGGAAAACCATTCGTCCAACCCGAGCCATTACGTATTCCCATGACTTGATCAGATCCCAATGACAATCTCAAATCTCCTGTGTCGGTCATGACTTTCGAAACCATCACCGGGTCACCACTGGCTAATTGGCCAGGATACTTGGGATTGTATTTTGGCGTGTTGTGAACCAACTCTTTGAGTTTGACAAGATAAGCGTGGGGATGAATCCGCCACATCCTCGACGGAGTAGAGGGCGGCTCAGCTTGTTTGACTAAATCAGAGAAGAGCAACTCGTGTTCCACATAATTACCCTTGGTGGGCAATAGGAATTCATGAAAACCACCTTGGTTTTTGGAAGCTGTTTGCAAACCCCCTATTACGCCTTTCACAAAGTTCATGCGATCCAGGTGGTCGGGTTGTGTTTCCGTCCTAGGTGGCATTTCTTTGAGCGACACCTGCTCCCAGACTTTCTGCCATTCCACCGCATTCGACGCCGTCACTGATGTGAGAGACTCAATATCGAAGCCTCCCATTTCGGTTTCACGGTCATGGCAATCGATACAATAGTTTTCAATGAACGCTTGTTGGAGAACCTCGTCAGCCAGCGTGAAGCCACCACAACTCGTTGTCGCCACTATCATTAGCAGCATGCAGGCACGATGGGTCAGCAAATGTCGGAACCTCATCTCATATTCCCCGTAGAACTTGACCACAACTTGATGTTTGGCTCGGATTGTCGACAAAAAGCTTTCGATAATGGACATGAATGCCAGTTCTGTATTCTTAAAAATCATGTGCGTTGATTCAGCATTTCCTATTTCCGTGTGTCTTCAGCAGGCCTGTTGCCAAGAGATTGTGCCACCAACGTATTTCGAGGTCAGGTCAAACCCG
>Ga0315315_10004618_pt1 | contig 12689 bp, 5 predicted proteins | sample M140m3416metaG_FD_203699 | JGI IMG/M metagenome (GOLD analysis project Ga0315315, IMG submission 203699) | Ammonia-oxidizing marine archaeal communities from Monterey Bay, California, United States - M1 40m 3416 | ecosystem: Environmental > Aquatic > Marine > Intertidal zone | place: USA...
CACCGGTAGAACGTGATGACCCGCTTGGCCACGCCGTTCGGGAGCTGGTTGTTCTTGAGGTAGGCTATGACGTACTGCAGGCGCTCGTGGAACCGTTTGGACGAACTGTCCGGGTTCATCGCCGCCAGCACGTTCGTCATGATCCACGAGCACAGCACGACGCCCATGAGCATGGTGAATATCGCGATCACCATCGTGATCTCGTTATCCGCCGGCATGTCTCCGTAGCCGACGCTGGTGATGGACTGCACCGCCCAGTATATCGACTGCAGCCACCGGTTGCCGCTGTTGTAATCCAGGTTATCCTCGTAGTTCATGCCGTATATGCACCCCATCCAGTGCGCGAGCAGGATGACCAGGCCGTTGACCCGCGCGACCGAGATGAACGAGTGGTAGTAGATGAGCTGGTTCTGGTACCGGTGCAGCAGCCGACCGACACGGAACAGCCGAAGCAACTTGACCAGCCGGAAGATGCGCAGGAGCTTGAACAGCTTCAACGCGTTCGCATCCACGCTGGCGTTAAACCTCTGCGCCGACGAACACCCGCTCGGATGGAACGAGCACGACAGCGTACCTTCCAACGCCCTAGTCACCAAATCCACCGGAGCGCACGCCACCGCGTCGATCGGGAACCACGTCTTTATGTAATTAACCGCGATTGGCCACGGCTCGGACACCAAAACACTGGTCGTCTCCAACTCCTCCCAGTACCCAGTCACAAAGTTCGTGAACACGTCCAGTATGAAGTAAAAGTCTATGAAGAACTCCCACCAGAACGCCGGGCCGTACGCCGGGTGGTCGAACGCGACCCGGTACGGCGTAGCGCACGCGAGGTAGCACAGCACGACGACTTGGAAGATATCCCACCAGCTCCGAAATGTGCCGTCGGGGTTGATGTACCACCACCGTCCCACGGGCTCGGGCTCCGAGCGGGGATCTTTCATGGCCTCCGAGTCGACGTCCTTGCCGAACAGCATGGCCTCTTTGCTGATGGAGGAGTCGCTGCGCAACAGATTGATGGTGGATTTGCTGGAGATCATGTTCCGCACCTTGTTCCACTTGGACAGCGCCTGGTTCATGCTCGCGTCGTCGGAGAGCTTCAGCGCCGGATCCTCCTCATCGATGACGTTGGCGTTGATCTTGACGTCCACGGAATGCTTGTTTCCCCACTGATTCATTTCGTATCTCTCGCGAGCGCGGTTGTGGTCCATGGTTTTCCTGTGCGCGTGCCGCTCGAACACGCTCTTGCCCCGCATGGATTGGCTCGGGCTCGAACCCACGTCGCTACCGTCCGACCCGGTGCCGCTGATCTGGCGCCTGAGCGAACGTTCCCTGTGTATGGTCCTCACCGGCGCGTCTTCATCGATGCTGTCGAACACGCCGTGCTCCTCCCCACTCGTCCTCTCAGGGCTCCCCGACATGGCAAGCAATTCAACAAATCGAAGCCGATTGATGCGGCAGGGCGTGTGGGCCGGTGCTTCGTTCGGCGGTCTCTGGACGTTCGCGCGCTCTCAATCACCTTCGATACACTCGAAGTGAGTACGGAGCGGATCAAATCGTCCCACTGCTTCGGCACCGATGCGCGCCCGCCTCTGATGTCGGTCGGGGATAGGGCAATTATCAACGTACTTTTCGCGGGCGAGCCTGACTGCCAGATCCGGAAAACTTTGTCGTCCCGTCCGAACTCACTCACGCCGTCGGTCCAGACACACCTGGCGCCCTCCATGCTCGCCGCCGCCAGCGTCCGGAGGGCCACCGGCGCGACGGCGAGGCTTTGGAGGTCCCTCGCCACCTCGACGCATCGTCTCGGGGCCGATACGGGCGTCGAGCCCGCTAGGCTCAGGACCTTGGACGAGTTTCTGGATTTTCGGCGAGCGCATCCCGATGATTGCGCAATAATCGAACACGCGATCGACGAGTGGCCCTTGATGGGACCGGACTGGGGACCCGAGCGGCTCAGGGACGATCACGGTGACGTCGAGGTACCGCTGGAGGTATCCACCGGCGGCGCGGATTACAGAGACGCGTACAGGGAGGAGGACACAGGGAGGACAGAGCGGAAGTTTCAGGCGGATCACTTTGTGCGATTGGGCGACTTCGTCGACGCGTTCGTGCTCGGCGGCAGAAAACTCCCGCCCGGCAGCAGCGCGTACCTCGCGCAGCACGACCTGCTCGCGAGGATACCGACGCTCGCGAATGCATGCTCACCCACGCCCCAACACGTCGGCGACGGCGACGATGCACAACGCGAACGATCCATGAGAAGGTGTTGGTTCGGGCCGGGAGGGACTAAAACGCCGCTGCACCGGGACCCGTACCACAACATCCTGGCCCAGGCGTGGGGGCACAAGCGCGTGGTGTGCTACGGACCTAGGGACACAGATAAGATGTATCCGTTCACGAACAACGGCTTCCTCAGGAACACCAGCGCGATCGAGGACGTCGACGACGTGGACGCGAACCGGTTCCCGTTGTTTGGCAATGCGAAAAGAACCGCGGCGGCGCTGGCACCCGGCGAGTGTCTGTTCATGCCGGCGGGTACGTGGCATGAGGTACGGGCCACGTCGGTGTCGTTGTCGGTATCGTACTGGTGGGGACGAAAGGGCACCGGGCCGGCGGTTGCGTAGTAATAGAAGTAATTCGTAGTACATAATGATAGAACCGACTAGCTGGAAAATAACACGTGATCGATCACGGCTGCGGACGCGTTTGCACCACCCACAGCTGACCGTCCGGCGTGAGGCACCCCTCGATATCCTGCGCGAGTAGCTGCCCGCCGTCCACGCTGCCGAGCGTGGACTCGACGAACCCGCCCGCGTGGACCAGCCTCGCCGCCAGCTGACCCCGGGCGCCGTCGTCTGTCGAGAGCCAGTGCCCAGCGCTGTTCACGCTCACGCTCTGAAGGGTCCCGTCGCCATCCGTGTCGGGCACGAGCGCGGTACCGAATGACGAGTACGTGTGCACCTGCGACTCGCCCGGGTTGGACCGGTTCATGGACAAACGCCACGGCGTGCCACGCACCGCGCCCGACGCCAACGTTTCGCCGTGGCCCAACGCCAGCTCGGCGTACGCGGTGTTCGGATCGTTCGTCATCGGGTGTTTGGTCATGAGGATGAAGGAGACGTCGGGGATGAGCATCTGCTGCACGAGCACAGCCATGTGCGCGCCGCGCTGCCCGACACCCGCGGCGGCGCGTGAGGCGACTGCCCGGGGCGTGTACAGCGACGCCCACACCTCGGCCACCGCGGAACCCAGCACTTGGGTGTTGTCGGGAGCCACGTTGGATATGGAGTCGTAGAGACCCGCCGCGGAGAGACCGGCGAGATCCTCCGCGTTGCCCGTGGACCGGACCATCACCTTGGTCCCGGGGTCGTTCCTGAAGGGATCCGCGAGCGCGCCGAGTTGCTCGTGCGAAGGTCGCAACTGCCGTACCAGGTCCTGGAGTTCCTGGCACACCCCGGCGACTTCCTCGGGCCGCGACTGCACCGACTCGAGCGCGTCGACCAAAAAGTTGAGGCGCTCGGCGTGACCCAGCGCGTTCGCCGCCTGCTCCATGGAACCGAAGGGGAGCACCGCGCCGGTGGGCGCCGCGAACCCGGAGTTGGGATCGGTGGCCAGCGCTGAGAGGACGGAGCACGCCATCGCCTTGGAACCGGCGACGGCGACACCCGCGTGCCACGGCATCTGACCGAGTTCGTGAAGCGGCGTGACCCACCCGGCGCGGCTGGTGTCCGCGACGAGCGCCGCAGCCGCCCTCTGCGGCGGCGGCGCAGCTCCACCCATGGAACCTCCTCCTCCGCCGCCCTGGAACCCACCCTCGGCGGCGTCCAACGAGATGTTGGAGGGCTGCGCCACGAATCTCACCCCCGGCGCGTTCGTCAGCGACTGCGCGTGTTGCACCAGCTTTGGATCCTCGATGGCCACGAGGGGCACGCCCGCCTGGCGCGCTCGGAGCGCGAGGTGCGAGAGGTGGGGCAGCGCGTGGCAGAGTAAGATACCCGCCACGCCCGGTCCGCACGTGGACACCTCCTCGTCGCCGTCCGCGGACTGCACGAGGAGCACGGCGGGGGCGTCGGCGGTGAGGGATCGGATGGCGGGATCCGCGGGGTCGAGCCGGGGCACCGACACGAGCCTCGCGCCGACAACCTCGCCGGCGACGAGGCAATCCCAGCCAGCCTCGCCGGTGGCGGTCCTCGCCGCGCGCAGTAAGTGCGACGCGAGCTTCGCGGACTGGAACACCACGGACGCGCGAATCTGACCCTCCGTGAAAACCTCCACGGTGTGCCCGTCCAGACCCAGCGACCGGCCAAGCGCCGCCGCTCGACCGTCGAAGAGGTCGGAGAGGAGACCGCAGTAATCCTCGGCGGAGCGTCGCGCGCGTTCAGCCACCGCGCGCACGCGCAGTGCACCCTGCTCACCGCCCGGCAGGTTATTCGCGAGCTCGCCAGCCTCGTGCGCGATGTGGCCAAACTCCTCGCCCGCGCCGCCGCCGCTCGACAGCGCCGTCGCGTCTGAAGCCGCCGCGAGCATCCGGAGCGCGCTGGCAATCTCGGCACCCGACAACTCGTTCCGCGGGGGATCCGACTCGGCGCCCAGCGCGTTGATCCCGCGGGACAGTAACACGAAGGCGTAGTCCTCCAGGCCAATCTCCGCGAGGCGCCACTGCTGGCGCTGGTCCGGTGGTTCGTTCGCGATCGGGCCGTGGTTGATCTCGTGGTCCACGGTTCTGCGAAGGTCGCACAAAGCGTGGAGGCACTCCTCGATCGCCGCGAGGAGCGTGGGATCCGACTGGTTACCACCCGGGATGGCATCCACGGTAGCCTTGGCGCGGACGAACCTGTTCACACCCTCGGTGACGGCGCCCGGGGGGTTACCTTCCCTGCACTGCTTCTCGAGTCTGTCGGTGACGCTGCTCGCGTTGAAAAAGTCCTTGAGCTCGCGGTGGAAGATGCGAAACTCCTCGATGAACTCCTCCGGGTAGTCCGTGCCCGGCGCCGTGAGCTTGGCGAGCATCTTCTCCGTGGCGACCAAGTCCTCGGGACCCGCGCACCTGTGCAGCTTGTTCTGGATCGTGTGCTTGATCTCGGCGCGAACGTCGCGGCACTTCCCGTGTTTGTCCCCTTTGCCGTGCGCGATGTCGCGGATGCGCGTGAGGGGTACGGATTGGGTAAACTCTGCGGTGAACGCGGGGAGGCGCGGGTGAAGGCGGCGGGTGAGCGCTTTGACTTCGTGTGACCCGTTGTTGCGCTCGACAGCCTCGATGGACTCGTACATCTTCTGGGACGCGTTCGCGTGGTGGTTGGGTCGGTAATGCGAGCCGTCCTCGACGCACGCGATGGCGCCTACGCCGACCCAGAAGAGGTAGATGGACGAGTACGCGAGCGCGTCCATGTCCGCGTGGTTGGAGTCCATGCAGAGGACACCCTCGAGTGCCTGGAGCTTTTGTCTCCACGAACGGGAGTCCCTGTCGTTCTCCACGATGCGTCGCGCGGCGTCGGGGAGGCCGTCGGTGTTCCACTGGTTCTTGCGCTCGTGGTTACTACCCTTGTGCTGGTTCAGGCTGACGTCCTGCCCGGCCCAGTTGCTGAGCAAGGCCATGTGGTCGCCGGTCTCCTGTACGGGCGGGGGTGGCGGCGGAGCAGGTTCCTGGCGGTGGTGGTGCTCCTGGTGGTGGTGGTGGTGCTCCTGATGGTGATGCTGCTCCTGGTGGTGGTGCTGCTCCTGGTGGTGTTGCTGCGGCGCCTGCTGCTGGATCGGGGGCGGGGCGCCGCCGCCCGCGCCAGCCACCGCCTGGAGCGCGGGTGACACGTCGATGAACACGTCGCCGCCGTCCCTGTCCCGTAGCCATTCCTTGCAGTCCTCGGTGCGGATCAGCATCGTCATGCAGGACGTGCCGGTGTCGTGCGGCGCAAACTCGAGGGTGAGCTCACCGTCTTGAAGCGCCGATTCGCACGACTGCGCATCCGGCGCTCGAGAGTTGGCCGGGACGCTCACGAGGTTATCCTGCGGCGAGTTCCACGACCCGCCGCGTCGGTCGGTGACGCCCCAGTGCAGCAGCAGCGGCTGGCCCGTCGCGACGCCGCCAGCCTGGCACCTGATGGCGACTGACGGCGGCCAGGTGGCCATCAACTTGACGTCGCAGGTGCCGCTGCTCGACCCGTCCTCGGTGGAGAGGTTGATGGTGTACGTGGCCACGACTGAGCCATCCGCGCCGTTGGAACCGCCCCCGGCCATCGTGGGCGTGTGGTGCACGGGCTCCGGTTCGTGGTACACGGGCTCGGGCTCGAACTGGGTCGCGCTGCCGTAGGACGCGGTGGTATCCGCGGTGGGCCAGGAGCCGACGGCGGCGGAGTTCATCGAGCCGTGCGGCGGCTCGTTGGAATGCCCGTTGGAGTGACCGTTGGACGGCGGAGTGAAGGCGGGCGCCTGGAACCCGCCGGCGGTGACACCACCACCTGCACTGACGCCACTCGCGGACATGGTGGCCAGCTGGGGCTGTGGCGGCGCGAAGTTCCTGAAAGGGTTCCCCGGGTCGTTGGTGTACCTCTCGAACACGGACATGCCGGCAAAGACGTTGCCGTCGTCCGCCATCATCCGCTCGAACGCGCTGCCGTTGACGTCGGCGTTCCCTCTGGGCGCGTTGGCGGCGGCGATGGACGCGGCGTGCGCGGCGGCGTCGGCGAGCTGTGCATCGCGTTCGCGCTGCATGTTGGCGACTCGCGCCGCCTCCGCCGCCTCCGCCTCGGCCATGGCTCTGATCTTGTCCGTCTGGGACCTCGCGGCGTTCTCTGCGGCAGCCTGCGCGCGTGCGGCGGTGGCCATGGAGAGGCGCTCGTCGAGGAAGAAGGCGTTCGCGCTGTGGTCGTAGTAGCACTGCTTGCCGGCGTCGAAGATGACGAAGGCGAGGCCGTGGCCCGGTCGGCGGGGCAGCGGGATCTCGATGGTGTCGCTGTACGCGCCGAACGGGGAGCGCACCGCGGAGCCGACCGCCCACGACTGGACGCAGTAGGACCCGGGGGGCATGACAGCCTCGGGGGGGCACTCCCACGGGGTGTTGCTCAGAGTGCCGGGCTGCGCCTGGCTCTCCTCGCCGAGCCCCCAGTGCAGTTGCAGATCGCCGGGCATGTGCGCCGTGATGACGGCGACGAGGTCGTCAACGTTCGCAGCCGCAGCCTGGACGCCCACGGAGATGTACGCGCCGGGCGCGACGTGCTCGAGCTCGACCTTGAACGCCTCCTCGGTGAACTTGAGGTCGGGGGAGATCTCGGGGTTGCCGTAGGTGCTCTCGAACGCGCGCGGCGCCGCGGACCGCGCCGATCGTCGCGGCTTCAAAAGTGTCAACCTGGCGTCACCATTGGGTTTTCCTCGCGAGGCGTCGAGCCTCGGGCCGGCCGCGGCGGGCGCCGGCCGCGCGCGGATCCCACCGCGGGGCACGGACGCCGCGCCGTTGGCGGTGCCTTGGAGCGCTGCCGAGGCCATCGCGACGGTTCAGGGCACCTGTCGTGCGGCTCGGTCTGCTGGTGGTGGTGGAGAGACGGTTGAAACCCTTAACAATCGGTTCAAACGTCGCTGAGTCAAATATCGCTTTTTGGTTGATCGATTTGGTATTTCCTAATTTTGTTTACTCCAATATCTCATACGGGTGTGAATTTAGTTAACCGCGAATTACGTCCGTCAGCAGTAAAACACGGGCGACGCGTCCACCAATCAGAACGGCCTCGATCGAGCCCAAAAAAGTGCGCAGTCATCACGGAACAGAGCTATCCGGATCGCCCGCCCATCGGATCGGGGGGATTGCAGCGCCAGCCCGGGCATTACGACACACGCGTTCGAACGCCGAGCCCGCATTTCGCGACTCGTCACCGTTCGTGCACCCCAAGGAAGGCGCGAGAACAGCGTACCCTTCACCCCTCCCCAGACCCCGATCGTCCGGCCATCATCATGCTCGCCGCTCCCCTCTCTGCTGCCACGTCGGCTTCCTCCGTCGCGACGCGGTCTGGCAATGACGCCCGCGCCGCCCGCGCGGTCGCCGCCCCCGCGCGCCGCAAGGTGATCGTCTCCGCCTCCGCCAAGGACACCGAGACCATCGCCGATCGCGTCGCGCTCGGCAGGTCCAAGCTCGCGGCCGCCCTGGTGGCGCTGCCACTGGTGATCGGCGCCCCCGGGTTGGCCAACGCGGACGACGACTTCGTCGCACCCGCCGCCGAGGAAACCGCGGCGCCCACCGAGGAGGCCGCCGCGCCCACCGAAGAGGCCGCCGCGCCCGTCGAGGACGAGACCCCTTACGTCGCGCCCGCGCCCCAGGGCTCCGACGACGCCATGTCCGCGTACGAGGCGGCCACCCGCTCGGGGGGCAACTCATCCACCGCCAAGCGCGTCGTCGAGCAATCCAAGCCCAAGAAGAGCGGAGGTGGCGGCGGCGGGATCCTCGGCGGCGTCGGCGTGCTCGCGCTCGGCGCCGCGGGGTTCGCCGCGTTCAAGGCTGGCGCCGGATCCAGCGACGAGGACGGCGATGACGAGGGCGGCTACCAGGAGCCGACGCCCGAGGCGGCGCCCGCGGGTAACCCCTTCGCGTCATTCACCGAGAAGAAAACCGCCGCCGTCGTCGAGGAGGAAGAGGAGGAGTACTACGAGGAGGAGGTCGAGGAGAAGCCCAAGGTTGACTTCGCCGCCGCAGCAGCCGCGGCCGCCGCCGCGGCAGCCGCTAAGCGCGAGGAGCTCGCCGCTTTGGCCGCCGAACGGAAGGAACTCGCGGAAGCCGCCAAAGCGGAGAAGGCTGCGACAGTCGCCGCGACTAAGATCATGCGCCGCGAGCCCCGCGAGGATACCCCCGCCCCCGTGCAGGCGTCCACCGTGCGCATGCCCGCGCGCCTGTCCGCGGAGGAAGGCTCACTCCTCCCCCGCGGCTTCCCCACCGTCGACGACCTCGCCGAGTGCGAAGACGCCGAGGAGAAGGAGGAGCTCTGCGACAAGGCGGATCTCCTCGTCGAGCGCCTGGAGGCCAAGGCGGATTCCGCGGAGGCTTTCGTCGACGGACCCATCTGCGCGTTCTTCGGGTTCCTCAAGCCCAACGCCATCCGCAACGCCGAGAAGGCGAGAGCCACCGCGGAGGAGGCGGCGGCGGCTGCCGCCGCGCTCCGCCGCGCGGCGGCGGGCGGCCCCGGCGGCGGCGTCATCGCCGGCGCCATCGCCGCGATTGTCGCCGCGGGTGCCGCCGCCATCGTCCTCGGCGGCGGCGGCGGTGACGGCGAGCCCGTCGTCAAGCAGTCGGCTCCCCGCGCCGCCAGGACCCCCACCGAGCGCGTGGTGAAGCAGCCGAAGGACTCCAGCGCACGTGAAGCAGCGTACGAGGGTGCTTTAAGGTGAGAGTAAGGGTTTCGAGCCACTAATACCGGCTCCTTTGAATGCATTTCATCGCTTTGATACTTTGATACTATGATCTCTACCGGATACCGGCGGATGCGACTATCGTGTCCGCGAGCCCGTCCCGCATCAGAAATTCCCGCCTGTCCACCGCCCCGCTCCCGTCCGGGTCGAACACGCACCACACCGCGTCGACGATCGCCCGAATGTTCCGCAGCGACGGCATGTCCTGACCCAGCCCGAAGGTTTTTATCAACGCGCGAACAACCTCCTCCTTTTCGAGCTCGCCGCTGTCGTCCTCGTCCCAGTACTCGAACCACTCGTTGGGCGCCCTCGCTATGGACGGAGGAGGCGGCCGTTCGCGCTCCGTGCGTCTGGGGAAGTGTTTCGTGACGTACTCGATGAGCCCGCCGCGGCTGACGAGCTCGTTCTTCTCCACGTAGCCGTCGCCGTTGATGTCCCACTTGCGCCACATCTTCGGGAGCTGCCGCTCGATGGCGTGCCAGTCGCATCGTATCTGCGCCCTCAGGGCTTCGAGAACCTCCGAGGGCGAGAGCCGCCCGTCGCCGTCCACGTCCACCGCGGCGAACCAGCCGTCGGGATCCGTTTCGGGCGACGGAACCGGGAGCACGCCGTTGAACGGCGCGCGACAGATCGGGCATTGGCTGTGATGCACGCGGAGTTCGTTGGCGCACGCGAGGTGGAAGAAGTGAGCGCACGACCGCGTTCGTTCCTTCCGCATTCCTCGTCCGTGCTCCTGGGTCAGCACGGCGGTGCGCTGCGAACACAGCGGGTCGAAGCACACCGCGCACTCGCCGTACGTCTCGGCGACGTGCGAGTCCCGCGCCGACCTCGAAGTCGACGCTCCCGAACCGGACTCTCTCAAATGCTGACTCTGGGCCACCCCGGACGTGCGCGGGGTGGACACGAACGCGGTGCTGTCCGCCCTTCTCACCACCGGCGGCATGGTCCCGGAGTTGGAGCTCGTGCCGAACCCGACGTTGAAGCCGAACCCCATGCGCTCCGATGAACGATCCTCCGGCCTGGGCTCGGGGTCTGCCGCCCCGGCCTGGAATCGTCGCCTCGTCATCGCGCAAGATGGTGTGGCCGAAAGCGGTGCGCTGTTCACGCGAATGGGGTGGCGGGGCGAAACGAAAGGGCAGCGGTTTCGCTATTTCGTAGTCTATGTGTTCCGTGGTTAGATTCCACGCAATTAGTATCCCTCACGTATGGCAATGCACTCAGAATAACGCATTTTGGCAAATACCGAAACAGGGGATGGATATCGAGTTGAGTTGCTCGGCAATCACTTTTCGCAACGCGTTATCCACGTTCGCGATGCTGTGCACCCGACTCGCGCCGAGTTCCGCGTCGACCTCCCGACCCGCCGCACGCAGGTCGCGATGCCGTCGCCCGTCCAGAGACCTGGTCGTCAGAGCCGGGGACAAGAGCGTCAAGGGAGATGAGGTCTACGTCGGCCAGGGCAAGTGGAACAAAGGAGACGCGGCGAAGATGCCAGGCCGAGACGGCGTGCTCACCGGGGGATGGGCGGGAGGCGAGGTCGGGATGTGGCAATTCCGCGAAGAGGAGTCGAGGCAAGGCGGTAAGTTCGGTCCATGGGGCGACGCGGAATCCGTCGAATCCGGGGACAAGGTGGACGGATCCCGCGTCGAATCCATCACCGAGGTTGACGCCACGTCGTCGTCCACCACAACCGGGGGCAATGAGGCGACCAAGTACAGGCTCGTCAAGGTCCTCGCCGCGCTCGACCGCGGCGTCGCGGCGAGCGACGACGACCGCGCGTTCGTCGGCGACCTCATCGACGACCTCGAGCGCGCCGCCGATGTCCCGCGGGATGCCTCGCTCGAAAAGGCGTTGGACGGCGAGTGGAGACTCGCGTACTCGTCCACGTTCGCGGGTGAACAGCCCGGATCGCAGGGGTTCACGGGCGCACCGGGCCAGGGCGCACCGGGTGTATCGCTCGGTGCGGTGTACCAGCGCCTGAACGCAGAGTTGAAGACGTGCGACAACGTCGTGTGCCTCAGGTCGCCGCTGCCGGGTATCGCCGGGACGGCTTCGCTGGGACACGAGTACGTCGTGGATGGGGTCGGGATGAAAATATCATTCACGGGCGTCACCGTGGAGTCCAGCCCGTTCGGGTCGATGCCGTTCAAGCTGCCCTCGCCGCTCGATGCGCTGCCGAAGGAGGCGAGGGATGCGCTGGTGGGCGCGGGCGCTCAGTCGGGAAGTTTCGAGACGACGTTCGTGGACGCAGACGTGCGGGTGTCGAGGGGCGACAGGGGCGAATTGCGCGTGTTCGTGCGATGAGCATGATGAGTAGGCGTTTGCCGTCGTTGTTCTAGCTATGTGATTCTATACCCTACTTACGTCCCCGTGCGCTCGGTGGATTGCTGCGTGCCGAATCCGAGGTTCCAGTACCCCGCGGGCGCGGGCGGCGGCGCCCACCGAGCGCGGTGCCTGGACCAGTCGTCGAAAGTCGCGCCGTTGGGACGGTGCTGGCATGCGCCTTCGTCCTTGGGCCTCGTCAGACCCGCGGCGGCGTAGAACTTGTCGCATTCCTCGCATGTAAACGCGGGAAGCTTCTCGCGCTCCGACTTTTTGCGCACCACCTCCACGAACTTGACAATCTTCTCCGACGCGTCAACCGCGGGCGGCTTCTTCACCGGGGGCGCTCCCCACGGGCGATTGTTTTCGTCGCCGCCGATGTTAACGGCTCCGTTCGCGGGCCTTCGGTCGGCACCCTGGGCGGTGACCCCGAGCTTGAATATCTTCCTATCCTCCGCCGCGTACGCGTCACCGCCCCGTACGTCACCGCCCCGCACCTGCGTCGCGCCCCACAGCTGTGAATCCCCGCTGTTGGCGCGTCGGAGCGAAGCCTCCTTCGCGAGCGCGGCTACCACCGGTCCGCCCGGCCCGCCCTTGCGACGCCATCGCACGCCCGGGTCCGGCATCGATCCGGGTCCGGCGTTCGCGGGCATACACACGGGTGCGAACGTCGGGTCCACGTCCGACGGTGACGGGTCCGCGTCCGTGGTTTCGGGCGCGGGCGACGGCGCCGCCGGCGCGAGTCGTCTCGTTTCCTCCGGCCGAACCCGCTTGGCTCCGTGGGGCCGCTCCTCCGACGCGGGCAGCTGCGGCGGGGTTGCCTCGACGAACCCGGCCGCACCCGCGCGTGCCTTGAGACGCGCGTGCGCCTGCTCCGAGTGTTCGAGCTTCTTGCGATACTTCCTGGTGCTCTCCTTCCACAGCTCCAGCTCGGCGCGGAGTGGCTCCTGCCCAGCCTGCACCGAATCTCGCAGATCCTC
>Ga0315315_10004619_pt1 | contig 12687 bp, 13 predicted proteins | sample M140m3416metaG_FD_203699 | JGI IMG/M metagenome (GOLD analysis project Ga0315315, IMG submission 203699) | Ammonia-oxidizing marine archaeal communities from Monterey Bay, California, United States - M1 40m 3416 | ecosystem: Environmental > Aquatic > Marine > Intertidal zone | place: USA...
ATAAATTACGTCCATCGCCGGAGGACTACCCGGCGCGTCCAACGCAGCACGAACATGGGCCACCAATTCGTCGCCGCCTACGAGCGCTGGGCCTACAGGATCGACGCGCATCCTCCCGTTTCGGAGATAGGTCCCCGAATAGAAAGACCGGATTGCCGCAAGCCCCGTCCAGGCCGGCGTGCCCACGGGATCTTCGACCACGGCAGATGATGAAAATAACTCGAGGACGCCCTCCAAATCGTTGCATGCATGGCGCTTGAGATAGGCTGCGAACGCTGCCTCAGACGCGTCTGTCAGATCTTTGCTGTCCACACCCAAACTCCCTGCGGATTGACTTCCAGAATACCCATCGATCGGTCTAGAATAGAAGACCGGAGCCCCTTGGCGGGATCCTGTTTCGCTTTTAAGTCAATCCCATTAGGAGATCATCGAATCATGGACGCCAGGACCTTCGGACGCGACATCGCTCATATCAATCTCTCCGCGGGAACCGTCGAGAATCGGCCCGCCCCGGCTGAGTGGGTCGAGAAGTATATCGGCGCACGCGGGCTCGGAGTACGTTACGTCCTCGAGAACGGCCCCAACGTCGAGCCGCTCTCCCCGGAAAATATCCTCTGCTTCATGAACGGCCCGCTCTCCGGAAGCGAGATGAGCATGAGTGGCCGATGGGCCGCGGTCACCAAGAGTCCGCTCACGAATACGGTGACGGATAGCCATCAGGGTGGCTGGAGCGCGGCACGGGTCCGATGGGCTGGATTCGATGGCCTTATTTTTGAAGGTCGCGCCGATAAACCCGTCTATGTGTTCATCGAAGACGGCGAAATTTCGATTCGTGACGCCAGTGACACCTGGGGCATGGGCATCCATGAAACTGTTGCCTTCTATCAGGAACGCTACGGGAAAAAGAATCTCTCCATCAACGCCATAGGTCAGGCCGGCGAAAATCTCTCCCGCTTCGCCGCTTGGGTCAACGAAGATGATCGAGCCTTTGGTCGCGGCGGCACCGGTGCCGTCGGCGGTAGCAAAAACCTCAAGGCGATCATCGTTCGCGCAGCTAACAAGAAGAGCGATGTCCCGGATAAGGATGCCTGGCAGGCCGCTCGAAAATTGGCACTCAACACAATCCGCGACGAGAACAATATCACGAGCCCCAAAAAAGGCGGGCTTTCGGTCTACGGCACGAATGTGCTCATGAACGTCACTAATAGTATCGGCGCATTAGGCGTCCGAAATAGCCAGCTCACTTCCTTCGGCGAGCGCGCAGAGTCCCTCTCCGGCGAATTCGTCGAGGAAAACATCCTTGTAGGGAACCCTACGTGTCACGCCTGCCCCGTCGCCTGCAAGAAGGAAGTCGAGATCAAAGACGGCCCGTGGAAAGGCCTGAAGATGGAAAGTGTCGAATACGAGCCGGCCTGGGCGCTGGGATCGAATTGCGACGTCGATGATATTCGCTCGGTCGCGAAGCTGATCGATCAATGTAACGACTATGGCCTCGACCCGATCGAACTCGGCAATGTCTATTCCGTCTTCATGGAGTGCACCGAAAAAGGCCTAACGAACGGGGAATCTCTCGATTGGGGCGACGATGCGGCCATGGTGGCGCTGACTGAAAAGCTCGCGCTCCGAGAAGGCATCGGGGACAAGCTCGCAGACGGGGCCGTCATCACGGCTCAGAAGTTCGGGCGTCCCGAAGCGGCGATGGCCTGCAAGGGCCAAGCGGTCGCGGCCTATGACCCCCGGGGGCTCAAGGGTATGGGACTGGGTTATGCGACGAGTAATCGTGGCGCCTGCCATCTGCGCGCGTATGTGGCAGCAGCGGAACTCGGAGTGGTTGGCATCGAAGCGGACCCCCTTGAATGGAGAGGCAAAGGCGAACTAGTCATGATTTTCCAGGACCTCGCAGCCTTCTCTGACAGCCTAGACCTCTGCAAGTTCAGCGCATTCGCGCAGGGCGCGGACGAGTATGCCGCTCAGTGGAGCGGCGCCATGGGGATTGAGTGCACCGCCGAAGACGTCATGCAGGCGGGGGAGCGCGTCTACAATCTCGAGCGCTACTACAACAACTTGGCTGGCTTCGGCGAAGGCAGCGACACCTTGCCAAAGCGCTTCACCGAGGAAGCTTCAACGCTCTCCGGCTCCAAAGGCCATGTTTCTGAACTCGACCAGATGCTCGTCGAATACTACGACGTCCGCGGCTGGAAGAACGGCGTCGTTCCCCAGGCGAAACTCGATGAGCTTCAAATTCCCTAAGCTCGTCGCGATGGCCTAACCACCCGCGACAGCGGGGAAGAACTCGATCGTGCGGGATGCGTCGACTTTGGTCGCCATTCCATCCCGAAGAAACTTCGAACTACGCCCATCCACGAAAAGATGGATGTAGCGGTCGAGCTTTCCATCCTCGTCGAGGACCTCTTCTCGTAGATCTGGATATGCTGAGACCACAGCTTCAAGAATCTGCTCAAGCGTACACATTTCGGGTAAATCGATCTCGACATGTTTCTGTCCGACGATTTTTCGGAGCGTCGCATAAAAACTGATCCGCATCGAAGAAGTGTAGAGTCTAATTCTAGAGCAAGCGAACCCCAGCACACAGGAGCTCCTATGAAGGTCGGTATGAATCTTTTCCTCTGGACCGATGACCCGGCCGACGAGGCCCACCTACCGCTCTACGCCCGTTTGAAGGACATGGGCTTCGATGGCATCGAGTTGCCTATCTTCAATCCGGATCCAGAGCAATTCGCGCAGCTAGGGGCACAACTAGACGACCTTGGACTCGAGCGAACCGCGATCACCATCTGTAATCCCGAGAACGATCCAATTTCCCCAGACCCCTCCATCCGGAAAGCTGCGAGCGAGCGACTCGAGCGCGTCGTGGACAGCTGCGAAGCCGTCGGATCCTCTCTCCTTGGCGGACCACTCTACGCCGCAATCGGGCAATTCAGTGGCGCCGGCGCAACCGGAGCTGAATGGGAGCACAGCCTTTCGGTGATACGTGGCGTCGCCGATTACGCTGCCCGCGCGAACATTAAGCTGAGTTTCGAATTCCTAAACCGATTCGAGATCTATCTGCTCAATTCAACCGAAGACACCGCCAGGTACGTAAAGGAGTTAGATCGGCCTAACGTCGGAATTCACTATGACACGTTCCACGCCCACATCGAAGAAAAAGATTCACCCCACGCAATCCGCACCCATGCGGACGCGATCACACACGTACATATTTCAGAGAATGATCGAAGTACCCCCGGACGCGGTCAGGTTGCCTGGGACAGCACCTTCGACGCCCTCGTCCAGAGCGGCTACGACGGATGGCTAACCATCGAAGCTTTTGGTGGCACCCTACCCTCTCTCGCTGCTGCGACCAAGATTTGGCGTAAGATGTTCGAAGACGAAGAGACGCTTGCGCGCGAGGGCCACGACTTTATTCGCCGCGAATGGGCGAAACGCGTCTGATCGCGGGACTTAAACGACCCCGGCTACCCAGGCCCCCATGCGCCCCCGCGCCCTCGAGAGCCTGCACGACAGGATCCGCGAACAAACACAGGGATGCGTCGGTCGCGGGAAATTCGAGGCGATGGAATTCCCGGCCAGCCCATCATTTCAAACAACAACACGCTTTACGGATTCGATGCACTTCCCGCAGAGCTTCATCCCAGTTAGCCGCTCGGCGGAACGACTACTCGTAGGTGCACAGATAGGCGGTCGCCGTCGCGACTCGAAGCTGAAAGCTCTGATTGGCTTCCACTTCAAAGCTGGCCCCTGCGCCGTACGCTCGGAACTCGGATTCGCCCGGCAAGCAAACTACAAGCTCGCCTGCGACGACCGTCACCACTTCCTTCTGACTCGTTCCGAATTCGTATTCCCCCGGTGCCATAACACCGACCGAGGAAGCGAGAGACGCACCTTGGAAGCCGATCGACTTGACGTTGCCGTCGAAATATTCGTTGACCTTAAGCATTTCGTTTTTCCTTAATCGGTGAGGTAGAGGGGAGCGGTCAGTCAGAATGAGCAATCGGGTAGATCTCAAAAGAGAGGCGGGCGGCGATCAGTTAGGCGCGATCGGGAATCGACCCTCTGCACGCACGATCGGGAGATCGAGGGAGGTTCGAATTCCCGGTTCCGCCATGCAAACCGGGCGCAGCGCATTTACGCAATTCATCGCGGTCCACACAAGCCCCGGCTCCGACGTATCCGAGCCAATCGGGGATAAAGTGCAGCGTACCGACGGGTCACCTTCGACCTCGACGGTGTATTCGAGCGGCGCATCGTAGGGCCAGTCCTGATCGATATCACGAGTCATCTTCCAGTAGGTCTGAAATTCGATGACGCGGCGATCGCCGACCTTTCCGATGTATTCGAAATGCTGTCCAGCTACGTGATCTTTCTTGATCGTACCCGCGTGGATCTCGACATCACGCGTCGCGAGTGCGAATTCGTGATGATGCTCGTAGCCGTCGAGTTCGAAACCGAGACCCGCCGCGATCATATCCATCGATTCGTTGAATATCGTGCTCATTACTTCCATGAGCGCCGGCGGCGACGCGGACGCGTCTTCAGCAGACATCCCAAATCCGAGCTGGTCCATCACCATCTCAGGGCTCTCGCTGCCCTGCGAAAGATCGCAGACTTCGATCACGGTCACCTTGTCGATTCGCCGACACAGGGCGCTCACCACGAGCGGCAATCGATCTCCGGCAAAACCCGGATGGATTCCACTTCCGTGGAACGAGCTACCGCCTTTTTTGCAGGCCGCATCAATCCGCCCTACGAGCGAGGGATCCTTCACGAAAGAGAATCCCGTCGGCGTCACTACATTTTTTCCCGACTCAAGAATCCGGCACATCTCATCAACGTCGGAAAGCAGCGGCGCATAGAGCACGCAATCCGCGTCGCACTCAAGGATTTCATTTACGTCCGTCGTCGCAGCCACGCCTAGCTTCTCGATTCCCGCGAGCGTCCCTGCATCGATCCCATGCTTCGTGGCACTATGAACCCAAACGCCTGCCAGCTCGAGGGCGGGATCCTCGGCGATCGCACCAATCGCATAACGACCGATGCTGCCCGTTGCCCACTGCACAATTCGGAGCGGACGAGATGAACCCGTAGCGTTTGCACTCGATGTCATGTCTAAGTCAACCTCTCTTTTTCTCGGGCCCTAAATACCGCTAGCAGCACTCACGAGCCAGCAAGCCTAGACTCTCACGTCATCCCTCGCATCGATGGATCAATCGAAAACGCCGGAGCCCCTATGACCCTCCCGTATCGCTTCTGCGCCGCAAAGCGCCCACCCGAGATACCAGGGAGGCGACGTCCGAGCGTCCGCCGCTTCGTGGTCTTTTTCTTGACGAGCGCGTTCGCTTTCTCGCTTGGATGCCTCGAGCAAAATACCGAAGCCACCACAGCCACATCTACATCCGTTCGGCAGCCGTACACCGTTCCGCTTCGTTCGGATGCAGAGCTCGCCAACGAGCTCCAGAACCTCTGCACCAGGGCAGAAGCAAGCGAACGTGGTCTCGCCCTTGTGGAGTTTTCAGCCTCATGGTGCAGCGACTGCCGAAAGCTCCACGGCATGAAACAAGCGTCACCTCTGTCCGAAACACTCGACGCGCTGCCGCACCTCACAATCAATGTCGGCCGCTTCGACCAACATCGCTCTCTGCTTGACGCACTCCAAATCGAGAAAATTGCGCACTGGTCGATCTTCGCGCCTACGAGCTGCAAAGAACCGATTACGCGGTGGCCCCGCCTTTCACGTCGCACTCTCGAAGTCTCGAGCGGCGCGGCGCGCAATCTCTCACCCGCGGATCTAGCTGTCTGGCTGGCGTCGCCGCGAAAACCCTAGCTCTACCAAAGCTGATCTGCGTATTTATCCGTACCGACGACGGTCTTATGAAAGGGACCAACGAAGCAGACCCGACCGAGACCCGACGCATCGATCGCGTCCGCATAACGCGAAACGTCTGCCCACGCCGACTCGACATCCCCTTCGAGAAACGCAAGCTGCATAGTGCGCTCCGGGCCTCCGGTTCCAGTCCCCAGATCCATTGGTGCATTCGCCGTAATTTCGTCGCGCGGCTGCGCGCGCCATGTAGAGATATTGGCCATCGCACTTCCCTCCAGGACGTCGCACGTTTCCGTCCAAGCCGAGAAATCGTCTTCGCTCACACCGACCGCTCGATCTGTCGCAATCATCGCCAACCCCACATAGCCATGATCAAGTGCGAGCTGGATCGGGACCGGGTCGGCATCGCGATACGCGGTTGTTAGATAATCGAAGAGCACCGTGTGCACGTGGCGCCTCTCGGAGAACCCGCGGCCTTTTTCGTAGAGCCAATGAACCTGCTCCCCAGCCCATTCCCAATGCTCGCGATCCTTGCCCGCATGCACCCAATAGATTGCAACATAAGACCCCGCATCAACAGGATTCGCGACTTCCCCGCGACCATCGGAGCGCCGAAGCGACTTGAGCGCTCGCGTCGCGACAAAACGTCCCCCCGAAAAAAGCCATGGCCCAACCATACAGCCGGCATAGAAGTGATCGCGCTCGTACCAACGGTTGTACGCAACCTCGTGCCCGGGCTCGGGGTCGACCAAAGTCAGCAACATGCTTCCAATTTCGATCGGGACATCTTTCATCGCTCGTGCTCCCTATTCATTCGTCCCGGCCGACCTTAGCAAGCGAATTGCCCTTTCGAGACATGCGTATTTTTCGAACTTTTTGCGCCTCGCCCCGCACGTCTGCGGGGCTACCATAAGTGGCTCAGCTTCACCTCGACTCGGCGTTTGCCGTCCACCACTTATTTAACCCGTCCGCACCCTGGAGATTCCGACAAATGAAGGCAGCCGTACTTCGCGAATACAATGCCCCGCTTGAAATCGAAGAGATCCAAATCGATAAACCTGGGCCCTACGAAGTACTGACCCGGACCGCCGCCTCCGGCATCTGTCACAGCGACCTTCACGTCATCGAAGGCGGCATTCCTATGCCGACTCCCTGCGTGCTAGGCCACGAGCCCGCTGGAATCGTCGAAGCCGTTGGATCCGAAGTGACTGATTTCAAGCCCGGTGATCATGTTATCGGCTGTTTGAATGCATGGTGCGGGAAGTGCGACTACTGCCTAACGGGAAGACCGCATCTCTGCATGCCTCCCGAAATGCTGGCCCGCCTCGACGGAAGTTCTCGACTCACCAAAGGTGGCGACCCGATCATGCAGTTCGCCCTGTCTTCCTTCGCAGAAGTCATGCTTACGCATGAGCGATCGCTCGTGAAAATTCGCGAAGACATGCCCATGGATCGTGCAGCCCTGATCGGCTGCGGCGTGACAACCGGAATCGGCGCGGTGCTTCGGACGGCCAAAGTAGAGCCCGGTGCGGTCTGTGCCGTCATAGGCTGTGGCGGCGTTGGTCTGTCGGCGCTTCAGGGATGCCGAATCGCGGGTGCCAGTCGGATCATCGCGGTCGATACGATGGACTGGAAGCTCGAACTCGCCCGTGAGCTCGGTGCCACCGACGTCATTAATGCATCGAATGGAGATCCCGTCGCGCAAATCCAGGAGCTAACGGGCGGTGGAGTCGACTACGCGTTCGAATGCATTGGACTTAAGCCGACGATCCAGCAAGCGGTTGGAATGGCAGCCAAGGGGGGTGCCGCGGTCCTGGTTGGCGTCCTGGCGGTCACCGAGACTGTAGAGTTCAGCGCAGCCGACATCACGCTGCAAGAAAAGCGTATCCTTGGATCGTTCATGGGCTCGAACGCGTTCCGGCGCGACATGCCCCAATACGTCGACTACTACCTCGACGGTCGCTTGCGGCTCGACGAAATGATTTCCAAGCGCATTCCGCTCGAGGAAATCAATCCGGCCTTCGATGCGATGAAGGCTGGCGAGGTGGCTCGGTCGGTCATCGTCTTCGACTGATCGCCTGCCATCGCCAAAGCGCAATTTCGAAGACTCTCGTCCCTTACGGCTGCGTAGAGCAGCCGTAAGGGACGTCTTCGCGCAGCGATCGACCGCGCACCGCGCGGCGCTAGACTGCTTCGATGCTTACAATTTATCATTCGAAACAGTCGCGTTCCATGCGCGTGGTTTGGCTCTGCGAAGAGCTCCATCTCGATTACACGCTTTCGCATCTCGCGATGTTCACGCCCGAGATGAAGACGAAGGACTACCTACAAATTCACCCGCTCGGGAAAGTTCCGGCGATCGACGACGACGGTTTCATTCTATGGGAGACCCATGCGATCTTCGAATATCTCGTCGGCAAACACGGCGACTCTGAGCTCATCCCCCCGCGTGAGACGAAGCAGGGGGCACGAGCCTCCCAGTGGATGGCCTACGGCGAGAACCCGCTGACAATCATCATGGGCGAAGTCGCAGCGCACGGCGGACCTATGCCAGAAGAAATGCGGATCCCGGCCCTGGTGGATCGCGGAAAAGAAATCGCCCCGGCCCTGGTCAGCGTCGTAGAGCGCGCGCTCGGAGACGAACCGTATATTCTCGGCAGTAAATTTAGCGCCGCCGACATCATGCTCGCCTTTGGCTTGAACATCGGACGCTATCTTGGCTTTGTCGGACTGGACACTCCGAGGTGCGATGCCTATCTCGACCGGCTCGCCGCACGTCCCGCCTATCAAAAGGCGGCATCGGTCTAGCCTAGACTTCGCCTAACGAGTCCGGTACAGCAAAGCATCTACGGCCGCGGCCATGCTTGCGAGCGCGTCGGTCTCACTGGATGTGCCGATAAATTCGGCGACGCGACGCGCGATTTGAAGAGGCTCGCGCAAGGCTTCGCCATGCTCGATTTCGAGAACGAGCGTATTCGGACCCTTCTCGATCCAAGCACGTGCCTGTGCCATCGACTTTGTGAATGCCGCGCGGAGAATGCCGTCCTCTACTTCGCGATCGGCAGGGGAGTTCGCGGCGGCGCCCCCCATCATCCGCGCCTGCGAACGAAGGACCTCATCCATGTCTCGTTTCATCAGGACAATGCGGTAATGCGGTCCGGAGGGCAGTTTCGGAAGAAGGGGAGAGACAACCTTGAGCGCCATGCCACTCGCACTGCTCACGAAACTGCTCTCCCGCGCAAGATGCTTCACCGCTTCGTGCTCGAAGTAGCCTCGCGGATTACTTCGATCCGGCACGCGCACGGCATCCGTGAGAATAGGCATCCCCGCCGCCTCGATCATCTGCATCATCATCGACGTACCGGAACGCGGCAGTCCCGACACAACCGTCACGAAGCCCGGCTCGCTCGCTAATCCTGTTCTCACGATTCAGTATTCACAACTCGGTACCACGATTACGAACTCACGCAGTCGATTCGACATCCGCAGCCAAGAACGCATCTCCCAGCACTTCTTTGCCGTCGAGGCTACGAACTTTGCGAGCCGCATAATGAACGATGTCGCGACTCGCGATCACGCGTCCCACGTGGCGACCGCTACAGAGTTCCAGCGCTCCCTCCGCCATCATCTCGACCGGCTCGACCCAATCGGGGTTCTTGCGCGCGATATCTCTCACATAATCGGCGCCGCTCGTGAGCACGATCGCAGTGGGCATCATGCAATTCACGAAGATCTCGTACTCCTGGACTTCGTGCGCCAGGGCTTCCGTGTAGCGATCGAGCGCAGCTTTGGTCGCACCGTAGGCTCCGATGACCCAGGCAGACACCTTCGAATCGCGGTACGGGATTTCAGGCTGCGACGACGTCGCACTACCGATATTCAGAATCCACCCCCCACCGTTTTCCTTCATGGCGGGAATACATTGCTGCGCCAGGTCGACCGGAGCATTCACATTCAACTCGAACATAAAGGAACGGTCGTCGTTCGTCGTTTGGCTCGGGAGTTTCATGATCCCTGAAGCGGCGTTATTCACGAGGATGTCGATCGGTCCGAAAAATTCGCTCGCGCGCTCAACTAATCCTTCACGCGCCACCGGGTCTGCGAGATCACATGCGATCGCTGCGGCCTTTCCCCCTGCCGCCTGGATATCTGCGGCGACCTCTTCAAGCGTTCCCGGCAGTGACCCGTGCACGCCCATTCGCGAAGCGTTTACGACGACCGAAGCGCCTTCGGAAACCAAGCGTTGTGCGATTGCTTTTCCAATCCCGCGGCTCGCGCCCGTAATTAGAGCCACCTTGCCTTCACATTGACCCATTCATCCATCCTCCTAGAAAGGCCGCACCAGAAAATCGCGCCGCCGAGTTATTCAGGTATACACCCCCGCACACTTAGGATCCATCTCCAGAAAATCCGCCCTCAGGTGCAGCGAATTCCTTCGAGCCCAAGTGCCCTATGCGCATCCTGCATCAGATCAAGCTGTTCGCGAGCGGAAAGCTCTCCACCCAGGGTGCGCAGACAAAGATGGGAGGCGCCGGCAGATTCCCAATCGCGCAGCCGCCCCAACCACTCTTCCGTCGACTTCCCAGCCATACCGCAGCCGCCTTCCATCCCAATGACGTTGGGATCTCGATTAATAGCGCGGGCGTAGCCTTCAATTTTTTCTCGCATCGCGAAGGTCGCTTCAATTGGAACAACGGCGAACCATCCATCGGAGCGCTCCCCTATTCGACGCAGCAAAGCGTCCTTCGAGCGCTCCTTCATGAAGCCCGAGCCCCCGCCAATCCAAATCGGAATGGGGCGCTGGATCGGAAGCGGATCGAGACCGAATCCCGACACGGAATCAAAGCGGCCCTCGAATGCCGGCGCTTCTTCCGTCCAAAGCGCGCGCAAGAGGTCGATCTGCTCATCGCATCGTACGCCTCTCTGATGATAGTCGTGGCCCTGGACCTGATATTCCTCACGGCTCCCTCCAACTCCTACACCAACTCGAATACGCCCACCGGAGAGCAAATCGAGCTCCGCCGCTTGCTTCGCAAAGAGCGGCGTCTGGCGCGAGGGCAGGACAATCACTGAAGGAACGAGTTCGATCCGTTTCGTGAATCCCGCAACCCAAGAAAGCAACGTCATCGGCTCATGCAAATGGCCGCTATTCGGCCGCATCACGAGATCCGGCACCCGCAGATGTGCAAAACCCAGGTCGTCCGCGGTCTCCGCGAATTCTCGGATCGCCCCAAGATCGTTCGCAAGCTCTCGTACTGGTAGCGAGATTCCGATTCGCATCGTTTCCGTTCCTTGCCTCACCCGCATTCCGCAAACGCGAGTCGAAATGAGTGTTCGCGATAGACCAACGGACTCGGCTTTGGCCGACGCGGACGCTCGAGCAATTGGTTAGCGTTTAGACTCTAGACTAGGAGGCATGACATGTTCGATCTCACAGGCCGATCGGCCCTGATTACGGGTGCTGGCCAAGGCGTTGGAGCAGGAATCGCTCGCGCGCTCGCAGAACTCGGTGCGAGTGTGGCAATCAATGATCTTCGCGAGGAGCGTGCAGCAGAAACCGTCGCCGCAATCGAGGCGGCCGGCGGCAAAGCCGTCACAGCAGCTTTCGATGTATGTGATTACGACGCGACTGTCGCAGGAATCGCCCGCGCCGAAGCGACCCTCGGTCCACTCGATATTTTAGTCAATAACGCTGGCGTGCCGCCGGACATGGGCGTAACACAATTTCGTGACACAAAGCCCGAAGACTGGCGCCCCTTCATCGACCTCAACACCTACGGCGTGATGAACTGCTCGCATGCCGTTGTCGACGGGATGTGCAAGCGCGGCAACGGGCGAATCATAACGATTTCCTCCGGCGCTGGAACGGTTGGCATTCCTCTTGGCATCTCCGCCTATGGCGCAGGCAAGGGCGGCGGCATCGCATTCATGCGCCATCTTGCGATGGAAGTCGCAAAGACGGGCGTCACTGCGAATACGATCGCGATCGGCCTCATCGACAATCATTCCGAGCCTGAAATAACGGCTCATATGGCAAAGACGGTTCCCGTCGGTGCACTCGGACAACCCGAAGACATCGCGGCACTTGTCGTTTACCTCGCCTCGGATGAAGCCAAGTGGATGACTGGCCAAACGCTGCAGCTGAATGGCGGCAACGTCACGACCTAAGGCTGGGCCGCTCACAGGCAAACTACTCACAAAACCCAGCCCCTAGCAGCAAAGGAAATGTCATGAGCCTGGCCGATGTCGGTGGTACCCGGGAAGATCTTCTCGGAACCGCAATTAGCTCAGTCGGAAATTCACAGGGAACCCCCTTCCGAATTCCTGCGGACCGCTATCGCAGCGAAGCCTTCGCCGAACGCGAACACGAGCATGTATGGCAGAAAGCGTGGATCGTCGCGTGCAGCATCGACCATGTCGCCGCGCCCGGCGATCTCTATGAAGTGCGGATCGGCCGCTATTCGGTGCTCGTCGTCCGCGGGCGCGACGGCGAGCTGCGTGCGTTCCAAAATGCCTGTAAACACCGTGGAATCGCTCTCTGCAGCGGGTCAGCTCAGGGACTCAAAAATCTCCGATGTCCCTATCACGGCTGGATGTACGATTTACGGGGCCAGCTCACGGGGATGCCCTCGCATAAGGGCCTTGGCGAGAACGTCGACAAATCCGAACTCGGCCTCACCCCCGTCCAGGTCGACACCTGGGGACCGATCGTCTTCGTGAACCTCGATCCCAAAGCGATGCCGCTCTCCGAGTTTCTAGAAGTGGTCCCAGAAGATGCGAAGGCTCTGCAAGTCGATGACTTTCGATGTTATGCAAAAATCCGAACCGAGATGCCGGCTAATTGG
>Ga0315315_10004621_pt1 | contig 12684 bp, 13 predicted proteins | sample M140m3416metaG_FD_203699 | JGI IMG/M metagenome (GOLD analysis project Ga0315315, IMG submission 203699) | Ammonia-oxidizing marine archaeal communities from Monterey Bay, California, United States - M1 40m 3416 | ecosystem: Environmental > Aquatic > Marine > Intertidal zone | place: USA...
GGTCCGTTACTAGAAACGTTATCATAGAATGTACTGTGGAAAATCCTAGTATGTTTTCTGAGCAAGTGACAATACAGGTACAAGCGGGAGAATTAGATAGTTCGGCTCCTGAATCTATGACTGTTGCTGCAGGAGAAAGTCTTGAATTTGACGTATTGTTCAGATCTGATGAAGCAGAGGAGCCTGGAGAAATGGAAGTAAATGTTACTGCCACAGTAAATCAAGTGAATGGTGTACCATATCCTCTGGGTCCTTCTGATTCTGAAGAAATAATCATTACTATTATTGAATATATGAACTGTAATTCTGAGATTGGTCAAGGAGGAGGGGTAATTGATGGTGGCGATGAAATCTCTATCTCTGCTGCTGTAAATTGTAATAGTAATATGGAAGGAGAAGTCAGTTATCAGGTTCATCTAATTAAGAAAAATATGGGTTCATCTTCTTGGCCGAGTGGTTTTGAAAATATAGGTGGAAATTGTGATGTTGACATTGATGTAGGAGACACAGGTGAAAATTGTAATTTTAGAATAGGTACACCCGATAATTTAGACAGCGATTGGGAGGGATGTATAGTAATCATTGAAGTGGGAGAGATTAGACCAAATTCATGCCCTAATTCCAATAAAGTAGACATTAAGGTCAAGAAAAAGACTGCAGGACTTGGTATTGAATTGGGAGGGAATGAGTCAATTGTGGAACAACTAGGACTCACAGAAGAACAATTACCAGTTATTGGGGGATCCGTCGGAATAGTCCTAGTGATTATTGTTGGATTGATGTACTACCGAAGAAAAGGCCGAGAATACGAATGAAATCTTATTCTAATACTAATACGTGCCATCTTAATGTGAATGTCCAAAATATTGCCAGGCCCCATGAAGCGGTGCCGGGAAAGTCAAGTAAATTAGCATAAACAAGATATTGAAGCACCGTCAATAATATGATTACAAAAATATCCATTAAATTTGGATATCCCCATCCGGATTCTTTAGCAATCCGATTTCTATTTTGAATAACCCATATTATTGATAGTCCCAAAAATAGAACAATCATATGACCTATAATCCATCCAAGAGAAGTACCAAAAGCTGAAACAAGAGTATCTTGAAATCCTGCCAATACTAGAGATGCAATGTCGACCATGTTTGTACGAATGCGTACTTGTTATTGAATTAATGCTCGATTCGACTTTGGGGTATAGGAGTTCGACAATTCTTCAAATATGCTAATTTACCCGTTAAAACTTAACATGGATGCTGAGACGGAACTGCATGAATGGGCCGTTCGTAATTGTCGGAATGCATCGGAGCGGTACCAGTTTAGTATCTAGGATATTAGATCGTTCTGGAATTTTTATGGGTTTAGATCTACAGGAGGATCATGAATCAAAATTTTTTATTAAATTGAATAAATGGATTTATGAAAATGCTGGGGCTGACTGGGCTAGACCAATGGCTCTACAAGAATTAATGGATTATAAACCGGCAAAGAAAAAGGTAGAAGAGTATGTAAAATCCAGGGTTTCTAGTAACTCAAGTAAGAAATATTCAGGAAAGAGTTTGAAAAAGGGTTTATTTGATTTAGATTCTAAATGGGGATGGAAAGATCCTAGAAACGGCCCTACTCTACCAATATGGAAAGAAATTTGGCCAGAAATGAAAATCATTCATGTCACTCGTCACGGAGTTGATGTTGCGGCCAGCCTCCAGGCAAGGAGCAATAAAAATTGGGAAAAGGATGAAAGTAGATTTTCTAAATGGGTAAAAATGTATAGATGGAAAGATAGTAAATCTCCTATTAGAAGGGGGCAAAGGGCAGCAACACTATCGCATGCTCTCGAATTTTGGTCTGAGCATATGGAAGTAGAGAATAGAAATCTAGAAGAGTGCGAATTTGTATTAGAAGTTCGTTATGAAGACTTATTGACAAAACCTAAATCAGCGATAAAAAAGATTTGGGATTTTATTGATATTGAAAGAGACGATTCATTATTGGAAGATATTAGTCAATCGATAGATGGGAGTCGAGCCTACGCATATAAGAAGGATGAGGGGATGAAGGTATTTGCTTTAGAAAACAGTGAAATTCTAGAGTTTTTTGGCTATTTACCATAATTAATTATTCAGATTTTGTTGTATTTCATCGCGCCAGTGGCTAGTATCAAATTCGGTAAGGCTTTCGAACAGTTCTAATTCCTCGATTAATTGATTGCCACAGATTTTGAAATGTGATGAGTCTATCTTATTTGTTATTCCCTTAGAACTTAGGAGAGGAAAATTATAGATATTTAGATCTCTTTTTTGCAACATACGGACAATTGGTCCCTTAACTGATTTAGGAATAATTGAAAACAAACTTCTAGTTAATTTCCCAGCAGAAGTAATCGGCCTTCTTGATGATGCACTATTCGAGTGTTTACTAGGAGAAATTTCAAACTCATGGTTCTCGAGTTCAAGGAAATCCTCGATCCTGCTGAGAATATGTAATGGTTTTTCTTTCAATTCGGTACTATCAATAATTAAAAAACTATCAAGATTAAATTCTTGTAACCAATTTGACATGGACGACCCATACATTGAGTCGACACTCAATCGATTGTCTTTCCATGCCTTTTCAAAGGTACTCCAATCAACTCCATTTGCTTCTGATTCTTTAGTATTCAACACCATATTCCAATGACTGAATGACCGAGCCACTGGTTCTCTTAGGCAAAGAATAAATTTCGCATTTGGTATACGTTGACGTATCCTAGAAGGAGTTAATGGGCAAGAAAATGCATGTATTGAGGCATCTAATCTCAGTCCTTCTCCTTGGAAACATATTTTGAATTTATCCCATTCTGGACTTTCATCTGTGCGAATAAAGGTTCCCCGATGAGAAGCAACAATATTCGGCTCTTTAGGTTCAGAAAGATCTATTTTCGTATGTTGATTAAGCGTGTAAGCAAGCCAAGTTGTCCCCGCTTTGGGTACGCCGATAAGAAAAACATCTACCTCCGACATCAGTGACACTCGGAATTACCACCGGACGTATCTTATTTTACTTTCATCTATTCACTAGAAGATATTGTGGATGTTCCTGAACTCGTTAAGAGAATAGACCTATAACTCTCAGGCCCTTCATTTGTTTGTTATATGCACATTCTAGTGATGACTCGTTCTACCCTTTCACATGGATTTGGAGGTTTTCAAAGACAATGCATAGATCTATGCGATGGTTTCATTCAAAATGGGCATGAAGTAACTGTGATTACTACTTCACATCCAGAAAAAATTCAAAAAATAAATGAGAAGGGGTATGATGTACATTTTCTTAATCCTTCCAAGCCAAGGAAATTATCAAGAGCGTGGTTTAAAGAATCAAAAAAACTAATTCAAAAAATACATGATAAGAAGCCAATTGATATAATTCATAGTAATGAATTCGCTTCAACCGGGGTTCTTTCTTGGGCTAATAAGCGTCAAATTCCTATTGTTTTGGTTTGTCACGGTTCACTGCGAACCGAGCTATTATCATTTCTTTCGTCTGCAGATAAAAGACCTAGGTATTGGCATTGGATGCTACTCACTCCAATACACCTAATCAGAAGGTGTTTAGTTTGGGAAATGCCTACTAGGAGAAAGGTTGACAAAATAATTCTTGTATCTCCTACACTAGAAAGAGATTTTTCTTTATTTTCTAAAAATAAAGTTAGAGTCATTGAAAATGGTATTGAATTGCCAGAAAAGAAAGAATATATCGAAAATACAGGTCCTTTGAAATTACTTTGTACTGGTCGAGCAGATAAACAAAAAGGGTTTCAAAAAGCAATTATGGCAGTGAGTCAAATTGATGATTTAGAGTTAGAGCTGGAGATTGTAGGGACGGGTTCTTATCTTAACGATTTGAAGATACTAGTTGAAAAATTAAATGTTGGTGACAAAGTTACATTTCATGGACGAGTATCTGATGAAGAACTTTCCAGAATTTACTCAGAAGCAGATATTTACCTTATACCGACCATGCGTTACGAAGGTTTGCCTTTGGCTTTATTAGAAGCCATGGCTCATGGTATTCCTACTATTTCTTCAAAAATAGGGGGGAACTCTGACGTAATCACACATGATTCAGACGGATTATTTATCAAACCTGGCGACTTAGAAGAGTTAATCACAGGAATTAAAAAGTTAGGTAACGATTCAGAGTTGAGGAAGAGGATTTCAATGGCTGCAAGAGATACTACAGAGAAAAGATTCGATAAAAATAGAATGGTAATGGAAACTTTAGAAATCCTAGAAACTGTTTATGGAGAAAAATGATCGAGATGGCGACTATTGTTTCAATTAATGTAAGTGAATTAGGAGGGGTCCCAAAACTTCCTCTCAAAACAGCAATTGTCAGATTTGAAGGAGTCGAAGGAGATCTAAATAGATTTAGAATGGAGAGAAAAAATGGAGATCCTGGAAGGGCTGTGTCCATATTCTCCATGGAGAGAATATTACAGCTTCAACAAGAGGGGCATCCTATCGACATTGGTACCGCAGGAGAGAACTTCACTATCGAAGGGATAAATTGGCCAAAGATGGAAGTTGGCATGATGATTAGGTTTGGATCTACCTTAATCCGACTAAGTGAGCCCTGTGCTCCCTGCAGTAAAATAGGAAGTTCGTTCATGGAAAATAGGTTCTCTAGGATAGATCAGAACAAGAGAAGAGGGTGGTCTCGCTGGTCCGCCTCGGTCATAGAAGAGGGAACTGTTTCTGTAGGTGATACAGTTTATCTCGAGGGGAATTGAACAGGGCACCTTAAGTTAATTGTCGTAACAAGTTTGAATAATCGCTGGAATAACCAAGAAATATGTTGGGGCCGGGGCCTGGAATGATTCATGGAGACTTTACTGGGAAATATGGATTTAAGAATCGAATCAGAAGAGGTTGGAGAATTACAAAACTAGGAATCCATGTAGTGAAAGCAGATCCTGAATTAATTCTTTACGTATTATTTTCGGCAATAATGTCAATTCTAAGTTTTGGAGCGGTATTAACTCTTACTGGAGGTTTGGGTTTTGTCATCGGAAATGACGAAGGTTTCGAAGGAGGAGTTGCATTAGGTACCTTTCTAAGTTACTTTATCGTATCCATAATTGTTGTATTTTGGAATGCAGCTATAGTTGCTAGTGCATATGAGAGATTAACTACGGGGAGAAACCCTAGTTTTTCATACGGGATTAAGCAAGCGATGAAATGCTTGCCGCAAATATTTGCTTGGGGACTTATTTCTGGTACTGTTGGGTTAATAATTAGTTTCTTTGAAAGTATGGCGCACTCTGATAATATTATTCTGAAAATTCTTGGAACTATTATAGCGATGTTAATTCAATTTGCATGGTGGATGACCACTTTCTTTGTAATTCCAATTATTGTTCTAGAAAAAAATGGAGTATTCGAAAGTATGGAAGAAAGCCCAGAGTTATTTAAGAAAACTTGGGGAGAGAATATTGTTGCAAGTATGGGTACTGGAATCATTAATTTCTTAGTGATATTATTTATTGTTATTATTTGCTTACCCCTCTTGTTACTAGGAGAAATTGGAGTTGCTTTAGCATTCATATTAATTGTCGCAGGTATAGGATTATCTACTCTTTTCTTTACTGCTTGCGATGCAGTCAATAGAGCCTCAATGTACTATTATGCAAAGACTGGGGAAGAAGTCCCTCTAGCCCAAAAGTATGGTTTAGACGTTTGGTAATTACTTGCTCTCTGTTTCACCATTGTGATATATGTTAGAGATTTCGGTGATTGTAAAGCAGGGGTACCCGAGCGGTCAAAGGGGCTGGGATGAGGTCCCAGTGCGTAGTGCTTCGCAGGTTCAAATCCTGCCCTCTGCACCATAATTAATATCTAAATTCGATTTGTCTTGTTTGTGTAATAATCATAAATCATACCCGTGAGGAGGGAACAATGGTGAATGTCGCTGATGTAGAGAATGCTCAGAAAGAATGGGGAGAAGGTGTTGTTGCTATCGGTGTGGCACATAGTTCTGAAGGAGATTATGTCGGACGAGCGCGTTTACATCTGGAATCACTGTATGCATACGATATTTCTCCTGTCTTGTTCAAACCTACATTCGCTATTGAAGAACAATTTCGTCCAACCTTCGAAGGTGCCCTGTCATATTTCGTTGCAGAAAACGGTGTGTGCCCTGAAGACAAAGGTTTTGCAATTAAAGGTTGGACAAAAGTACGATTTGAGAATGAAAACGTAATTATTGACGAAGGAAAGGCTATGGCAATGGGCAACTATTTTTTCACAAACTCAAAAGGAGAAGAGGTAAAAGTAGAGTATTCCTTTGGTTATATCACGGATTCAGAAGGAAAGTTGCGTATCAATCTACATCACTCTTCAATGCCTGCTAGTATTGATTGATCTTCTAGTAAATTGTTCCAGTATTAACTACTGGAGTGGTATCTGTTTCGGAACAAAGGACGACTAGTAAATTACTTACCATAGTGGCTTTTTTATCTTCATCTAATTCAATAATTTTCTTTGAACTAAGTTGTGCTAATGCTTCTTCAACCATACCTACTGCGCCCTTGACTATCTCTGTTCTTGCTGCCACTACTGCGCTAGCCTGTTGGCGGCGTAGCATTGCTTGTGCAATTTCTTGAGAGTAAGCAAGATGGCTTATTCTAGCTTCAAGAACTTCGATTCCTGCCTGCTTAAGTCGGTCTTCAACTGATGCCTGAAGAAGTTCAGCGATTTCTTCCTGGTGACTGGATAAAGAAATCCCTCCAATGTCTTTGTCTTCAATTATATCATATGGATAAGCAGTAGCCATCGCACGAAGTGCTGCTTCGCTCTGAATCTGTACATAATGATCATAGTGATCTACTTCGAAAAGTGCTTCTGCCGCATCAAAAACCCTCCAAACTACTACTGCACCAATATCAATCGGATTAGCATTGACATCGTTAACTTTCAATCTAGCAGATTCAAAATTTCTTATACGCAGAGAGATTTTCTGTTTATGGTAAAAAGGATTAAGGAAAAAGTGAAACCCTTCTTTATTCACTGTTCCGGAATACTTCCCAAAAAACTGTACTGTTGCTGCTTCGTTTGGTGCAATGATAATGTAACTATTCCAATATATTAGCCAAAGAGGTCCGGTCAATATTGTAACCAAAAACGCGAGTCCAGCAAGGGCAGGTATATTTGACCCGATAAGCCCCATCAGTAATAAATTGATAAATCCGAGAACAAATATATGGACAAATATTCCTAAAAAACCATTTAGGGTCTTTTTCTCAAAGTCTTGTGTAATACTCTCCTTTCTTCTAACTATGTCGCTCATACTCTTCCTCTCTAAGTTTAAGATAGTGGTTGGCACTAAATACTTATATCAGTATCTGGAGAAATATAGTAGAAAAACGGGTCTAGTTTATAACATCAAGCACTTGTAGGCGCTTTATGCACATAGCAGGGAAAATTTTTCTTGGACTTGGATTATTGATAACATTAGTCGGTGTTGTATTGACAATTGGTGGAGGTTCGACTCTAAGTGATGTTGGAGATTGGGACGTAGAGGAAAAAAGTGACTTTAGCGGAAATGCAGGAGTTACAACCTATTCTTTCAGTGAAGAAATAATTGTAATGGTTAGTGACGACGTGAGGTGTGATGAATTTACTTTCACTATGACAAATGAATCTGGAGAAGATCATGTGACTATCGACTGTGAAGAAGATGGTGAAAAACCATATGGGTGGGAAGATGACCCTGATGGATGGCACCATATGGCCACCATTTCGGCATGGAACTATGCTGCTGGTGAATATACTATAGAATCAAATGAAGATTATGAGCTTGTTCCAATGTGGGAAGTGTTGGGTGAAGAAATTGGAGAGGCAGTGGGTGGCTTCTTTGCGGCAGCTGGAGGAGTAGGTGCTGCTTGTTGCGGGATATTCTTCATGCTGCTAGGCGGAATTTTCGCATTAGTCTTGAAAGAGCCTAAGAAAACACAAATTACAGGCCCTAGTAGCTTTACCACGGAATAATTATTCTGATTCTTGAAACCGTTTAGTTCAACAAGATGCTGTGGTTCCGAATAATATGGAACGTACCGGCGTCGCCAGTTTACTTGTGCTGCTGATGTTGTCAGCACCACTAACTGGGTGTTTTGCTAATTCAGAAAATATGCCAGGAGAAGGTGATTTAGAAGTTGGAATAGCTTCTATGGAAGGGGGCTTTTTCCAAAATATGGAATTATCTGCTTCTAGTTCTATGTCTGTTTTTATTCCTTACTTAATCATCGAAGATGGTAATAATTATGTTCAGAACTCTACAATTGTTGATTTGGAAAAAGGTGATTCGATCACATTGTCAATATTAGCACCTCCAAGAACTGAAAATATGGTTGTCATAATCGGGGAATTCGGACGAGACTTTTGGCCTATTCGCGACCAAGGAGAATCTTGGATGACTTGGATAAGTAGAGGAGGAGATATAGATAATTCAAATAATGGAATTGAAAGAGTTCCGGCTTCTGAAAATAGTACATTCGATACTGTAAACCATAGTTCTAAAACTGGTGGTTCAGTAATTGTAAAAATCATACCAATTAATCGAGCAATGTCTCTACCCAAAGATGAAGGCGGTGTTCATTCTACAGGAATAGTTGATGGGAGAAGTGTATACGAGCGATTATTTGAAATGAGTGACCCCACTGATTCTTTTGATATTGTAGATGGAAAAGAAGGTTATTACGATAGGTGGGCAGGTCAAGGAAATCCTGCTTACGAAGATGCTGCTCAATACCTAATTAGTGAAATGACAGGTTTTGGTTTAGAAGTAGTTGGCCATAGGTATGAATTTACAGACATTACAGGTTCTCAGAACCCTGAAGCATACAATATTTGTGCATACAAATGGGGAACAGAAGTTCAAAATGAATGGTTAGTTTTTGGAGCACATTTTGATGTTGCACCGCCTGTCAACGGAGTACTTCTTGACCCTCATATCATTGGTGAAAGAACGTATGGGACTAGAGTTGGAGCATATGACAATACAGCTGGAACTTCAATGGTAATGGAGACTGCAAAAGCACTGGCTAACTTTGAAAGTAGACGAACAATGGTTTTCTGTCTTTGGTCTGGTGAAGAAGGCGGTAAGAGAGGTTCGGATTATTGGACAGAGTACTACGTAGGTGAAGACAATCCTGATGTTACCATTACTAATTACATCAATCTAGATATGGCTGGCGTAAATTGGCCTGGAGGAGGGGGAGCCCCTCATGGCGATCCTGATCCAGCGATTGATGAAGATGGTTATCCGAAGGATGCAGAAGTATGGCCTATGAGAGTATATATCGGCCCTGGACCTAATCACGACCGATTAGATCAACCTGGAATGGTTGGACTCTCTAACTGGATTGGGTCTGATGCTTTGGGTTTGGAAGAGCAAATGGGAACTCTGGTAGGAACTAATTATTCAGCAGATACATGGAAAACTAGTGTTTGGTTAGATATGGACCGGCCAGAAATCATTGTTTACGAAGATACTACTGCAAGAAGTGATCATGCTAGCTTTCAAGATAATTTAGACGTCGTTACTATTGGTTTTGGAGGATTGGTAGATGGTTATTGGTGTTATCACCAGGTCTGTGATACATTAGATGAAATGGAAGCATGGATGGATACTACTGGGAAGGATTATGGTGAAGAAAATACAGGTGTGGCTAATGTGGTTAACAGTCTGGATATGATTACTTGGTGGGCTCTAATGACTTTCTTCCATTGTGATGAGAAGCCTATTACGAATGCCCTAATCTAAATATTCTAATGAGGATAAAATATGTCTTCTGGAAAATACGGTAACATCAGTGGTGCGAAAGATTTGTCAGATTGGGGTAGGCCAGTTGCCCGTTTTTTTGCAAATATTCTAAAAGATACTAGAATTAGTGTATTGATGGTTACTAATTTTCATTTATTATTGTCAACTTTCTGTGCTTGGTTAATTCTACAAGAGTACATTGTCGAAAGTTGTGTTCTACTTGTCATAAAAGGTGTTGTGGATGCCGTAGATGGTGAATTAGCAAGGATTAGAGAAAGGCCATCACATGTAGGAAGATATTGGGATACAATCGCAGATACGATTGGATTGATTCTAGTGACATATGCATTTGGCCAATATCTTGAATGGAGTGGTTTATACATTTCAGGAATTGTGGTTGCCGTATTGTTTCAATACTCTCTTTTCAATCATTTCTCTGTTAGAGCAAGGGGGCTCGGTTTAGGTGATAAAACAAGCCGTATCGATGAAAAAATCTGTCCTGTGGCAAAGCCTTGGGAAAAACAGATTCATGTTAATTTTCTACATAAAATATACTTGGTTGGTTTTTCTTGGCAAGACCAAATAATAGATCGGGTGACTGGCAAAGGAAGTAAAAATTTATCTTTTGAATTGACTGTATCTTCGATGTTAGGTTATGGCTTCCAATCAATTATTATTCTAATTTTGGGATTATCGATGAACATAGATTTATTGGATGATTTGGTATTATATGTGAATAGTATAGTTATGATTATCGTCATATTAAGAAGTTGTTTTTGACTGATGACGGCTCAAACTTAAAGTGTTAAACATTGAATGGTTTCTTGTACCGTAACAACTCTTGTGCTAATATTGCAACTAGTTTTCTATTCATCTGTTACGGTACATAATAGTATTCTGGGCATATTCAATAAACCACTTAAAAATATGATTTAAAAGAAAAAATTAGTAAAATTTTATAATGTAACAAATTAAGCAAAGAGTATGTCAGATGACAGTGAAAAAAGTTTAACGCCGTACATGTTGGTTGGTGGACCATTACTTCTACTAGGAGCATTCTTCAATTGGCCTGCTTCCGATTATATAGGAGAAAGAGGGGTACAATCGCTTGTTGACGAAGCAGACACCTTGATGCCTTTGATGATCATGGCCTCACTTGGAACAATAATTATGTTCGGAGGATTATATCTTCTAAACTCTGAAATGATAGAAAATGCAAAAGGAATGAATAAACAATTACTAACTGTTGGTAGTATTCTTATCGTTGCTTCATTAGTTGGTTTCATAATAGGAATGGGTAGCAATGTGAATGTCATTAGTGCCGAAATGACTGATGTTGACGAAATCAATGAAGAACAAACATGGGCTTCAGAACTTGACCGAACAACCTCGCAAGAAAATTTCTTTGATACAGGCGCTACGGCTTGGGCGCTTTCTCCAGTAACTTGGGGATTAGCGATGATTATAATCGGACTGGTTGCATTTACAACTCAACGTCCTGAAGCAGCCATGGATTGGTTCCTACCTGCTTGGATGCCTTTAGGGACGGCCTTCCTCGCAGCGCCAATTCTGAATGATCCTAGTTATTTTGATATGATATTCCCTGTGACTATATTGGCTCATATCCTATTGGGTGCACTAATGATGGCTGGAAAGATTACATTGCCCGAGTGTCCCTAATACAATATTAGGCCCTACTTATTCCAATGTGATAGAGATTTTAGTGTGAACTAAATTCGACACTCCAATGGCTTACCCGATGAGGTTGGTGAGTTCTGTCGCGCTAAAGTAAACTAAAGAGAAACAGATTATTAACCAAAAATAGTATACATAATCCGACCACGTTTTGATTTTTTTACCATCAAATGGTCCAAAGGGTATCATATTGAATAAAGCTAAACCTGCATTCGAAATACACCACCACCACAACAGACCTTTGTTCTCATCGCCGAAAGGCACAGTGAACTCTCCGGATGTTTCAAATCCTAGTAAGATTAGTATTAATCCTATTAACCATAAAGCAACGTTACTAACAGGGCCTGCTAAAGCAACTTTACCAAATTGGGATCGAGTGGTATGGCCGGCGACCATTACTGCTCCCGGAGCCATTATCACCCATCCTGTTAGAGCAGCGAAAAATATACCGAATCTTAAACCACTTGGGGAAACGCGAAACTCTGCCCAACAACCATAAGTTCTAGCCGATATTTTATGGGCAATTTCATGGAGTAAAAATGCCGGAGATATCACTAAACCGAGTAGAATTCCTGATTTGACATAGTTTGTAGGATTATTTAGTGCTTGAAAAATATCACCAACTGCAAAAAATCCCAGTGCTATTGTAAACGCAAATACTGCTTGCAATAGGTGCTCCTTTTCAGTTTTAGAAAAATGCCATATCGATCCTTTATGTACAGAAATTCTTTGATTTTCAGGGGGGGAATTAAATACTCTAAAAAACGGTTGTCCAGCACTTCCAGTGACCACTCTTATGTGTGGTTTACGCCAATTACCATCATCTCTAGCACGCGTATGAGTCTTAGAATTGTTATTCATTTTTTCAAATGGATCTTCATCTAACCAATTGGCGCGAGGGTCACGTTTTTCCGACATTGTAATACCTCGATAGGTTCATCTTGTTTGAATGCTCGTAATTTCAATCTTCATCCAAGAGTTCATTCACATCTTCAAGTAATTCTTCCCAATAAGATTCGCTTACTTCTGGATTTTTATCACTAATTTTCAATAAGAGTTCTTCTATTTCTTCAGAATTAAGTACATGAGTACTTTTTTTCCGGTTACTAGCTACATCTCGAATCAAAGATCTTTGGGGTTTATTTCTTTGTGCCTCAAATCTCTCTTGGACTTCTTCAGCGG
>Ga0315315_10004623_pt1 | contig 12684 bp, 13 predicted proteins | sample M140m3416metaG_FD_203699 | JGI IMG/M metagenome (GOLD analysis project Ga0315315, IMG submission 203699) | Ammonia-oxidizing marine archaeal communities from Monterey Bay, California, United States - M1 40m 3416 | ecosystem: Environmental > Aquatic > Marine > Intertidal zone | place: USA...
AGGGTCTTAAAAAATTTTACGGAGTAAGTTCAAAAGAAGGTTTAGAATTTTTTGAAGCTCATAAATCTGCAGATGTCATCCACAGAGCTGAGTGCGAAAAGTTGTTAGATGGTCTCTCTAAAGAAGAGCAAATAAAAGCTGAGAAAGCTTCTTTAACAACAGCTAAGTTTCTTTGGAACTTTTTAAGTGGTATGACTGCTAAACATAAATTAGAAAAAGTAGCAGCTTAAAGTCATTTAATACAAATGAAGAACGACAATCACGTTTGGGATAATAAACTCCCGACGGCACAAATGCTAGGGCGGTGGCAACCTTGGCACGCCGGGCATCAAAAACTTTTTGAAGAAATATTAAAGAAAACTGGCCAAGTTAATATTATGGTACGTGATGTAAAAGGAGTGGATGATAACCCGTTTGATTTTAAAACAGTTAAAAAAAATATCTTTGAAGCACTAAAAGATTATAAAAATAGAATTCAAGTTACTCTTGTTCCAAATATAACTAACATATGTTACGGGAGAGGTGTTGGATACAAGATAGAAGAAATAGTTCTTGATGAAAAAACTCAACAAATTTCTGCAACTAAGATTAGAGAGCAGATGAGAAAAGACGGAAAACTTAAATAGTTGCGAGCTGTTCTCACTTGACCTGTAATTAACTCAAATATATAAAATACTCCAATCAAAAGAGAATGACATTATGTTTTACAACAATCCATTTTCCGGACTAACAGAATTAGTGCCGCCATTAGCTATACAAGGATTTACTATTCTAATGGTTGGTCTAGTAATCCTCGGCACTTTGATGGATATAATTCACAAAAAAAACGTGAAGTATTTTTTTAATAACGCTAAAAAAGCTAAAAAAAATGCTAAGATTAAATTATCGAACAGTCAAAGAACATCAGTTATTTTAAAAACAGTTGCACATGATATTGCAACTACAGCTGAATTAGGTAGAGGCAAAAGAAGAGTTGCTCATGTACTTGGTATGTACGGCACAATTATTTTTTGGATTACATCTGCTCTATTAATATTTTCTTTTCCAACTGCCGGGTCTTCGACTCCATCAAGTATAACAATAATGTGGCATGCTGGAGCAATAATTACATGTTTAGGAGGTTATTGGTTTTGGTTTTTTTTAAGAGTAGATGTACTAGCTGAAGCACACCCATGGTACAGGATAATACAAGCTGATTTATTTGTGCTTGCTCTTTTAGCTTGCGCAACATTTGGTCTAGCTTGGTCGTTTACTCAATTTTCAGGAATGACAGGATTAAGTTATCTTTTTTTAATTTTATATATAGTTTCAAATCTTATCTTGTTTGGTGGTGTTTATTGGTCTAAATTTGCTCATATGTTTTATAAACCAGGAGCAGCGATTCAAAAGAATTTAGCTGAAGCTGACGGATCTAGAGACAATTTGCCTCCACCGGCAGAAGCTCCACAACAGTTTGGGCTGGGTATAAAAAGAGAACAACCAAAGCATTATTAGGTTATTTATGTTAAATAAAAATGGAGAGAAAAATTAATTTATGTCAACTTTTGTATACATGACACGATGCGACGGATGCGGTCATTGCGTCGATATATGTCCATCAGACATCATGCACATAGATGAAACTATTAGACGAGCAAAGAACATTGAACCGAATTTTTGTTGGGAATGTTATTCTTGTGTAAAAGCTTGTCCTAATCATGCAATAGATGTTAGAGGTTACGCAGATTTCGCACCTATGGGGCACAGTGTAAGAGTGAGACGTGAAGAGGAAAAAGGAACCATATCTTGGAGAATTAAATTTAGGAACGGAACAGAAAAAAATTTTGTATCTCCTATAACAACTAAACCTTGGGGAAAATTTATTCCTAAACTATCTGAAGAAGATAAACCCAATCAGGGAGAAATCACTACACAAAGACTTTATACTGAACCTAAAGGTTTAAACATTGATGGTGACCTACCAACAATAAATAAAGATACATTTAAAAAAGGTGTTTACTATTAATGGCTAAAGTTAAAACACATATAGAAGAAAGTGACGTTTTAATTATTGGCGGTGGTATGGCCGGTACTGGTGCAACTTTTGAAGCTAGACACTGGGGTAGGGATTTAAGAATAGTTTGTGTTGAAAAAGCAAATATTGACCGAAGCGGTGCAGTAGCACAAGGCTTATACGCAATTAATTGTTACATGGGAATGCAATGGAATGAAAACCAGCCAGAAGACCATGTAAGATATGCTCGTAATGATTTAATGGGAATGGTTAGAGAAGACCTTGGCTATGACATGGCTCGTCACGTAGACTCAACTGTACATATGTTTGATGAATGGGGATTGCCTATGATGAAAAATGAAAAAACAGGTAGATATTTAAGAGAAGGTAAATGGCAAATAATGATCCATGGAGAAAGTTACAAGCCTATAGTGGCTGAAGCTGCAAAAAAATCTGCAGATAAAATTTATAATAGAATAATGATTACACATCTTTTAATGGATGACGAAAAGGAAAATAGAATTGGCGGGGCAGTTGGATTTAATATGAGAACTGGTGATTATCATGTGTTTAAAGCTAAAACAGTTATTGTAGCTGCTGGTGGAGCATCGCATATATTTAAACCTAGAGCAGTTGGGGAAGGGATGGGAAGAACTTGGTACGCTCCGTGGAGTAATGGTTCTGCTTATGCCTTACCTATAGCAGTTGGTGCAAAGATGACACAAATGGAAAATAGAATTGTTTTATGCAGATTTAAAGATGGTTATGGACCAGTTGGAGCTTATTTTTTACATTTAAAAACTTACACACAAAATGCTAATGGAGAAAATTATGAGAAGAAATGGTATGACCACACTAAAAATTTAGTTGGTGAATATATTGATCATCACCCGACACCAACATGTTTAAGAAATCATGCTTTTATCCAAGAGGTTATGGCAGGCGGTGGACCTATTCAAATGGTAACCAAAGAAGCATTTCAAGATCCACATTTAGAAACTGTTGGTTGGGAAAATTTTTTAGGAATGACAGTTGGCCAAGCAGTTGTATGGGCTTCACAAAATATTGATCCAAAATACACAAACCCAGAATTAACAACGTCCGAGCCTTATGTAATGGGATCTCATGCGACTTGTTCAGGTGCCTGGGTCAGTGGACCAGAAGATCTTTCGCCACCAGAATATTTTTGGGGTTACAATAGAATGTTAACTATCGAAGGTCTTTTCGGAGCAGGAGACACAGTTGGAGGAAGCGCTCATAAATTTTCCTCAGGCTCATTTACAGAAGGACGTCTTGCAGCTAAAGCAGCCTGCAAGTATATAGAAGATAAAAAGGCTGAGGGAATTAACGTAAAAGAAAAACAATATACTGACCTTAAGGAAGTAATTTACAAACCTTTAGAAAATTATACCGTTGGAAGAAATGAAATAACCGGTGGAACTGTTTCGCCTAGCTATATTTCCCCAATCCAAGGACTTCAAAGACTTCAAAGAATAATGGATGAATATGTAGGTGGTATAGCAACAAATTACATGACTAATGAAAACATGCTTAACAGAGGTTTGGAACTTCTCAAATGGTTAGAAGAAGATTTAGAAAACGTTGGAGCCGAAGATTATCACCAATTAATGAGAGCTTGGGAATTAAAACACAGAACCATTACCTCTCAATGTGTAACAGAACACACAAAATTTAGAGAGGAAACACGTTGGCCAGGATATTATTATAGAGGCGATCATTTAAAACTCGATGATAAGAATTGGCATTGTTTAACAGTTTCAAGAAGAGATCCTAAAACTAAAAAATTCACCATGGAAAAAGTTCCCGTTTATCACATTGTAGACGACAAAAAGGAAAAGAAAGCTTCATAAACTTTAATGAAGTTGCTGGAAAAATCTGACAAGGAAATTCAAGAAATAGCCCAACCTATTTGGGATAATTTAGTAAAAACATCTAACATAAAAGATTATGGAGGCTTTACTAAAGATTTCTCTTCCCAAATGCTTTATGGGGCAAACGAAGTGGAGCTAGGAAAGCAATGGGCTAATAATAAATTATTAACTAGCTTATCAGAAAAACAAGAGTTTCTAGGCTGTATAAGGCGAGCTCAATTTATTACTGTTCTCTACAAACAAACTAGTAATACTATGCCAGGTGAATTTCTAGGGCGATTAGTTCTTGGAATGGAAGAGGACTCAGTTAAAGTGTTTGGAGCAACCATCTACTAAGTGCGTCAAGTTGTCAAAATATAATTTTTTGTAAAATATTATTCTTATGTTAAACAAAGTTAATGTTAACGATTAATTTTAATCAAAAATTTAAATCTAAATTATCAAATTTCTTTAATATAAAATTGTTCCTACAAATTGGTTTATCTGCATTTTGGGCTGTGATTCTTACAGGCACCTTCATCAAGTTTTTTTAATATAATAATTTCAAAAAAACTAAACTTTAAAGGGTTTTCTATTCATTGACATAGTTATATTAGAGGCATACTTAGAGGTATGCTTGAAATTTACCTACCTATAGCACAAGTAAATGTAGATATTTTCTTACTTCTTTTTTTAAGTTTTTCAGTAGGTGTATTATCTGGATTATTTGGAGTTGGTGGAGGATTTTTAATGACTCCATTTTTAATCTTTATGGGAATCCCCCCAGTATATGCAGTTCCCAATGAAGTAAATAATATTTTAGCTACTTCTGTATCAGGGTCACTCACTCATTGGTTTAAAAATACATTAGATTATAAAATGGGTTTGTTGATAGTAAGCGGGGGTGTTATAGGAACGCTTATTGGAATTACCACATTTACCTATTTCACAGAAATTGGAAAAATCAGTTTAATTATTTCATTATTATATATGTATTTGCTAGCTATAGTTGGAACATTGATGATTATTGAAGGAGTTAAAGAAGTAGATCAAGCTAGAAAAAAAATAATAATTAAAAAAAAATTACATGACCATAATTGGTTTCAAGGACTTCCATTTAGAACTCGATTTCCAAAATCTAAACTGTATGAAAGTGCTTTAACTCCTATTTTATTGGGTTTAGTAGTAGGATTTGTTGCTGCTATGATGGGAATAGGAGGGGCTTTTCTAATGGTCCCAGCTATGATCTATATAGTTGGTATGCCTGTTAAATTAATACCAGGTACCTCTCTATTTGTTACAATCTTTATTAGTGCAATTGTTACAATACTCCATTCTTTTAATTATGGGTCAATTGATTTGACATTGGTGGTACCATTAATTCTTGGTTCAATTTTAGGAGTGCAGTTAGGACAAAAATTAGGCCAATACTTGGATAGCTCTCATTTAAAAACTTTATTCGCACTATTACTTTGTTCAGTAGCTATTGCTATTGCTTACGACTCTTTCTTTAGAGATAAAACAAGTAATCTAGTAAATAATAAAGTTGTAAATACTGATTTGAACTTTTTTTCAGAGTTTACATTAAATTTTTATAATGAGTCTCCTTTGCAGTATGGTGTTTTTGCTATACTTTTAGCTATATCTTTAGGAGCTTTAGCAGCCTGGATGAGAAAAATTTTAAGCCCAATCATTAAAAAATTATTAAGTGATTTTAGAAATAAAAATCAACCAAAAAAAGATGAAGTAAAATTTCCAGAAAAATAAAATTTTTAAGCGCTTCTATAAAGCTTTGTCATTACAAATTCTTTATGACCTAAAGCTTCTGCACAAGTAAGCCTTCCATTAGCTACTCTTAACATTGTTTGAATTAATTCATCACCTGCTTGAGATAAATTCATTTCTCTTGATAAAATTTTTGATACATCACAATCCACGTGTTCTTTCATCAATTTTGCTGTCAAAGGATTGGCCGTAAGTTTAACCACTGGTTCAATAGGGTTGCCAATGATGTTTCCTTGTCCAGTTGGAAACAAATGTATATTAAATCCACCAGCTGCTTGTAAAGTAACACATTCTGCTGCGGCAGATGAAGTATCCATAAAGTACAAACCTTTACCTTTTTTGGGTTCTTCTGCAGGTTCCAAAACGTCAATAAATTTTAAATTACCAATTTTTTGAAAATTTCCAAAAGCTTTTTCCTCTATAGTTGTTAAGCCACCAGCAATATTTCCAGCTGTAGGCTGGCTTTCTGAAAGGTCATCAGTAGCTTCTTTCAGAATAAAATCATTGTAGGAACTCCATGTTTTCATAAATTTTTCTTTTGCCTCTGGTGTAGCGCCTCGAGCAGCACAAACAGTTTCTGCTCCAGTAAGCTCAGATGTTTCGCCAAAGCATAAGTGAACACCAAAAGGTTCTAATTTCTCCATCAGATTTCCAACAGTCGGATTAGATGCTAATCCAGAAGTAGTATCGGACTCTCCACATTTTACTGAAATCCACAAGTCGCTTAATGGGCACTCTTCTCTTTGTTTTTCTGAAGCCCATTGAGAAAATTCTTGGGCTTTTTTCGAAGCTTTCATTATTGTTCCGATGTCCCCGGTTCTTTCTATATGAAATCCCTCTACTGGTTTCCCGGTTTTTGCTATTTCATCTACAATTCTTTTAGTCCATTTAGGCTCTATCCCGATAACTATTACTGCAGCTACATTTGGATTTTTGCCTGTACCTATCATTGTTCTAAAATGTAATTCAAGATCAGCTCCAAATTGTAATCTTCCATATGAATGGGGTAAGGCTATCGTACCTTTAATATTATTTGCTACAGCCTCAGCACACGCATTTGAAATATCGTCCACTGGAAGGATAATTACGTGATTTCTTGTTCCAGCTCTGCCATTTTCTCTTTTATATCCTAAAAAACTTTTTGGAATTTCCATTAAATTACCATTTTTTCGTTTTTACATTGTGAACATGAACATGATCGCCTTTTTTAATTGCTTTAACAACTTTTCCTATATCATGACCATATTTTAATATTGTGTCTCCCTCTTTTAGATCTTTAAGTGCAATTTTATGACCCAGAGGGACTTCATTTGTTGAACTGACTTTAACTGTCTTATCATTTTCCATAATCCAAGCGCTACATTCTTGGCCTTTTTTAGTTGTTTCAATAACAACAACGCCTACGTTGTCTTTTTCGTCGTGGATAATAAGATCTGGCTGTGACATAAAATATTTAATGGATATAGACTAAATTTTGATATAATTAAAGAGTGTTTTAAAATATTTTAAGGATTTCTATGGCAAAAATGACAACCGAAGAAGCTTTTGTAAAAGTTTTACAAATGCATGGTATTGAACATGCATTTGGAATAATTGGCTCAGCTTTTATGCCTATCTCCGATATCTTCCCTGATGCTGGCATTACTTTTTGGGATGTAGCTCATGAAACTAACGGTGGACTCATAGCTGATGGCTATACAAGAGCGACAGGAAAAATGTCAATGGTTATAGCCCAAAATGGACCTGGTATAACAGGGTTAGTTACTCCTATTAAAACTGCCTATTGGAATCACACTCCACTACTTTTAGTTACGCCACAAGCTGCAAATAAAACTATGGGTCAAGGTGGATTTCAAGAAGTTGAACAAATGAATTTATTTAAAGATATGGTTTGCTATCAAGAGGAGGTAAGAGATCCTTCAAGAATGGCAGAAGTTTTAAACCGTGTAATAGAAAAAGCAATTAGAGGATCTGCTCCAGCACAAATTAACGTTCCCAGAGATTATTGGACACAAGTGATTGATATTGATTTACCTCCAATAGTAAGATTAGAAAGACAAGCAGGAGGAGCTGAAGCTATAGATAAAGCAGCAAAGTTATTATCCGAAGCAAAGTTTCCCGTTATACTATCCGGAGCTGGAGTTGTTATAGGAGGAGCGATTGAAGAATGTGTAAAATTGGCAGAGAAATTAGATTCGCCAGTTTGTTCAGGATATCAGCATAATGATAGCTTTCCTGGAAGCCATCCTTTAGCAGTCGGGCCATTAGGTTATAATGGTTCAAAAGCAGGAATGGAATTAATTTCAAAAGCTGATGTAGTTTTAGCTTTAGGCACTAGGTTAAATCCATTTTCAACTTTACCAGGTTATGGAATAGATTACTGGCCTAAAAACGCAAAAATAATTCAAGTTGATATGAACTCTGACAGAATTGGATTAACTAAAAAAGTTACCGTTGGTATTTGTGGAGATGCAAAATTAGTAACTCAACAAATATTAAGCAAACTTTCATCAAAAGCGGGAGACACTGATAGAAAAAAAAGAAAAGATTTAATACATCAAACAAAATCTGCATGGTTACAAAAATTATCTAGTTTAGATCATGAGGATGATGATCCAGGCACTGTATGGAATAAAGAAGCTAGAGAAAGAGATAAAGACAGAATGTCACCAAGACAAGCTTGGAGAGCTATTCAAGCAGGTATGCCAAAGGATGTTATAATTTCTAGTGACATAGGTAACAATTGTGCTATCGGAAATGCTTATCCAACTTTTGAAAAAGGAAGAAAATATTTAGCGCCAGGGTTATTTGGTCCATGCGGCTATGGTTTCCCCGCAATACTTGGAGCAAAAATAGGATGTCCACAAACCCCAGTTATTGGTTTTGCTGGAGATGGAGCTTTTGGAATAAGTATGAACGAAATGAGTTCATGCGCTAGAAAAGAATGGCCGGCAATATCAATGGTAATATTTAGAAATTATCAATGGGGAGCGGAAAAAAGAAATTCTATTTTATGGTTTGACGATAATTTTATTGGCACTGAATTAGATCCAGAGCTTAGCTATTCAAAAGTAGCTAACGCATGTGGATTAAAAGGTGTCACAGTAAAGACTATGGAAGAAACAACTAAAGCAATTCAACAATCATGTGAAGACCAAAAAAAGGGAATAACAACTTTTATTGAAGTAATATTAAATCAAGAATTAGGCGAACCATTCAGAAGAGATGCGATGAAAAAACCAGTGAAAGTAGCTGGGATAAATAAAAATGATATGAGGGTTCAAAAAAGCTTAAATAACTGAGTCTCTATTTTTCTAAAATACAATATATATTATAAGTACAATATTCTTTAAAAATCTTTAAATTGCTTAGAAAATTAAATACCTTCGAAACAGGATGGTCTGATTGATTTGTCTTATAATAAGTAATTTTGAACTTTGAATTTTTGAAAAAATCTTCATAATTTTTCAACGAATACTTACTCAAACCTAAATCTTGGATATGTTCAATTTTATTTAAATGATTTTTATTATACCTATTAATAATAATTTTTTCTGGAAATAATAAATGAAACCAAGGTAAATACATCTTGGTTCTACCGTGATCACCATTGTAAAAATTATATAAAGGCCCAAAACCTATGTAAGCTTTTCCACCAAAATTTAAAAGTTCATACATTTTATCAAGAACTTTTGGTAGGTTTAAAGTATGTTCAAAAGTATCTTTTGATACAATATAATCATATTTTTGTTGAATACTGTCCTTCAGTATATCTTTTTTTTCAAACTTGATTATACCTGTAAAACTCTGGTAATTTTTTTTTAAATTGTCGTTAGCAAATTTTAATAATTCATCTTCCAAATCAATTCCCATTATATTTTTTACGTTTGATTGGGCGATATCAATACAGAGCGCTCCGTGACCACAACCAAAATCTAAGACAGACTTATTTTTGAAGACAGGTTTTCCACCAAGTCTTCTCCAAAATTTCTCATTTTCAATTTTACCAAAGCTGAAATAGTCGTTGTGATTCTTAGTATACATATTCTTATTATCTTATATTTAAAACAGTTGCCGGATCTAGCCTTACATTAAACCAATTAAGTCTGATATCTAAATGTGGTCCAGTTGATCTTCCAGTTGAACCAACCGTTCCTATAATGTCTCCTTGTTTTATTTTTTGTCCTTTTTTTACATAAATATCTTTCATATGCATATACAATGTAGAAACTCCATGTCCATGATCAAAGATTAATGTTCCACCTGTATAAAATAAATCTGGCTCAACCATTGTAGCAGTTCCATCAAGCATCGCTTTTATTTTAGTGCCTTCCTTAGCGGCAAAGTCTATTCCATAATGGGGCCACTTTGGTTTTCCATTTAAAATTCTTTGACTACCGTAAACTCCAGTAACTATTGCTTTATCTAAAGGATTTATAAATTTTTTAGTAAAAAAGGTTAAATTACTTTCCACTGACCTTGCATCACCGATAAGTTTATTTTCTCTTTTTATTCTTTCATAAACTTCTTTAGGAGGAGTAACTTTTTTTTCAGGCAAGCCGTCTATTCTTTGTATTTTATATTTTCTTTTAAAGACTTTTTTAATAATCACATCTAACTTTTGATCTTTTACTATTCGAATAGTAATGTCATTTTTTCTATCTCTTCCTATTCCAAAAACAAAATAACCTTCCTCAGTAACCAAGATATCTTTATCATCTACTTTAACCTTTGCTTCTGGACTTGTTTTTCCTAGGATAAAAGATCCTTGATTAAATTTTCCTATGAATTCTACTGCTGATAAATTTTGATTTAAAAAAATTATTATTAAGAATAAAAATATTTTAATTATCTTGCTGTCCATCCGCCATCTACCAATAATGAAGTTCCAGTTATCATAGAGGCTGCATCCGAAGCTAAAAAAACTGCAGCAGATGATATTTCAGGTAGTTCAGCATATCTTCCTAGAGGAATATTACCTAAAACTTCTTTTCTAAAATTTTTATTTTTAAAGAATTTTTTGGTCATCGGGGTAACTACAAATGTTGGGGCAATACTATTAACTCTAATATTATATTTAGCTAAATCTATTGCCATACCCTTTGTTAATCCTTCGATACCAAACTTTGTCATATTGTAAACACTTCTAATAGGTCCTCCTACATGCCCCATTTGAGATGACATATTTACTATTGCGGCACCAATTTTTTTTCTATTTTTTGTTTGAACCATTTTTAAAGCGACTAAATTAGCAACATTGAAAGCAGCAATAGTATTTATCTTAACTACTTTCTCCATATCTTGTTTGCGGATTTTTAAAAAATGTTCTGGAATATTTGTACCCGCGTTATTAATTAAAACATCAATTTTTTGTTGGCTATTTATAACTTGTTTTAGCTGAATATAATTAGTTAAATCACACACATAAGTTTTACATTTAACTTTATTTTTTTTTGCTATTTTTGCTACAGAGTCCAAATCCTTTTTTGTTCTGCTAATTAATATTAAATTTGATCCTGCTTCAGCTAAAGCTATTGCACATGCACGGCCTAAACCTTTACCTGCTCCTGTGACTAAAGAATATTTTCCTTTTAAATTATATTTTTTTAAATACATATTTATAAAATTAATTTAAGATCAGTGTATATTAAATCTATAGCCACTAATAGTATAGCTAATAAACCAACCCAAGCAATCCACTTATATTTCTTAATCCATTGTGAAATTAAATTAGCTGCTACGGCCATCAAAACAATTGATAAAACTAATCCAAAAACTAATAAGTGATAATGATGCCCAGCAGCACCTGCTACTCCTAGAACATTGTCTAGACTCATGGTAAAATCAGCTAATAAAATAGTCCATATAGCTTTTAGTAAGTTTGATCTGTCTATTTTAATATCTTTATCATTAGTTTCATTATTTTTAATAACGTCTGTATAAAGTTTATAAATTACATAAAGTAGAAGAATTCCTCCTATCAATCTTAAGCCTGTTATTTGCAAAAGATAAGCTGTGAGCAAAGTTAGAATTATTCTTAAAATTACGGCACCACCTATACCCCAGAAGATAACTTTTTTTCTTTGAGCAGGAGGAAATTTTGATGCAACCATTCCTATTATAATTGCGTTATCTCCAGCTAGAATTAGATCTATGAAAACTATTTGTGAAAATATAATTAATTGTTCGGACATATTTTTTACGGATTCAATATCATGTCTGCTGCCTTTTCAGCAATCATTATAGTGGGTGCATTTGTATTCCCTGATGTGATATTAGGCATAATTGATGCATCTATAACTCTTAAATTTTTTATTCCTCTAACTTTTAGTTTTTCATCAACAACGGAGTCGTCTCCATTTCCCATTTTACAAGTTCCAACAGGATGAAAGATTGTTTGAGTATGTTCGCTACCAGCTTGAACTAATTCTTCATTATCTGTTATATGCGCTCCCGGTCTATATTCTTCTGGCTCGTACTTTTTAAATGCACCTGTTTCCAACATTATCTTTCTTACAATTTTTAAACTTTTTGCCGCAATATCTCTGTCCTCTTGAGTTGATAAATAATTCATTTTGATCTTTGGATTATCTCTACTATCGTTACTTTTGATATTGATTTCACCTCTGCTAGTAGGTCTAATATTTGCAATAGTTGGAGTGATACCATCAAAGTCGTGCATTTTAGTAGCTCCTAAAATATCTGTGCTAATTGGCTGTACATGAAACTGTAAATTAGGAGTAGCTTTAGAAGGGTCGCTTTTGAGGAAACCACAAACTTGGCTAGCGCCCATAGTCATTGGTCCACTTTGATTAAATATATATTCTAATCCTATTAGTAGATTTCCAAACAAACTATTTATTTTCCCGTTAAGAGATTTTAACTTTTTAACTTTATAAACTGGTCTAAACATTAAATGATCTTGTAAATTTTTTCCAACCCCTACTAATTCATGAACAGTTGATATTCCGTGAGATTTTAATTTTTTTGAGTCTCCGATTCCAGATACTTGTAAAATGTGAGGTGAACCAATAG
>Ga0315315_10004626_pt1 | contig 12683 bp, 10 predicted proteins | sample M140m3416metaG_FD_203699 | JGI IMG/M metagenome (GOLD analysis project Ga0315315, IMG submission 203699) | Ammonia-oxidizing marine archaeal communities from Monterey Bay, California, United States - M1 40m 3416 | ecosystem: Environmental > Aquatic > Marine > Intertidal zone | place: USA...
GTGCGGAGGCGGCTGAAATGGTAAGTAATATCAAACGTCAGCAGTTGCGTCGAAAGCGACGTGTCAATCGAGTGCGTAACTCGATTCGGCGTTGTTCAACGCGGCAGTACCGGCTATCGGTTTTTCGTAGCAACAGCAACATCTATGCTCAGCTTATTGACGACGCAAAAGGTGTCACAGTGTGCTCTGTGAACACGCTTCAGGACGGGATCAGCTCTGCAAATGGTGGCAGTGTCGCTGCTGCCACTGAAGTTGGGACTAAGCTTGGCGGGTTGGCAGCGGGTCTGAATATTACTGAAGCGGCTCTGGATCGGGGCCCCTATCGATATCATGGGCGAATCGCGGCGCTTGCGGATGCTGCTCGAGCTGCGGGATTGAATCTTTAATTATGAGTGCCGCAGTTTTTGCTGCGGCAAGCTGTTTGTGAGTTCGGAGACGATGATGGCTGAAGTATCAAATCGACAGGAATCTGCTGAGCACGTGATTCAGATCCGCCGTTGTGCCTGTGTGGTCAAGGGCGGTCGTCGATTCAGCTTTTCGGCTTTGGTCGTCGTCGGCGACAGAAACGGACGGGTCGGCTGGGGGTACGGTAAAGCCCCTGAAGTGCCACAAGCTGTTGAAAAAGCTGTCAAACAAGCAGAACGTAAGCTTGAGCCGGTTAGTCTGAAGGAAATTGAGCCGGGTGTGACGGTGCCGCACGAGATTGTTGGCCGTTACGGCGCAGCTAAAGTTCTATTGATTCCGGCTAGACCTGGGACAGGTGTGATTGCAGGTGGTTGTGTCCGGTCAGTGCTTGATGCGGTAGGTATCAGTGACATTCTGACGAAGAGTCAGGGGTCAAATAACCCGCTGAACCTTGTTAAAGCGACGCTCGACGGACTCGACAAATTACAGACGCTGGAAGACGTTCAGCGACTTCGCGGTGTGAAACTTTAAGTTAAACGATTCGATGGATGGCAAGACTTGATGCCATCGGGAGAAATCCATGGTCAGTCTTTCTGACATTAATCATGATATAATTCGACACAAGCGTAAGCGACGTGTTGGGCGCGGTAATGGTAGCGGCTACGGTAAGACTGCATCACGTGGTCAGAATGGTGCCGGTAGTCGATCCGGGAATAGACGTCGACGCGGATACGAGGGCGGCCAAATGCCTTTGTTCCGCCGGATCGCCAAGCGAGGCTTTTCGAATGCAGCATTCGCCAGCGAGATCGTCGTGATCAATGTCGATCAGTTGGAGAAGCGTTTTGAGGACGGGCAGGAAGTGACTCTTGCTGATCTCAAGAAGGCGTTCTCGTTGGCTCGTAAGGTTGAAGTCAAAATTCTTGGCAGAGGCGAGTTGACTCGAAAACTCATTGTGAGTGCTAACGCGTTTTCTACGTCCGCCGAGTCAGCGATCACAGCCGCTGGCGGTTCTGTGGTTCGCGTTTGACGTTCGATAGGAACTTGACTGATGGTCGAGAAGTTCTTGCTACTATTCAAGATTCCGGAATTGCGCCGGAAGCTTCTGCTGACTGTCGTACTACTTGCCGTATACCGGATGGGCTTCTGGATCCCGCTCCCGTTTGTTGATCAAGCGGCGATGCAGGAAAGCATTAAGGCGATGGAAGAAGGTGGCGACTCTGGTTTCGGCCAGGTGATGCAGATTGTCGCGCTGTTTTCGGCTTCAAAGCTGGGCAATGCGACAATTTTCGGTCTTGGCATTATGCCTTATATTTCCGCTTCGATTATCTTTCAGTTGCTAGGTCAGGTATATCCTCCGCTTGAGGCCTTGCAGAAGGAAGGTGAGTCGGGTCGGAAGAAGATAAATGAATACACTCGTTATGCGACGGTTGTGATATGTCTCGGCCAGAGTTTTTTCTGGATTAAGGCATTATCCAGTGGTGGCTTGCTCGGCACCAATGTAATCCTTGACGCATGGGACCACTGGTACTGGCATCTTGTCGGTGCTCTTTGGATGACGACTGGCACAGTCGTTCTCATGTGGATCGGCGAACAAATTGATGCCTACGGGCTTGGCAATGGAATCAGCCTGCTGATCATGGCTGGTATCGTAGCTCAGATGCCGCAGGGTGGCGCACTGCTCATTGAGCCAGCACTACGGAGCGGCGTTCAGATCGGTACACCTACAGGCATCGAGAGATTCCTGATGTTGGGAGCCGTCTTCGTTGGTGTCGTGGTTTGGGTGGTTTTAATCACTCAGGGGCAGCGGCGGATTCCAATCCAAAGTGCGAAACATGTCCGAGGGCGGCGGCAGGTCGGCGGCCAGCGTCAGTTCCTTCCACTGCGGTTGAATCAAGCGGGCGTGATGCCGATCATTTTTGCGTCAAGTTTGTTGATGTTTCCATACATGGTTTTCAATTGGCTGTCGCAGGTATCTGACAGCCGACTAATTACAATTCTTGCTCAAGCGTTTGGTGGCGGGCGAGGCTACATTTATTCGATGTGCTACATCGGGTTGATTTATTTTTTCTGCTATTTCTGGACAGCCATTACGTTTAATCCACGAGAGATTGCTGCCAATTTGAAAGATCACGGTAGCTTTATTCCTGGTTATCGACCAGGAGCAAGGACCTCAAACTACCTCGAATCTGTCATGGTTCGAGTTACTTACGTAGGTGCAGCTTTCCTGTCTTTGATTGCTGTGATTCCAACATTGATCGCCAGTTCAATGGGTATTGATCCGTTGATTGCAAGTTTCTATGGCGGTACGGGTTTATTGATCGTTGTGTCGGTCGCACTGGATTTGGTTCAGAAGATTGACAGCCATCTGATCACACGAAACTATTCCGGTCTACTTGAGTCGGATAATTGATTAAATTTTCAGTAGGATTGAGTAATGAAGGTCCGGTCTAGTATCAAACGAATATGCGAGCAATGTAAGATTGTTCGGCGCCGCGGCAAGGTGTATGTGATTTGTCCGGCCAATCCGAAGCACAAGCAGAGGCAGGGATAGGACAATGCCACGTATTCTCGGTGTAGACGTTCCAAATGATAAGCCGACGTATATCTCGCTGACCTACCTTTTTGGTGTAGGGACGGTGTCGGCGATTGATTTGTGTTATGCACTTGGTGTTGATCCTCAGGCGAAAGCGTCAACGCTTAGCGAAGACGATATTGCCAGGATTAACACGCATCTCGATAAAGAGCTGACGGTAGAAGGTGCGCTTCGCCGCAAAGTTCAGCAGGATATATCACGGTTGAGAGAGATTCGGTGTTATCGAGGTATTCGGCATCGTCGAGGCCTGCCTGTTCGAGGCCAGCGAACACGAACTAATGCTCGAACACGAAAAGGTGTGAAGAAGACAGTGGCAGGGAAGAAGGGCGTAAAGGATATGAAGCACTGATTTTATCAGTGGTCCTTTGACGAACATTTCCTGAATCCTGAAAGTACGTACGATGGCGAAAGCGAAAAGAAAAAAGATTCGAAAGAATGTCACCAAGGCAGTTGCGCATGTGAAAGCCACATTCAACAACACCCTGGTCACGATTACCGATACCAGTGGCGATGTACTCTGCTGGGCAACCGCGGGCACTTCTGGGTTTAAGGGCAGTCGTAAGAGCACTCCGTTTGCTGCTCAGCGGGCTGCTGAAATATGTGCCGAGCGTGCAGCCAAGCACGGCGTCAAAGAGATTGAAGTTCGAGTAAAGGGCCCGGGTGCCGGTCGTGAGAGTGCGATCACCGGGCTGCAATCGGCAGGAATCTCGGTTAAGGTCATCGAAGATGTGACGCCATTGCCTCATAACGGTTGTCGTCCTCCTAAGAAGCGACGTGTTTGAGTCTGGTGTTTGCTGAGTGTTTTCGGGTATCAGGATTAGTCGGAGTATACGGGAATGAGAATTCGTTGGAGAGGATTTGAGCTTCCGAGCCGGGTTGTTCCGGAACAAGACAGCCTGACGCCAACTTATGGCCGATTTGTTGTTGAGCCGTTCGAACGCGGATTCGGCCACACTATTGGCAACAGCCTGCGTCGGATTCTGCTCTCAAGCCTTGAAGGTGCGGCGATCACGCAGGCACGAGTGCAAGGTGTTCAGCACGAGTTCACCGCAATTCCGGGTGTTGTAGAAGACGCTACTGAGATTTGTCTGAACCTGAAGTCAGTTGTTCTCAAACATCACGGTGCTGGTCCGAAGACGGTTCGCATTGACAAGCACGAGCGCGGAGTCGTGACCGCTGGCGACATTATCTGTGATGACCAGATTGAAGTCGTCAATCGTGATCTAATCGTTGCGACGATGACTGACGACGTGCCATTCAGCGTTGAACTTTCTGTTGAAACCGGGCGTGGCTACGTACCTGCGATTGAACGATACAATGACGGTGTGGAGCCTGGTGTGATTCCACTGGATGCCAGCTTTTCCCCTGTCGTACGTGTTCGGCACCATGTTGAAGAAACTCGAGTTGGTCAACGAACCAACTACGATAGGTTGATCCTTGAAATCTGGACGAATGGGACGGTCTCTCCAGAGATGTCTCTTGTCGAGTCCGCCAAGATTATGAGGAAGCATTTGAATGCGTTCATAGCGTACCGTGAACCCGGCCCTGAAGTGTCACCAGAAGGTGGTCTGAAGGGGATGATGGAAGCAACTGGGTATGCTCCAATAGATTTGGAACTCGAAGAAAAGCTTGGCCAGAGTCTGGCCGAGTTGAATCTGTCAGTTCGAGCCACAAACTGCCTCGAATCTGAGGGGATCAACACAGTCCGGGACTTGGTATCCCGGTCAGAAGATCAACTGCTTCAGGTTCGAAATTTCGGCGAAACTACGCTCGTCGAAGTTCGCGAACAGCTTGGTCTTATTGGGCTGCGACTCGGGATGAAAGTTCCTCAGCAGAACCGTGGATAGTTGTTGTTAAGCTCTTAGTTTTTTGTAGTCACTGCGTTTTTTGTTCTGATGCGTGAAGGTTAAGTCATGCGGCATCGTATGAAGGGTCGGAAACTTGGCAGGAACGGTTCGCACCGTAAGGCGATGTTCCGCAACATGGCTGCGAGCTTGATCAAGACTTTGGATCAGGACGACAATATTGAGGGTGCTGCAAAGGTGCCCGGCCGGATCATCACGACGACTCAGAAGGCTAAGGAGCTGCGTCCGCAGATCGAACGGCTTGTCACGATTGCGCGTAAGGCTGCCGTGATTGAAGAAAACGCTCGCGAACTTGAGTCCGGAGCCGAGAAGGGGTCGGATGAGTGGAAGCAATGGCGTCAGTCTGAAAAGTGGAACGAGTGGGCGCAGGCGGTCGCTCCCGCGGTTGCATTACGACGTCGGGCCTACGCGGTACTTCGTGATCACGACGCGGTCTCGATCCTGTTTTCAGTACTTGCCGAGCGTTTTGCAGATCGCAATGGTGGCTACACGAGAGTAGTTAAGCTCGCAACGCCACGGCTCGGAGATGCTGGACAGAGAGCTTTGATGGAGTTCGTGGGTGAAAATGATCGTGTGAAGCGATCGAAGGCGAAAACCAGTTTGGCCGTGAAGGAAACTGAAACGGCGGACGTTGGTGCTGATTCTTCAGAAGGCGAGGCAGGGACGGAGTAGAGATACATCGCCGCCTGAGTCAAAGATTCGATACATGAACCGGAGGCCTGCGGGCTTCCGGTTTTTTTGTGTACTCATATATTGCAGATGGTGCCCGGCAATCCATCGATGTCAACGATTTAGTGGAGAACTGAAATGTTGCGTATGTCAGCTTTGTGTTCGGGCATCGTTCTGTTGTTTGTTGGATTTGGAGTGGCGTCTGATCGTCCGAATATTCTTTACATCATGTCGGATGATCACGCTGCGCATGCCATTTCAGCGTACAGGAGTCGTCTCGCAAAAGTAGCCCCGACTCCAAATATTGACCGCCTCGGTCGTGAAGGGGCGTTGTTTGAGAATGCGTTTTGTACAAACTCAATTTGCTCACCCTCCCGAGCGTGCGTACTCACTGGTCAATACAACCATATCAACGGAGCGTTTGACCTCGGTGGCAGGGTTCTGCCTGGCAAACAGATGCTGGCTTTGCAGATGGGCAAGGCCGGTTACGACACTGCGATGGTCGGGAAGTGGCATCTGAAAGCCGAACCGGCCGACTTTAACTACTATTGTGTGCTGGCAGGGCAGGGGAGTTACTTCAATCCGGAGTTCCGTATCCGAGGTGAAAAGGCCTGGGGCAAGAATACGGTCAAGTTTGACGGTAAGCATTCCACCGATGCTATCACCGATCTTACTTTGGATTGGCTTCAGAAAGGTTGGGATCAGCAAAAACCATTCTTTCTGATGCATCACTACAAGGCGCCGCACGACTATTTTGACAATGCGAAACGTTACGAGTCGTATCTTGCAGATGTCGATATCCCGGAGCCGAAGACTCTTTGGAATCGTGATCCTGCATTTGGGTCGTTGGCGACACGGGGTGCTGACGACGAGCTGATTCCGCACATTGGGACATCGAACGGTCCTCGAAATCCTCGGCGTTCGTATCTTGGTGACCTTCCGCAGCGATTCCCCGCGGAGTTTCCAGAGAACTTTGATCCGGCGAACTTCAGCGGCGAAGAAAATACTCGCTTTGCCTACAACGCTTACCTGAAAAAATTCCTGCGCTGCGTTAAAGGGATCGATGACAATCTCGGCCGTTTGTTCAAGCATCTTGAGGATGCCGGACAGTTGGACAACACCGTAATAATCTACACCGGCGATCAAGGGTTCATGCTCGGAGAACATGACTACCAGGACAAACGGTGGATGTATGAGGAGTCTCAGCGAATGCCGTTTCTGGTTCGCTACCCTAGGACTGTCCCTGCTGGTCAACGTTTCGACACTCTGGTCGAGAATGTTGATTACGCTCCAACAATGCTGGAATTCGCCGGGGCTGATATTCCTGGCTCAGTGCAGGGTAAGTCTTTCAAGTCACTTCTTGAAACTGGTAAAGAATCGGCAGATTGGAAGCAGGAAGCTTACTATCGATACTGGATGCATATGGCTCATCATGACAATCCAGGTCACCTTGGTATCCGAACCAAGACCCATAAGTTGATTTACTACTACGGCTGCAATTACGACGGTGGGTACCAAACGCCGGCTGGCTGGGAACTATACGACTTGGCGAGCGATCCACACGAAACACAAAATATCTATCATGATCCTGCTCAAGGGGCTCTTGTCGCTGATCTGAAAAATCGACTTGCAGACACGCGAAAACGCGTTGGCGATGATGGAACTCATTTTCCAAAGTGCGAAGCAGTCGTGCAGGAATTCTGGGATTACAGCAAGGCCGACCAGACGAAGGCTCGACAGATCTCTCACAACTATCTCGCTCGACGTCTGAAAGAGTTGAAGGCTGGTAAGAGGAATATAAAAACCTGGACAGGGGAGTGACGAGTAGTGCGAGGATGTTGTCGTGTTGATTCGAATTCGGCTCTATCGTCAGCTCCTGAAAGGAGATGAGTCGATAAAGGAACAGCGTCGACTTCCACGGTTCTGGGACGATTGTTGTCAGGTTACTACCTTCGATTTTCTCACCAAAGACGGTTCAGAATTTGGACTCAAGTCCATTTGAGGATGATAGCATTTAACGCAGTTTGATAAACTCGGCTGTCTTGAGGTCAGATTGTTCTGACGCTAAGACAGATAAGTAGCCGAAGACTCGTAGCAGGTAACAGATTATGAATATCAAATGTTTCTGTGCCGTGAGATTACTGTTTCTGGCAGCGTGCTGCTTCGGGCCTTTCGGGCGTGCAGATGCCGTCGGTGAATCCGATGTTCAGGTCACGTTTTACGCGATGGGTGACGTGCCGTACGCGCCGGGTGAGGACGTTTTACTGCCGAAGCAGATTGCGAATCTGCCTGGTGATGCTGAGTTTGTCATCCACGTGGGGGACATCAAACGCGGGTCGCCGCTTTGCACTGAAGGCGTCTACCAGAAAGTCGTTGGGATGCTCAGTAAGTCTGCGCCGCCAGTGTTCATTATTCCGGGCGACAATGAGTGGAACGACTGCGTTAATCCGGCTCAGGCATGGACGTACTGGGATCGGCACTTCATGAAATTCGACGAGCGATGGCAGCACGGTCTAAGTGTTTCGCGGCAGAAGATTCGTGAAGAAAACTTTGCTTTCGTGAAGGGCAGCATTTTGATTGTCGGGCTGAACATTGTTGGCGGCAAAGTTCACGATGTGCAGGAATGGAAACTACGGCATGCCGGCGACCTGGATTGGGTAAATTTAAACCTGCAGCGGTTCGGCACTGAGATCAGCAGCCTCGTCATCTTCGGTCATGCCAAACCGGCCAAAGTTCACAATGATTTTTTCGAGCCATTCAGTAAAGTAGCCGAAGACTTCGACAAGCCGGTGCTTTATCTTCACGGCGATGGCCACAAGTGGATACATGACCGACCATTCAAAGCAAAGAATATTCTAAGAGTGGAAGTCGATCAGGGTGGAATAGCCCCTCCGCTGAAAGTCGTGGTGACTGATCACCCGACAATGCCATTCGAATTCGATCGTCGCAACGGGAAGAAAGCTTCGTAGTCGGTACGCGTTGCTGACCACAAACACGTCGGCCTGGCCAGAAAATTCCACTCGTGATACTGTCTCTGATGCTCGCGGCCTTGTTTTAATAATCGCAGAATTGTGTCGATCAACACAGAAGCGTCTGCTGCCACTCAAGATTCCGTCTGCAGAGAATCTGCATCAACCTTTCCTGTTCGATCCACCGACACTCAATAGCAGTGAATCGAGCAGTGAGCACGGAAGTTGGGCAAGGACTCAACCAGACGACTGACAGTATTGAGTGTCCAAATTGCGGGCAAGTTCCGTTGACTGGCCGATCTGACGCGACGCTTTCGTTTGTTCAGCCGAAGCCTGGCCACGAGAAGAAGATTGCTCACTTCACATTGATTCGGATGTTGGGTTTTGGCACGTTTAACGCTGTATGACTGGCGCAGTCTGATGATCAGCTTGTGCGGGGTGTCCGCTTTCTGGTTGCGGGTTGAACACTTTGTGGAACAGAATCGGCAAACCCTACATCGATCACGGATGAACCATGTCGCTGAGTTCGTCGCTTGTCGAGACGTAATTTGTATCGATCAAACGCTCGCTCGTTTTGAACCGACCGCCGGACGCCTGGATCTGCGAGGGTCCGATTGGAACTACCACTCGACCCTACGTTCACAATTCACGTCTCACTGGAATCAGGGCTCGACGGTCGAGGGTGTGGCACTCATCGAACGATGGTGGGGTCATGGGGAGCGGACCGCGGACTCAATGTCTTCGATGCGAAATCAAGATCATTGTTGAGGACGCTCGAAATAGAAATCGACAGGTTTTGACCCACCGTATTTTACCAATGACGTTACTTCTGGCGTCTGGTTCGACTGACGGAAAGATTCGAATCTGAGAGCTCGACGAGAGCGACTAGCCAACGTTCGAACTGAAAATCAGTCCGCCTTTCGGACAGGTAGATTTCTCGGGCGACGGGACACTGTGCCTCTCTACGTCTACGAAAAGAGTCATCCGTATTCTGAATTTGGAAGCGGCGGAACTGGTCGCGGAAATCCCCCAGGAGAATGTGCGAACCGCGTTGTCAAGCTGCCGCCATTGCTATTTTTGATCTACTGAATCGGATTCATCGATATTTGTTGGTCCCTGCAGTTCTATGAGAATTTTGCGGTTCGAGACTTTGCGACAGTTTTTACACGTGGCGGAAACGTTTAATCGGAGCAATGTCTGCTCGACGCGTTGACCATGAGGCGGCAGGGGTTATAGTCCGCTCCCCTCGGGCATGTGCCCATTTCTCTCTTCGATCCCGCTGTCCAGTGCTGCGTTGAACCGCGAGCCTGTTGACAAGCGTGCCGATCAATTGCTCTCAGCAGCGATCTGGGCTGACTGTTCATCCATTTCGTTGTCGATTGCCGCTTCCCATTTTGATGGGACTCCCTTTCTGGACATTTCATGCTCAACTTCTTTACTCCACGGTCAGGGTCCGTAAAAGATGACGTTCTCTCGGGTTTGACTGTTTCTTTGGCGTTGGTTCCTGAAGCGATCGCCTTTGCATTCGTGGCTGGTGTCTCGCCATTGATCGGGTTGTATTCGGCTTTCTTTATCGGTTTGTTCTCTGCAGTCCTTGGTGGCCGACCTGGCATGATTTCCGGAGCCACCGGAGCGATGGCCGTTGTCGTCGTGGCGCTGGTTGCTCAACACGGAGTGGAATACCTCTTTCCGACCGTCATTGTCTGTGGTCTTTTACAGATTGCGGTTGGGCTGGGCCGATTTGGAAAACTGATCCGCATGGTGCCTCATCCGGTGATGCTGGGATTTGTCAACGGATTGGCGATAGTAATTGGCCTGGCACAACTCGGCAGTTTCAAAACGTTGTCGTCCACAGGTGAACTGGTTTATCTGACCGGACAACCGCTATTCCTGATGCTCGTTCTTGTCGCGGCAACGATGGCGATCATCTGGCTGCTTCCCAAAGTGACGCGAGCCATCCCGGCGTCACTTGCTGCAATTCTGGTCGTCACGCTGGTTTCGGTAGCGATCAATCAGTCGATGGAGAATCCGGCCGGTGGTAATGTCCTGGCGACAGTCGGCGACATGCTGCGAACAAACACTCGTGCCACCGAAATCGCTCAATCCAGCATTGGGGAACCAGTACAAACGGCCTCTACTGCAACGGATGTACTTTTCAGTAAAGACCGCTCTGCGGTAACGGATTCTGGAGAAGATTCATCAGACGCCGGCAGCATCAGCGGCGGTTTACCGCATCTCTTTTTTCTGCAGTACGAGATGGTGCCTCTTAACTGGGAAACCTTCGTCACCATCTTTCCATTCGCGATTGTGCTTTGTGGAGTAGGGTTGATCGAGTCGTTAATGACGCTGACTTTGATTGACGAGATCACTGGAACTCGAGGGCAGGGCAATCGCGAATGTATCGGTCAGGGAGTGGCCAACCTTGTTTGCGGTTTGTTCGGCGGGATGGGCGGCTGTGCGATGATTGGCCAGTCGTTGATCAATGTGAACTCGGGTGGTCGAGGTCGTCTGTCCGGCATTACTGCGGCGGTTTGTTTGTTGCTGTTCGTGCTGTTTCTGGCTCAGCTGATCGAGCAGATTCCGATGGCCGCATTGGTTGGTGTCATGTTTATGGTCGTGATCGGAACGTTTGAGTGGGCATCACTGAGCATGTTCAAGAGAATGCCACGCAGTGACATGTGCGTCATGGTTCTGGTTGCTGGCTACACTGTGTTGATGCACGACCTCGCTTCGGCTGTGATTCTCGGCGTGATCGTGTCGGCTCTCGTGTTTGCCTGGCAGCACGCGACGCACATCGGAGCGGACTGCAAATTTAACGAGTACGGCAGCAAGATCTACCAGTTACACGGACCACTGTTCTTTGCATCGGCAACTTCGTTCAAAGATATGTTCGACGTGAGTGGCGACCCGGACGACGTGGTTATCGACTTTTACTACAGCCGCGTTTACGACCAGTCAGGGCTTGAGTCCATCAACTGGCTTGCGGAAAAGTACGAAGTCAACGGCAAACGTCTGCACCTGACGCATCTCAGTAAAGAGTGCCGCGGACTGCTCAACAAAGCCGGTGACCTGGTCGAGATCAACGTTTCCGAAGACCCGCAATATCACGTCGCTACCGATCGCCTCGCTTAGTGAGTTGGCGTAGGGTGTGTTTTGCGCACCAATGATTTGGGCGATGAGTCAAGACGCACTCTACGACTGCTCCGGCAGCATTTTTCCGTCTATGATCTCCATAGGAAAGTGTCGACAGTATCTCTTGTCGACGTCAGAATCACATCCAGACGAAAGGTTCGTTCTGTGGAAGCGGTTGAGCGGTTCTGGCTGAGTCTTGCGGACAATGTTGTTCTGCTGGTGGTTGCGATGCCTCTGGTCGGAGCCGGGCTTGTTCGTTTGATGAAGTCGTCGGGGCCGGAACCTGTTTACTTCACGGGTTTGGTCAATGTCTGGCTGACGGCTGCGATGACCTTGATCATGGTTGCCCGATTCGAACCTGGACAACCAGACGCTTCTGAGTTCTCAACACGAATGACCAGTTCGCTGTCGTGGGTGGCGGAATGGCAGACTCAATCTCCGTCCGGACCGTGGCGACCTGTCGGACCCGACGTGCGGCTTTCTGTCGGTGTGAACCGGTACAGTCTGTGGTTTCTTGTGCTGACCGTGTCGACAACACTGGCCGCCTTCCGCAGCATCTCGTCGGATGATCCACGACTGGTTTCAAAGCTCTCGTGGTTGCTGATGACGGAATCGGCAATGCTGGGGTCGTTCGCTGCTCAGGATGTTATTCTGCTGGCAATGTGTTGCCAGGTGTCGACTCTTGGTCTGTTTTTTCTGATCGGTCAGGGCGGTGATCCGAAAAGACGCGAGGCCGCTCGACGATTCTTTCGGACACAGGTTGTGTCTGGAATGCTCATCCTGTTCAGTCTTGCCGGAGCGGCGAGTAGTCACTGGTGGATGCTCGTCACTGTTGATGCTGAAAACGCTGACTTGACGTTTTCGTTGCGACGAATTGTGAGCAGTGTTCCTCAGTTGGCTTACGAAACGGAAGCCGCACATGACCTATGGATGGACGTATCGCCGTGGCTGTTCCTTTCGTTGTGCGCCGGCCTTCTGTTGAGGCTTCCGATGCCGCCGTTTCATCACTGGTGGTACCGAGTTTCAGAACATGCCGACTCGCGAATCGTT